>OLQA01003151.1_pt1 | contig 12087 bp, 10 predicted proteins | sample 1673151 | NCBI WGS metagenome assembly OLQA01 (sample SAMEA3136760, study PRJEB25190) | human gut metagenome | biome: human gut; feature: human-associated habitat; material: faeces | place: Austria | collected 2013 | reverse complement strand
CCGCCATGACGGTGGGATGCCCGCAGCTTGCGGGCATCCCATTCGAGCGATCCGTGCAGACCGGCTCTGCGCGTGGCAGCGTTTGAGCAGCTCATCCGGAAACCGAACCTCCTGCTACGGCCTCCCACTGACTTGAGGGGGATTCCTGCGGCGTGTGTGCGCCTTACAAGCCACGGCGCTGCGGGAATGGGTTGTTTGCCAAGAACAGCTTATGACGGTCCCAGAGGCGCAGCGCGCCTCTCGCCGGGGGATGAGAGAAATACGGCGATTACATTCGACATACTTCAAGCAGCCGCACCGATATTGCCGGTGCGGCTGCTTTCAAAGCGGAGGAATCTAAAATGAGTGACACTGTTTTGCAGATCATGCAGCCGACAAACCCGGTCGAGCCGCCGTATCAATACATGATGATCGACGGCTGCAAAGTAAAGGTAAACTATCTCCCAAAACCGTCCGCGCCATCCGCGGGCAAAGTGCTGGACAGAATCCATGAAATTCTGCTTGCCTCAAGGCTTAAAAAATAGCCGCCGCACATTTGCATCTTTGTTACCTCGATGCAATAATGATGATGTACTTGTACCTTGAAAATCGAAAATAAAGAAAACGGACCGGATACATCATCTTTCAGACGATCTAAGACAGAAACGAGGTATGTATAATGGAAAAGACAGTCTATGAATCCAACGTTCCGCGTGTTTACACGCTTTACAGAGTTTCTACCATCGGTCAGGTTGAAAAAGATGATATTCCGATGCAAAAACAGGTTTGCCGTGACTTCGCAAAAAAGCAAGGCTGGGTGGTTATCAAGGAGTTTTCGGAAAAAGGCATTTCCGGCTACAAGGTATCCGCCAAAGACCGCGACGCCATTCAGGAAATTCAGCACGATGCTGCGCTTGGCAAATTCGATATTCTGCTCGTGTTCATGTTTGACCGGCTCGGACGACGGGATGATGAAACACCATTCATTGTAGAATGGTTCGTCAAGAACGGCGTGGAGGTCTGGAGTGCGATGGAGGGGCAGCAGCGATTCGACAATCACGTTGACAAGCTGATGAACTACATCCGCTACTGGCAGGCCTCCGGCGAGAGTCTGAAAACCTCGATCCGCACGAAAACCCGCTTGGGGCAGCTCACAGAGGAGGGGCATTACACCGGCGGAACAGTTCCGTATGGCTATCGCGCGGTAGATAAAGGCCGCGTCAATAAGCGCAACCGCACAGTGCTGGACTTGGAGATCGACGAGGATGAGGCAGAAGTGATTCGCCTGATCTTTCACAAATATGTCGATGAGGGTTACGGCGCGCAGCGCCTTTCTCACTATCTGCATGAGCAGGGCATCAAAAGCCGCGACGGAAAAGGCTTTCCGAACACAACCGTCAACCGGATCATCAAGAACATTGCCTATACCGGTATCATCAAAAATGGCGAGTCACAGTCCGGCTACATTGACGAGCTGCGCATCATCGACGTTTCCACCTTTTCCAAAGCACAGGAGATCATGCGCCAGCGGACGCTCCCGCATGGCAACGTGCCGCTGAACTGCAAGGGAAAATCCCTGTTGGTCGGAAATATTTTCTGCGCCCACTGCGGAAATCGGCTGACACTGACGACCAGCGGCAGGCGCGTGTATCGCGCAGATGGCACAGTGAAATACGAACCGCGGATGCGATACCAGTGCCATTACAACGTCCGACATCCCGGCGAATGCGACGGACAATCCGGCTATGGCGTCACAAAGCTCGACGGTATTGTAGAAAAAGTAATCCGCATGAAGTTTGCAGAGATCGCTGCCGCGCCGGAATCCGAGATTCTGAATCACCAGCATAAAAAAGAAATCGAGCTTGCAAGAATCAAGCTCGATCAGGCCAATGCGCATCTGGCAGAGAAGCAGAAAGACCTCTCCGATTATAAGGCGGAAACGCTGAAAGTCATTCGCGGTCAGAGCAATCTCAGCGTGGAGCTTCTGAACGCACTGGTGAAAGAAACAGAAACGATGATTGCCCTGGCGCAGACCCGCATAGACGCGGCACAGACAGAATATAAGTCGCTGCTGGCTTCGGCGGAGAATCTGCGGCAGGAATACGACCGACTGCTCACATGGGCAGATCTGTTCGACACCTGCTCCTTTGAGGCAAAGAAAATGATCGTTGCGCAATTCGTCAAAGCCGTTCGCGTCAGCCGCGACTACAATATTGAGATTGACTTCAACGTGTCTTTTGAGGAATTTCAGAACTTTTCCGTCAAAAATGGGGAGCCAGTCATTTTGCAACCGCTGCGTTCGCATACCGCATAAAAAAGTTCGGGATAATCCGAATTTTATCGGATTATCCCGTATTTGGTGGACCTGAAGAGACTCGAACTCTCGACCTCTCGGATGCGAACCGAACGCTCTCCCAGCTGAGCTACAGGCCCATTTTTATGAACTTTTTGAGGGTGAACCGCGTGGCTCCCGCATGAGATACAACACGATAGCTAAAACCGTACCGCTTGCGCTCCCAGCTGAGCTACAGGCCCTTATTGACTTTTTTGGCGGCATAGATGCGAACCATCTGCCGGACGCTTGCGCTACATCCCCAAATTTGGGGGCATAGAATTGAACCGTTCGCTCTCCCAGCTGAGCTACAGGCCCATTTATAAAGCTGTGCTGTTTCCCGTTCGGTGCTATGACCCAGAAAACATAGATATTATAGCGGCGTTTGGTACGTTTGTCAAGGCCTTCTTTCAAATCCCCGCGCAGATCAGATCTGCGCGGGGATTTCTGGTTTTACACGCCCAGCTTGTTGCGGCGGATGATCTCAGCCTCGTCGGGAGTGGTAGTGGAGGTATAGCCCTCCAGTGGGATCAGGCGGGCGTTGACCGCGTCGATGATCCACTCGGCATACGGGAAGAAATACTTGTCGAACTCGTGCGGCGGGGTGATCCAGTTGCGCGCGCCGATGACGACGGGAGGCGCATCCAGATAATCGAAGCACATGTTGGTCAGATTCTCCGCGATCTCGTTGAGGAACGTGCCTCTTGCGCAGGCGTCGGAGGCCAGGACGACACGGCCGGTCTTCTTGACGGACGCGATGAGGTCGGTGTAGTCCAGAGGAACCAGAGACGGCATATTGATGACATCGGCCTCGATACCGTATTTCTCCGAAAGCATCTTGGCTGCGTCAACCGCGCGGTAGAGCGTTGCGCCGATGGTAAGGATGGTGAGATCCTTGCCGTCGCGGACCTTATTGACTGCGCCGGGTGCCCACTCATATTCTTCGGCGGGAACGCCGCCCTCGTGGAACTCTTCGCCCTTGCCATAGATACGCTGGGACTCAAAGATGACGCAGGGATCGGTGCCGTTCAGAGCCGCCTGCATAATGCCCTTGGCCTCATACGGAGTAGCCGGGAAGAAGACCTTCAGGCCGGGGATGTGAGAGACGATGGCGACCCAGTCCTGAGAATGCTGCGCGCCGTACTTTGCACCGACGGACATACGCAGGATCATCGGCATCTTGAGAATACCGGCAGACATAGCCTGCCACTTGGACATCTGGTTGAAGACCTCGTCACCTGCACGGCCAAGGAAGTCGCAGTACATCAACTCGACGACCGCGCGGCCGCCGCACATGCAGTAGCCGACGGCAGTGCCAACAATGGCAGCCTCGGAAATCGGAGAGTTGAACAGGCGGGAGTGCGGGATCACGTCCATCAGGCCGCGGTAGACGGCGTAAGCGCCGCCCCAGTCGCGCACGTCTTCGCCGTAGGCGACAAGCGTGGGGTCCTCATAATACTTGTTGATCAGCGGCTCAAAGATGGCATCGCGGATGTTATAGACCTTCATGTCGGAGAACTTATTGCCGTCCTTATCGAACGCATAGTGCTCCTTCTTGGCGAGGTCTGCATAGCGCTTGCAGCTTTCCTTCGGGCCGGTGACGTTCAGTTTCTGATCGGGCGCGCCCATGGAGCGGACATGCTCGTTGGAGAACATCAGATTTGCCAAATAGTCCGGATTCTTGTCGAAGTCAACATACGGAGAAATCTCCTTGTCGTCGGCTGCGCGGCAGATCATGGTCATGCGGTCAGCGGTGTCCTGCAGCAGCTTGGCAAAGAACTCGTCGGACTCGACGCCTGCTTCTACGAGAGCCTCGCGGAACTTGACGATCGGGTCGTGGCTGCGCCAATCCTCGATCTCTTCCTTGGTGCGGTAGGCATTCTGATCCGAGGTGGAGTGGCCGACCAGACGGTAGGTCACGACGTCGAGCAGGACCGGACCTTCGTTGTTCTTGATGAGTTCCATCTTGCGCTTGTACGCGTCGATGACAGCCAGCGGGTTCCAGCCATCAACACGCTCGGCGTGCATCTGGCTCGGGGTGATGCCTGCGCCGAGCCGTGCGGGCATGTTATAGGCCATCGTCTCGCCCATGGTCTGGCCGCCCATGCCGTAGAAGTTATCAAAGACGTTGAAGATGATAGGCAAACCGCCCTTGCGTCCTTCTTCCCAGAGGGTCTTGAACTGATCCATAGCGGAGAAGTTCATTGCCTCGTAGACCGGGCCGCAGCCGAGGGACGCATCGCCGATGTTGCAGACGACAACACCCTTCTTGTCGTTATTCTTCTGGTACAGTGCAGCGCCCGTTGCAATCGGAGCGGAACCGCCGACGATTGCATTGTTGGGGTAGATGCCGAACGGCAGGAAGAACGCGTGCATGGAGCCGCCCATGCCGTGATGGAAGCCGTTTTCACGGGCAAAGATCTCGGCAACGGTGCCGTAGAGCAGGAAGCGAATGGCAAGTTCCTTGACATCGCTGGTATCGGCAAACTTCTTGACAGCTGCGAGGGTCTTGCCGCCGAGGAAGCTTTCCATGGTCTGCATCAGTTCTTCGTCAGAAAGCTTGTTGATGCAGCTGAGTCCCTTGGAGAGGATCTCGGAATGGCTTCTGTGGGAACCGAAGGTGATGTCATCCTTATTCAGCAGATATGCTTCGCCGACACAGGAAGCTTCCTGGCCATAACTCAGGTGTGCAGGGCCTGGATAGGTCGTCTCGACGCCGTTGTAGTTGGCCTGCGTCTTAATGAGGGTGAGCATATGCTCAAACTCACGGCAGATCGCCATATCACGGTAGATGCGGATGAGATCTTCCTTGGTGTAATTGCCCTCGTCCAGTTCCTGCTTGATGGTCTTGTTATACTGGCAGACGGGAATATCTTCAAAGTGGATATAGCCGGGCTCGCGGACTTTTACAGGATCGATATACAAAGATTTCGGCATAATTTCGTCCTTCCTTTCTCTTACTTGGCAAGCAGCGTCATGAAGTTCTCAAGGCTCTTGCACAGTTCGCTCATGTAGCGCGCAGCGGGTGCGCCGTCGATGACTCTGTGATCGAAGGTCAAAGACAGGCCCATGGCCGGGTACGTCTCGATGACGCCGTCCTTCGCGGACTTGATCTTCGTCTGGATGTTGCAGACGCCGAGAATGCCGGTCTGAGGCGGGTTGATAACGGGCGTGAACGCCTCGCAGCCGAACGAGCCGATGTTGGAGATGGTGAAGGTCGCGCCGGACATGTAATCGGGGCTGAGTTTGCCTTCGCGGGCCTCTGCTGCAAGTCTCTTGGCTTCCATGGAGAGTTCGAGCAGCGTCATCTGGTCGGCGTTAAAGATCGTGGGGACGATCAGACCGCGCGGGGTATCGCAGGCAAAGCCGAGGTTGACGGTGTTGAAGTGACGGACGACGTTCTCTTCGAGGACGTTGGCGTTCAGATCCGGGCAGGACTTGATGGTCTTTGCAACGGCGAACATGACCATGTCATTCAGGCTGACCTTGCCCATGGGCGCGTCGAGCGGCTTGAGCATGGCGCGGTAGGCCTGAATCTGGGTTGCATCGAAGGAATATTGCTGCGTAAGCTGCGCCATAGTGGAAAGGCTCTTGGTCATGGACTTGGCCGTTGCCTTGCGCACGGGGCTCCATTTGACGTCTTCAAATTCAGCGGCTGCGGGAGCAGCTGCGGTGGGAGCAGCATATGCAGCGGCTGCGCCGGAGGCGAGCAGCTTGTCAATATCGCGTTCGATGATGCGGCCGTTGGGGCCGGTGCCGGTGGCGAGAGCCGGGTTGACATTGTTTGCGACAGCCTTGGCCATGGCGCGCGGAGAAATAGCCTTGAACTCGGCTGCGGCGGCAGGCGCGGCAACAGCTGCGGGGGCCGCTTCTTCTGCGGCAGGAGCAGCTGCGGGAGCCGGAACTTCTGCACCGGGCTTCAGGAACTCAAACGCATCGCCAGGATTGCCGATGGCGCAGACGTTTGCAAGGCACGGAACCTCGTCGCCGTCTTCATAGAATTTTGCAAGAAGCGTGCCGGCTGCGGTGGACTCGCAATCGAACTCCGCCTTGTCGGTTTCGTAAGAGAAGAGGACATCGCCGACATTGACGGAATCACCGACGTCTTTCTTCCACTCGCCGATGATGCAGGACTCGACCGTGATGCCTTCCTTCGGCATGATAACGGCCTGCGCGCAGGGACCCGCGGGAGCAGCTGCGGCAGCGGGAGCAGCCGCCTTGGGCGCTTCTGCTGCAGCGGCAGCGGGAGCAGCGGAGGCTGCGGGCGCGTTCTTCAGCGCGGAGGTGTCCTCACCGGGATTGCCGATGGCGCAGACGTTGACCAGGCACGGAACCTCGTCGCCGTCTTCGTAGAATTTTTCAAGCAGGGTACCGGCTGCGGTGGATTCGCATTCAAATTCCGCCTTGTCGGTTTCATAGGTGAAGAGGATGTCGCCGACGTTTACCTGATCGCCGACGTTCTTCTTCCACTCGCCAATGATGCAAGATTCGACTGTTATGCCTTCCTTGGGCATCAATACGCCTTCTGCCATAAGTGTTTCACTCCTATTTTATTTCAATAAATTATTTGTTGGCCAGCAGATACTTTTCCGCTTCCGCGCTCCATAGGCCGTTGTGGTGCTTGGTGATCTCGTCAAGCTTTGCAAACAGCGGATCTGTTTTGCCCAGTTTGCCGAAATCGGCGATTGCCGTCAGGGGCAGTTCGATCTGGGTGTAGATCAGCTTCTTGCCGCCGGGAATCTTCGGCAGGTTCAGAACGGTATCGACAACAGCGTTCAGACCGCCGATGTGGGTGATCATGGCAGCGGGGTTGATCTTGCCGGAGGTCATCATCTCAATGGCTTCCTTCATGTCGCTGGTATTGCCGCCGGAGGTGCCGACCACATGGGTGTAGAGATAATGGACGTTGTACCAGTTGAATTCCGCCTTGAACTGGCTGTTGGTCGGGCCAGCAAAGAAGTTGAGGCAGCCGTCGAAACCAAGGATATCGCCGGCCTGCTCAACGACGGGACGAACCGGTGCAAAGCAGATCACATCATCATAACCAGTGCCGCCGGAGAGTTCACGCAGATAGTTGGTATCGCAGCCGGGCTTGGCCGTGTTGACATAGTGCAGTTCAACACCCATTTCCTTCGCGTGCTCAACGGTGTAGATGCTCTGGGCGCGTTCGAGTCTGGCATCATCAATATCGGTAATGACAAGCAGACTCGGACGGCGGTCGCAGTGCAGCGCATAGTCGATCGCGCCGAGGCCCATGGGGCCGACGGAAGCAAGCATTGCCATCTTGCCGCCCTCGACAATACCCATCTGATGCTCATAGGAGCCGGGTTTGGTGTGGTACATGGCGTGGAACGTGCCGATGATGCAGCTCATCGGTTCTGCCAGAGAGCCGTAGAAATAGGTATCGGAATTATACGTCAGAAGATTGTCGGTCAGCAGCGTTTCGATGGGGATGTTGGAATACTGGCTGTCGCCGCCGCAGTACTGATAGGAATAGCCGGGGGCCATCTGGGAGCCCTTGTAGAAGTGGGCAGGCTGGATGGCGAAGCCCTGACCGGGCTTGTACTTATTCTTCCAGTTTTCGCCGACCTCGGTGATCACGCCGCAGAATTCATGGCCAACGATCGTGGGATGCTCTGCAACATCATTTGGGACGCGCTTGTGCTCCTCGCCCTCAACTGCGGCCTTGTAGGTTGACATACAGATCGAGTCGGAAATGACCTTCACCTGAACATCGTCCGGGCCAACCTGCGGGAGTTCGATCTCCTCCAGGCGGAGGTCCATTTTGCCATGGATACGGACAGCTTTCGTTTTCATACGTTCCATTCCTTTCTTGCATTTACCTTGCATAAATCATCCAACCAAAAATGGGATTGTGTTGGTTTGTATTGATTTCACCTTATTGTATCGCAAGAATCCCAAAGTGTCAACGACAAATCCCACTTTCCGATGCGGGATTGCGTTGTTTTTTGTGGGAGCACTTTGCATCCCTCTCCCCTGCCGGACACGGCGGGCAGAAAATGGCTCCCCTGAAAGGGGAGCCGGGGGGCTGGCGCGCCAGTGCTGATATTGTTACCCCTGCACCCTGCGCAGCGTGAGGGTATAGCTGTACTGCGTCCGCACAGAATCGGTTATGGTGTCGGTATAGGTATAATCGACTGCGACGCCGTCCACGACGGTGTGGTATTCGGAAAATACGCAGTTGGACAGCTCGGACGCAGCCTCCTGCAGGGGCTTATCGAGCAGGATATGGCCCTTCTCTGCTCCGGCGAATGCAAACAGGGCGTACTGCATCACGGAGCCGGACGGGATGCTTATCCAGCTATCCGCTTCGCCGCCCTCCGCATGGTAGACAATGCCCGTCAGGACGCCGTTTTCCGTCTGATATTCAAGCTGTGGATAGCGTTCGCCGAACGCCACGGAGACCGTCCCGCCGTCCATGGAAAACTCCGATTCCTCCTGCCAGCGGCCGGTCTCATCCAGCTCAACATCGTAATCCCCAAACTGGCGCAGGATCGTGTTGTAGTTTTCCGCGAACTGCGCGATGGTCAGTTCGCCTCTATGGGTCGGGCCATACGGCAGCAGCACGCGCAAAACGCCGCCCGCGATCAGCAGCACCGCAAGCGCAGCCGCAGCTGCGAAACGCCAGCCGGCATGATCCCGGATGGTCTGCTCGGAGCGATCCTCCCACGGAAGCTCCTTCTCCTGCTGCTCGTCGGTGTAGCTGACATACAGGCGGTACAGGCGGAAAAACGGCAGATTCAGCCGGATCCCGTACCAGAACAGGTACGCGGTCCGCTCCCTGCCCTCCGCATAGGTCAGCCTTCTGCCGTCCGGGCTTGTCACACGCAGGCCGAAAAGCCATTTTCCCGGCGTTGTACCGAACCGGGACAGCAGCAGCGGCTCCAGCAGGAACATCGTGCCAAGCGTCAAAAGCTCCAGAAACAGCACGCCGCCCCTGCTGCTTTTCAGCATGTTGAAGCCCAGAGCCGGCAGGATCAGGACCCACAGCGACCGATAGATCTGCGCGTCAAGCAGACGCGCGAAGAATCGCTGCCACGGGAAATGCTCCTTCGGGAGCGTATCGCGCTCGAGCACGCGCTCTGTCTGCATTTCATCGAGATACGGCCTTGCGTCGAGCGTCCGGAACTGCGCGTGCGCCTGCCGGATCCGTCCGGCGATCTCCCCTGCCCGGTCAAGCGCTGTCTTTTCCTTCTGTATGGCCGCGATGCGCGCGGAAAGTGCCGCATCCAGCTCTGTTTCGCCGCGCACGACTGCCTTGATCTGCCCGACCGTCAGGCCGAGCGCCCGCAGGAGCTTCACGCGCAGCAGCGTTTCGGCGTCCTCCTGCGAATAGTCCCGATAGCCGTTTTCCGCCCGCTCGGGCGTGATCAGCCCCTCGGCTTCATAATACCGGATATTCGCCCGCGCAAGCCCGGTCTGCAGTTCCATGTCTTTGATCGTCATAGTGTGCTCCTTTTATTGTCCGGCAAGCTTCATATCGTGCACTGGCGCGGGAGCGCCAGAGAGGTCAGGCAGCAGGCAGCTGCCCACCTGTTCGTAGGGGCGATGCCCACATCGACCCGCCGGGAAGTTACGGATTCGCCGAAGAGTTCCATAAAAACAGTGCATTCTGCCGGGCCGATGTGGGCATCGGCCCCTACAACTGTCGCGTTACTCGTCCAGCTTCCGCATATCGAAGGATAGATCATAACTTCCGGTCGCGTTCCGCGGGAGTTCCAGTGAGCCGTCGGAGGCAAAACCGGTGAAACCTGTTATTGTGAGCGAATAGTCGATTCGATAGCCTGCAGCCTGCGTGTGAAGTTCCTGTAACGGCTCGTCCAGAAGCTGCTGCGCGGCAGCGGTAAGCGCCTCATCGGCAGAAGCAGAACGCCGTGCGCCGTCAAAGGCTAGAATGGTCAGATAGAGTTCGCGGAGCGGCAGACCTGAGACAGAGCCGGCGCAGGTTTCCGCCCCCATGTGCAGAGAAATACCGATCAGTCTGCCGTCCGTTGTCGTGTAGCTGAGATTCGGAACATTTTTCGTATGATGGATAACCTTGAAGCCAAGCTGCGTTGTGGGCGCCCATGTGCCATCGTCATACAGTTCCCGGCTCAGAAAGCCCTCCGTGCTGTGAATGTAGTTGTAATTGTCCGCAAACTGCCGCACGGTCAGATCACCTGTATACGTCGGCCGGTAGGTTTTGAAACCCGCAAGCACCGTCGCTGCCAGCAGCGCCAGTACCGCTGCGGCCCATGAGCCATTTGCCGGGCGTCGTGCCGAACAGATGCAGAAACAGCGGCTCAAGCACGAGCATCACCGCCATACCGAGTATGCTCAGCCAGACGGCAGCCAGCCGTTCCTTGGTGTCCGCGCCTGCGACTTGCAGCACTAGATGCCACGGCAGCGAGCACAGCAGAAGATCAAAGCTGCGTGCGATGTACCGCCGCACCGGCGCATGGACATACGGCTTCACGTCCTGCCGCAGCGCGGTCTGGGACGCGGCAAGGAGTTCTCCGAGATAGCCCGCCGCGTCGAGCGTGGAAAATTCCGCGTGCGTCTGCCGAAGTCCCGCGGCGACACGTCCGGCAGCATCCAGGTTCTCCTGCTCAGTGTGCAGCTCTTCCAGCCGCGTATCAAGCGCGCTCTCCAGCGTGAGCGTTCCCGCCGCAAGTGATTTAATCGTATCGATGCGCAGGCCGAGCGCCCGCAGCAGCTTCACACGCAGCAGCACATCGATGTCGGCCTGCGAATATTCCCGGTAGCCGTTCTCCGCCCGTTTGGGCGCGATCAGCCCTTCCGATTCGTAATACCGGATGTTGGCCCGCGGCAGACCAGACAGTGTTTCGACCTCCTTGATCGTCATATACATCCCTCCTGCCCTCAGCGTACAGTATCAAGCAGGTTTACAGTCAAGCTTTTTTTGATTTTTTCCGTGTTTTTCGCAAAATTAGTCCTGCCGCAGCGAGCAGCACGAGCACCGCCACCGCCAGCCAGCCGCGATTTCCGGTTTCCGGCGCTTCCTCGGTCTCCGGCTGAGGCTCCGGTTCCAGCTGCGCTGCGGCATAGGTCATGCGGAAGGCTGTCCCCTCTTTCTGCACCTCTGCGTCGAGGTAGCCGGGAACGGCCTGCTCCGCAAGCACCCAGTAATGTGCCGTAGGCAGACTGCTCCATGTATACCGCCAGTCCTGTTCTTCGGATAAAAGAACCGGGCGGCCATAGGCTTTTCCGTCGCACATCAGCTGGACAGTCAGCGATTCCGGGCGCTGCTCCGGCGTCTGTGTATCGTCCCAGACGATTTGAACGGAATAGTCCGCCTTTTCCGGACTGCAGGTCAGTTCCATCTCTGCCTCGCACTCCGTGGGGCAGACGATCAGCAGCGGTGATGGCGTATAAATCTGCCGGTTCACGCAGACGCTCTGCCCGCTCATCAGATACAGACCGGGCTCCAGCGCGTCAAAGACCGCCGCACCTTCTTCGTCCGTCTCTGCGGAGTCATCCGGCAGGCAGGCTTCATCCATCAAGGCCACCCTCTCCGGTACACGCGCAAGCGCGGCCCAAGGCTCCACGTCCCGTCGCTGGAACGGTCTGCAACCCGATACGCGTCAAACCGCATTCCGGCAAGCGGCAGCTGCCCTTCAAACACGGCCCGCACCGTAATAGGCTCTGCCCGTTCCGCTGCCAGAGCAGCCGTCTGAACCGGCACGCATAGGAAAATGGCCAGCCACGCCAGCCGAAGCAGAAACCGCCTCATCGCGCGCCCTCCTTTTTCTCCA
>OLQA01003149.1_pt1 | contig 12089 bp, 13 predicted proteins | sample 1673151 | NCBI WGS metagenome assembly OLQA01 (sample SAMEA3136760, study PRJEB25190) | human gut metagenome | biome: human gut; feature: human-associated habitat; material: faeces | place: Austria | collected 2013 | reverse complement strand
TCCACAATATATTCTAGAAACTTAACATACTGTTCTGGTTTCAACTTTAATAACTTTTCAACAGTATCATATTTATCGTTTTCTAAAATTTCCTCTATGAATACACTTCTATAAATACTACCATAAACTAGTTTCGTAAATTTAGCATGCCGTTTATAATACACATTGGGTATATCATAGCAATGTGCCATTCCTCTATTTATATTCGCCCCTGGCCATGTTGGAATTATGTTTCCTATATCATAGTAGTGTTCTAAAAATCCTTTTATTTCCGGTAAATCGTTTACGTCACTAAATTGTGGATAATTCTCACTTAAAAACTTATCGGAATAAAGGCGCTGTCTCGTAGCCCCCTTTTCATCTTTCACCTTAATATCCGTCTTCACATTATCTCCAAATAATTGTCGATAATAAATAAAAACCCCAATAGCATATACTCCTCTAAAAGAGAATAATACATCCGGACATTCCCAATTCAGTTTTATGATTTTATCAACATTATATTTTTCAACAGTTTCTCTCTTATGAAAAAATTCTTCTACAGATTGTAATTTCATCTTTAGCACTTCCTCTTTAAAAGATAGCATTTATATTATACTATTTCTTTTGATAATCCGCCACAAATTCAATTTCAGCAACATTGTAAAAAACGCCCCAGCCAAGCCGGAGCGTTATCCATCTTCTGTATCAAATTACCTTAAACATCTTCTGTGACATCGGTTTCTCCTTCTTCTGTTCAACCTCCGCCCGTGCCTTCCTAAACTCTTCTATTCGTTTCAGTTCTTCCTCAGCATCATCAAATCCGATATGCGTGTACACATTCATCGTGACTGATATATCCGAATGCCCCATAAGATACTGTAATGTCTTGGGATTCATTCCCGGTTTTGCCATATTGCTGCAATAGGTGTGTCGGCATACATGAAGCGTGATGTTTGGCATCTGCACTCTGTAGATGTCATTGTACCTGCCTACCATATGATTGAAGCGGTGTTGCCAGTGCATAGCCACAAGTGGCATATCATTCTCATCGTAGAAAAGAAATCCAGTATAACCATCTATGACCTTCTCAACCTTAGGTAGTTCTCTATCCTCGATAATGGCTCTAAACATATCTGCCACATCTTCAGTTATAGGAAGCTTCCTACGGCCTGCTTCAGTCTTGGTTTCTTCAATAATGTATTCCATCTGAGCAGTTCTCTGTAGCTGATGGTCAATATTCACGATTCTGTTTTCCAAATCAATATCCTTTAAAGTAAGTCCACAGAACTCAGATATTCGCATTCCCGTATGAAAGAGAATGTAGACTACTTCGTAGTATTTGCAGTAGACCACATCGTCATGCACAAACTTTAGAAATTTCCTCATCTGGTCTTTTGTGATTGCCTCCCTAGTAACCGAGTCATTAACCACAACTCCTGCAAGCTGAAATCCGAATGGATTCTTTATCAGAATGTCATCATCCACTGCCATTTGAAATGCTGGTCTTAGCACACCACGAATGGTATGAATGGAACTGTAGCTTTTCTTATCTTCCTGCTGAAGCTTTATTAAGAATAGCTTTGCATCCGAAGTTTTAACACTTCTAATAGCCTTCTTGGCAAAGGACTCCTTTGCCAAAACTCTCTGCACAGTCACATATCCCTGCTTGGTGCTCTGCCTTACTCCCGTCTTGGTTTTAAGGTATCTATCTACCAATTCACAAACTGTCATGTTTCCATCTGCCATATTAGGAAGAGTTTCAAGCTGTGAATTTATCTGCTTTTCTAATTTTCTTAAGGATAAACAAGGCTTCTTTCCTGCCGGCAGTTTATCTGTTGGCTCAAGCTTCCAGCTATATACAAAGTGTGGTTTCCCATCCACATGATACTTATATTGATATTTTCCATCAGACCTAATGCTTTCTCCTGGCCTTAATACTCTACGCTTGGAATCACGTCTTGTCTGATCTCTACCTCCTTTGCCATTATGCTCGCCTCCTTAACTCAGGATGGTTCATCAGATATCTTTCAAATGCTACTCGAAGGATTAGCTTGCGCTCCCCATAGTATGCTAAGAAATCTTCCCCATCTGCACTGTTTAATAAATCATAGAATTTTCTCCTGCTTAACACAAAATACTCAATTGCTTCTGAAGGATTTAATACATCCTTTTCCGATAGATTTGGCCTAGCCATCATACACTTCCTTTCCGCCAAAAGTGGCTGTTTTAAGAGATTTATAGGGTTCATCGTATATTCGCTCTAAAGCCCTTTAATATCAACTACTTTTGGCAGATAAAAGGAACTATATTTCTGAAGAATTACAGATAAACTCTTCAAACTTTGGTCTTACAATAAGGTATCTATTTCCGCAATAGACTGCTACCTCTCCAAGTCTGTCCTCTGCAATTCTTCTCATCTTCTTGGTACCAATATTAAAGTAATCTGCGGCCTCCTTGATGGTGAGCATATACTTCTCACTAGCAGGAAGCCCAACACATGTGCTTTCTGTATTCATAGTATTTCTCCTTCCTACAAGGTGGTCACACAGCTTGACTCCTTTGTACCTATATCTAATTCTCTGTTTGTCGTTTTTCCATTTTTGCTGTGGTGCTAGCCCCCAGGGGGCATCTAAATCTCTAAAGGCTTTTGCGCTGGGCAACGGTGCTGCCCCTTCACGCACAAAAATTGCGAATTTAAACGGGGTATTAACCCCCAATACAGATAAATGCTGTAAAAGGGAGTTTGCCCCGAATAAATATAGCTAAAATAAAATCAAACCATTCTTTGAAAACTTACACATTTTCATTTGAATTTGACATCTTGATAACCTTAATAGCCTCACTTCTTACAAGCTTAGCATCAAGGAACTCCATTGCAAGATAACCAATCTGATCGTAAAATGCGAACTTCTCAGTAAGCGTTCTAACCGATACAGGTTTTCTGTCAATAATCCAATAATATGAGAAATCTCCAAAGGCTACTGGTTTTAAACCGTTCTCAATATCCGGCATATATTCTGAGATAACAACAGGCTTACCAAGAATGGTATCGTTGTTACTATTCCAGAGATAATTGCCATCTGCATCTTTTAACTTTCTAAGTGTAAGTGCTGTCTTATCATTCATAATCCATACACCATTTCTACGATATTCACTGGCTACACTGAAATACAATGAAATCACATCATCATATGTAAGTTTAGAAGCCTCTACGCCAACATCTGCTCCTGCGGTATCGTGAAGAATGCCCGTAGGCTCTCCGTTACCTGTTCCGCATACAAATGCATTATCCTCTGCTCTTGCAAAGGACTTACCAAATTTCTCTGAAAGATACTTTTCAATATCAAAAGCTGCATCATTTACAAAGTCCTCGTCTAACTTCACAATCGCTGTGAGTTTATGACTTTCAACACAATACTTTGTAAAGTCCTCAATTCCTTCATAAATCGGAATTGCTTCGCCCTCTGCTACGAACTGTGCTTTATCCTTACAATCCTTAGCGTAGATTCTATAACCAGTCTTATAAGCTCCGATGTTCGTTGCCATTTTTCTAAAAACAGATTCCTTATCAATAATCTTTGATACCTGTTTAAGAGAAGAACTAGGCAACTTATAAGTGCCTGTATTGGTTTCCATACCCTTTGAAAGAGTATTCGATTTTACTGCCTTGTTTCTCATTAAATTCCAGAAATCAATATCATATTCTGGCTGAGATGTAATTGATGAATAATTTGCTGTCATTTCCATTTCCAAAATCCTCCTTCTACTTATTACAAATTGGACAATTGTAAAGTCCTAACTGATTTGCTGAAAGCTGTCTGCCGACCTGCTTCATTCTATTCTTACAACTAGGGCAATCCACATCATATGCAAGTGCCATTTCAGGTGTATGCATATTCTTTGCATTAAGACGATAATACTTTTTTACTTTACCCTGCTCATTCTTGTAGAGTTCGTCTGTGAGATACAACTCGCACATTCTCTCTGCATATTCTCTTGAATAATAACTATTTGTGGCTCTAAGTACTGTCCCTTCCTTATTAACCTTAAAAATTGGATAAACTGCCATCTTAAATTCCTCCTCTTCTATTTTTACATTTGTCACAGGTGTATAACCCAAGCCTGTGCATATCGCAGTTATCTGCCATTATTCTAAGTGAAGAACCGCAAAGAGGACAATGGATCGTAATTTTATCCGTTGCCCCCTGTGCCATTGACTCCCTTGAATGAAGTCTAAAATAATTTGGAATCACTTCACTAAGAAACATAGAATGCTTCTCAGCTACCACTTTTCCATCCGTTGTCTGAAACATAGGCACTTTTTCTGTACCTTCTGAATCACAATCAATAAGCGGATGATATCTTGTATCAATCAATAGAACCACCTCCTAATCAACCTTCTCAAATCTTCCACTACAGAAATCCATCGCATCGTCAAAAGATAGAAAAATCAAGCAGGAATAACCATACTCGACCTTCCATACCGGGAAATCCTTATCCTTACACTGTGAAATCACAACTGGCTGGCCTCCCTTATTTCTCATAAGTGCCTTGCACTCATACTTACCTCTAGAAAAGCAACTAACATCTTTACTAGAAAATGTTGGCTTAGTGCCATAATAAATCTTATGCTGCATACCAAAACCTCCTGCTATATTCCAAATCTTGAATTTGTGCTTAAACAACTTGTCGCGCGTATCAAGTCCCTGCGCTAATAAGGAATTGCTATACTTAAGTAATTCCTCTACAGCTTTATGGATATTCTCTCGCTCCACATCTCTAACCGTTTTCACGATGATACATGCCGGCGGTCTATCTCCATGCCATAAATATATTGTTGCTTTCTTCTTGGTGCTGGTGGTGTAAACTCCACTTATTTCAACATTGAACCCATTACCAAAATCACGATAAACTACTGGCTCAAGGTCAATTTCTCTGACGCAGTATTCTGCGCCAAGACTATTACATAAAGCCTTAATACATGAATTTTTACTTGGCATAATATTTCGCCCCTTTCTTAATCTAATTGTGTCCTTTTCGTCACACTGTCCTATACCTAAGAAATATATAAAAAGAAAGAAAAATGACGTTTTTCTTCTTTTAATAATCATTCCGTTACTATAAGGACACGTGACAGAAAGGACACAAGTCACTCTTCGTTATAAATATATGGATTAACCGCATACTTCATCGCAGGCGGTCTTCCCTTTCCAGTAAACTTGCCATTATCAATCACAGACAAATATCCATAATCGACTAGGTTATCAAGTACCGGTTGTAAATCTTCTGCCTTCTTAAAGCTACGACACAGCCTTTGAACATCTCTACGGATTACTTCTGCTAAACCTGCACTTCTTATTGCATTTAATACATATCTGCTCTGCTTGATAGTTTCATCAGCACCCATCAGAGAAAAAGCAGCTCATGCATGCTCAATGAAATACCTACCGATACAGATTGCATTCTGCATAATTTCTTTGCTTACTACCAGTGCATCAATATCCGCCCAAAAGTCGTGACAGCGAAATACCGATGCTCTACAAAGCAAACCTGCAATACGAAGCACATTTCCTACTAGCTTTCCAGCCCAATCTGAAATATCTGCAAATTCAGTCTTAAGCAGTGGTTCTAACTCCTCTGCAAATGTCTCGATAAGAACATCTGCCTCTGCCGATAAGGTAATCATCTCAGGTTCCTTTTCATACTCATCCTCTAGCAAATTACGAATACACTTTTCATAATTGCTGTAAATCTCGAAAGGTACTGAAGCTGAACGATAACGTCTGCTACCAACCTTTGAAACAGGAATACAATATAAAAATCTAGCTGTAAGCCCTCTACCTCGAAAAGTACCATTCCCCATAAGACCTGACAGTACACTTGGCTGTGCCATTAAGAGCATGGTAAGTGCCGGCGTCATAACACTCTCGCTTTGTCTACCAATACGATCAACTCGAATGCTATCCCCAGAATAACCTTTGAAAATAACGTCGATATTCACGTTCTTGGTATAAATGCCTGCGAGCGTATCAAAGATACCACCTTCAGTAGAAAGGATAGTTGCTCTACCATCATTGTCTGCAAGAACTGATGTAAGTTTTTCTGTTGTAATATCATCAACATATAACTTAAGAGGCTTCTCTTCCTTGAAATTTGCAAGTTCTTCTGAAACCTTATCCACTTCTGACATATCAACCTTGCCTTTTACCGCTTGGCTGATTAAAGACTTCTGCCTCTGCTCTAGGATTTGCTTCCTTGTCTTGCTTTTTTCAATATCTACAGCCTTTGCACTATTTTGCTCCGACTCATACATATTGATAGGCTTTATCATGGCATTTTCTACAGCAGATTTCCTCTCTGAAGGTTCCATGATATTAAGCACAAAAGTATTAAGTGGTTCTGACCAGTCATCCTTTGCCTTGATTCTAAATTTGCCCTGTAAGCAAACAGATAGAACTGCAAGCGATGAGGCTGCTGCCATATCCACAGGTGTCTGTGTACTTTCTGCAAGTGCAATAACATAATGCCTTATTGGTTCCGGTAATGCTTCTGTTGGAAACTCCGGCAATATAAACTCATCAAAGCTAATAGGCTGTTCCCATTCGACAGGTTTATGTGCCCCTTCTCGTATAAGAGAAATAGGTGCTTTCACACTACAATGACAATCCTTACATTCATAACCTCTATCCCTTATTACCGCACAAGTAATTGGCATGTCATTCTTTGCAGCATTTAAGAACTTTTTCTCCGTTTCCTCATAAGAATATGTAGGATACGGACTACTAAGTTCGTGAACCTTTTCATGTCCATCTGCTGTTAAAGCGACATTTGAAATCATGGCCTGCCATAACGGTTCTGAAAGTGTAGATGCATTATCTCTACAATATTGTAAGAACTGGCATTTACTAATAAGTTCATCAGCACTTACTGTTCCCATACAATAGAAATCATCAGCATCTTCCTTTGCTGTAATCTTCGTAGAACCTTTATTGGAATTATCAATATAAGGCACAAAGTCCTCCATCGAATATCTAACACCTTCATACTGAAGCACCTCACACGTTGGCTTATCCTCGGTTTTGAAATTTGTAGTTCCCGGAGCACGAAGCATTCTAGCTGTATCAGCTACCGAATCAAACTTCCAACCATACCTTTCAAAAGCCTTTGATTTAAGAAATGCCTCCCAGCCTTTTAACACACTACTGATATAGGAAGAATCATCTCCTATCTCGTACGGCTCTTTCAAAAGCCACATAGCATGTAGCCCATTTCCAGACCATGTCAATAACGAAGGTTTGACAGGACACTCTGCATTTATGAAATCAAGAAGTTCTTCCTTGGTTTCTGGTAATGCATCCTGCTTATGAGCTTCACCCTTTACATCAAAATCTGAGTACAGCGCAACAATACACTTCACATCTTTATCAGAACCTCTGGCATAAGGAGAAAGCCTCTTCTTACGAGGATTGACACAATAATAGGTATTGTGCTTTTTACCTTCTTCCAGAATGTACGCAGATGCATCATCCAGTTCTGAAGAATGAAACCATCTAGTAGCTACATTTCCCTTTTCGATATATGGAATGCCGATATAACCATCATCAACATTTCCGTAGAGGACTTGAAGAAATTCTCTTACTTCCATTTCTAAATATCCTCCATGTTATTTTAGTGAGTTCCTAAGAAGCCAATCCCTATATGCTTCAATAGGAATAAGAATTCGTGCTCCAATTCTGATTGTTGGGAAATCCGGTTCCTTAACAAGCTCATACGCTTTAGGAAGAGATATTCCCATCTGTGCAGATAATTCCTGAACACTCATAGTTGTCTTTTCCATCATAGTTCCTCCTCTCAAAAAACTTGATGTCCGTCTCTTCACGACACAGTTTCAAAACTCCGCTCTTGGTAGGTGGCCAGTCTTGGCAGATACTCTGACTTACATCATGAGAACGGGATGAAATTGTCAAAGTACGTAAAAATCATTTGTACTGTTTTGTACAGATTTTTATTGTTTTCAAAAGTATTTTAGGATATAATGTAACCGAAGTCTAAAAACTGACGGTAACGCAAACGGTTACGATTTAACGATAGGTGTGAGGTGTAACAATGCCGCTAAATTGGAACGATGAAGTGATTCCTTCAAAGGCTGACAAAACAACAGATATATTAGGAGTTAAAGAGATAGGTGGTATCGGACAACTGGTCTACCACCCGTTTAGATTTGCAAGTTATAACAGAACATTTGATGGGCAAGATACCATCATTACGCCAGTGTGCCAATCTGGAAGTGAGCCATCATTTCCAGTAGATGATTCACTCACAGGCAGAGGCATACTAATTAGCCTATGTAATCTTGCAAAAGTAATTGATAGTTTTGAGAATACTATTCCTAAAGAACAGCTTATTGTAAATTGGTGCCTAGAGAATATGCATCCATACAGCATTGACTTTATCTACTCAGAACTAACCGAGGACTTTGACATCAATTCTGTAGATGCTGATTTCGTTATAGAAGAAGGAACATTTGAAGTCGATCGTTTTATGAAAGACTTAGAAAAACTATATAACGCAGTACGCTTCTATGTTGCTCTTGAGGGTCTACTATTTGCTGATGATGAATTGGCATATAACTTATATGAAGAAGGAAGATATTTTGAAAGCTACTCCTACTTTGAAAGGTACAAACATGCAGAGCCGGATGTTCCCGATGAAATCATCGGTGATGTTACAAATCAAGAAGAACTTCTTGCAAGTATGATTCGTGTTAATAAATACATAGAAGAACATCCTGTAGAGCAGCCACCAGAGGGTTCATTTGACTTCAATCACAATCCTTATGACGATTATGATGAATTAAGAAGTAAACTTGTTGAATTCATACCAGAATTTAATATGAATCTAAAGCTGAATCCTGTAACTGGCAGATTTGATTTTTCTGCAGATATTGATTCTGTCTTTGATATAGCTTGGTACACTCTCGCTCGTATGATTTCAGAAGACCCTGCACTAGAAAACAGAGGTAATGAAGAACCAAGACCAGAAGGTATCATGATATGCTGTCGCAACTGCGGTAAGTTTATAATAAGGAAAAGTAATCGACAGGAATTCTGCGATTCAGACGAATGTCAGAAAGTTAGAAATGCCAGAAAGCAAAAGGCTTATCGAGAAAGAAAAGCTTCTGAGAAGGCTCATGCAGAACAGAAAAAGAAACAAAATAGCAAACAATCCAGCGCAAGACCGGATTAATGTACACTATCCTCTGTAAAATCATTTTATGTGATTACAGAGAATTACAACTAATGTGATTATTTCTAAAGATAATGCAATACCCCCTATGCAATTTCGCGAATTATTTCGTTTGAGGGGGCATCGGTCTTTAACGGAAAATGTCACAGAGATTTATCATCCCCCTCCCCTACTCATATCATTAGCGCTTTGTACATTGTTGCTTATAATCCGTTGTCTTATAATCTCCATTTGTGTATCATTAACAAATGGAGGTCTTTTTATGTTACAAGAAAACTTTGGTATAGCCTGTAAATATTTCAGGGAACAAATTAATCTTAGCCAAGAAAAATTCGCGCTTAAAATCGGAATGGATCGTACCTATTACGCATCTGTTGAAGCAGGAAAAAGAAACATTTCCTTGCAAAACATCAAGAAAATTGCAGATGGCTTTGAAATCAGCCTTTCAAAGTTATTTGAAAAGATCGAAAACTTATAAAAAGGAGGATTACTAATGACTGATTTTGATTTACTTTTTAATGAATATGCCAACACTAAAAACGGGGATGTTTACGCTTTCTGTGAAAAATATAAAACAAATTCCGTGGCAACTCGTTTTTTTCCTTATTCGTTCATTTGATTCAGACAATCTAAAAAAACTACTTACTACACATAACATCTCTTTTTCAAGTGGGAAAGAGAAGGATCTTATGAAAATAGCCTACGATGCTAATATTACTATTCAAGATCTTCTCGACTATATCGAAGCAAAACGCCCTGAACTCATTAAAGAGCGTGAAAAAGAAGTGGCTGGATTAGAAGAAGTTCTTAAACAAATTCCAGTTGTAGGTTGTGGCGTTCGAAACGATAATGTTGATACCATTGTGCAAGCGTTCACACGAAATAAAGACTTAAAAACCTATGAAGAATTGGAAACATCATTAAACAATGATATATTATCCCGTGTTAAACAGTATTGTTTATGGTCTTATTACAATCAGACATCAAATGACATAATTGAACTGATTTTTTTAAAGCACAAGAATGTTATTCCAACACTTAGAAAGATCTACAACATTGACTTCTTCTTACGAGTTGATGACGAAATCATTCCATTTGATTTAAAAATTACTCATGTATCAGATGATTATTTTGAATTAGCTTCAAGAGGAATATCTGTGGCTAATAACACTCATGACGACTTTATTGTAAACAAAGAAAATATCAGTGAATTAGAAACAATAAAAGCTTACTATAAGGAATATAAGAAAACTCACAAACAGCTTTCTCTACCAAATATTAGCGAATTCAAAACCGACACAAAAGCTGCTTTATCAGATTTTATCATTTCTCTCGATTCAAAATCAGCAGATTTTATTGTCGAATTGCAACAAGCTCACGCAGCTTACGTACCTGCAGACCGAGATGCTCTCAAAATGTTAGAATGGTGGAATTACAAATATCAAGGAGAACGACTATTCTGCAACAACAATAGATTATTCGTATTTCTCGCCTACAAAACAAAATTTGTTGACGGAAGAGATTTAAAAGGCAACACTGCTGAGATTGAAAGAAAAATCAACACCTTACTTGATAATCTTTCAAAAAATTCTATTCATACTATTAAATATCATTATGAAAAAGATCCAAAACTTATTGGTGACTATACAGTATATTCTTTATCAACAATTTATTCTGAATAGAACTAATGCCTACCAACATCAACTAGTTGGTAGGCATTTTTTATTTCATTAACTCAGCACACATTTTAACAATTTTAGAAACCTTATAAATATATCCTTCAGGTATCGTCTTTTCAAATAACGCATTCATTACATTATATACCTCATATTCCGGATTTACATCTAGTATTTCCTTGATATCTTCTTCTAATTCAATTTCATCATTTTTGAAGACAACCTTTGATAATTCTTTATTCTCTGTATTCTGGAATGTCAAAACAAAATCTGTTTTTAATGCATTTTTTCTATTATCCTGAATTACCGATGTGGCAGAATATTCCAAAGGAACAATATCTCGAATCTCAAACCCATGGGTTACAAAAAGGTTTAATGTATCAATCCAAGTATCGTCATCAAGGCAGTTAAATGCTAGTGAAAAATATTTTCCCGGCTTTAACACTCTGCTAATCTCTGCAAAGGCTCCACTCAATAAAGAATTATAATTATCTGCGTCTTTCTCTTTTCTGTTCTTAGCTTCTGTAACAATTATCTCATCGTCCCAGCGAATATTAGAATCCAATTCAAGCCAAGCATTCCACATTAAACTCTGTTCCATATACAAAATACGGTTTGCATGAGGTGGATCAATAAACACATAATCTATTGAGTTGTCCTCAATAGGAATCGCAGTTGCAGAACCATTTATTAAATTCAAATGATTATTCATATAATCATCTGTTTTATCCGAAAACAAATCGTATATCTCTTGCTCTCCCCTTAGTATTCTTTTATAGCGGTTTTCAAAACAATTCCACACATTTATTTCAAAATGTTCTTCAGGAACCCAATATCCAATAACCCAGCTACCTACTTCTGCTTTTGGTGGCTCACCTTCATTCTTCTTTCTTCCTCTGATTACGAATACCAAATTGCTAGCTTGAGATAAAGTACCAGACAATGTAAGTTCAAATACCGCTCTTAGTTTATCGTCCTCAATTTTTTTAATCTCATCACATATCAGTGATAGTCCAACTAATGCTCTTGGAGTGAATAAGTCTGATACCTTCTGCTCTTTACCAACATTAATTCTTGAATTCTCATACATAATGCTTTCTGGATACCATTTCGGTTCAATCGCAGGTTCATTACACATTTTGATATCAATTTCATTACCTACTCTAATTTTTTTCTTATCCCTAT
>OLQA01003144.1_pt1 | contig 12102 bp, 6 predicted proteins | sample 1673151 | NCBI WGS metagenome assembly OLQA01 (sample SAMEA3136760, study PRJEB25190) | human gut metagenome | biome: human gut; feature: human-associated habitat; material: faeces | place: Austria | collected 2013 | reverse complement strand
TCTTCTTCTGGATTAATCTTAGATTCCTTTGTTCTTAATATGTATACTTGTTTACTAGTTTTTCCTAAAGCCATTCCCTGTGTATTGCTCGGATTTTTCATCTCAAAACAAATCTTTTGTGCAGCATGTCCCTTTAAGCACACCAGCATACTCAATACTAATGTCATAGACACTATTTTTATTATAATTTTCTTTTTCATCTTTTTCTCCCAAATCATTTAACATTATCCGTTTTCTTTCACTTTATTCAGGCATGTTTCCGGGTAACACAAAAATACCATAGATGCAAGCACGCAAAAACATAAGCATATAACAAAAGCCGTTCTTCCAGAACACCATGCTTCCTGCTTTTCCAGATAAACACCCAGATACAGCTTTGACTTCATTTTATCGCCGGAAATTTTCATCATTCCTTTATAACTATGGAGCACACCTTCTTTCCGTTTCCAGATATTTAAATTTCCTGCGTACTCATTTTTCTTCCATATTGTTAATTTATATTTTCTTTTACCTTCTGGTGAAACTTTCGGAATTTTTAATACAACTTCCTGCTGCCTGGAAAGATTTTTTGCTGCAATTTCTCCACGATATAACAATTTTCCGGAAGTGTCCGTCAATTTCACATATATACTTGCATTATTCTCTTTGGCTTTTCCCTTTGCGCCAGCCATGAGAACGATTCTGTTATATGGTCTGCCCGCATAAAAAATCTGCTCCAGACGGAATCGTTTCTGATATCCTTTTATTTTTCTTACAGATCCTATATCTGCACAATGGACTTCCCATTCTTTATGTACCGTTACAGACTGACTGATTTCTGCATACATCATTACTGAAACACTCACGATAAATATAATTATTGTTGTTTTCTGCCAGAAGTTTTTGCCTCCCTCATTTATACAAATACATTTTTTCTTTTTTTCTTTCATCTGCTCTGCTAAATATTCCATTCCATAACTTCCAAGGAGCAAAAGAAACATAAGAAATGGCATTCCATAAGACGCTTTTATTTCCCATATACTGTAAAAACATACGCCACCTAAAAATGATAATGTATAAAACACCTGATTTACATCCTGATTTCTTTTTTTCAGCATCTTCCATAATACAAGCAGAACCATCCCTATATTCGCAATACGAAAAGCATAACAATATGTTCGGAATAAATCCGATTTACTTCCAAGAATCCAGTTGTAAATAACTGTATTTTTCCGGTTCTGTGAAACCTTTTCCAAAAGATCATTTCCATCAGCATAGCACCAGGAAATATCTAATTTTTTATTTATAAAATCAAACAGCTCCGATAGCGAATATGCTTCATAATTCTCTTTTAACCGCTTTAAATCAGCCTTCTGTTTCTCCTCTTTTGACGGAAACTGTATCGTATATTTATAATCTGCAATATCAAGTTCACCAGTTCCATGAGATGCCATCATCATCCAGTGTGTAATTGGAATATTCTGATCAGATACCTCCGAAAAATATCTGTGATTTATCTTTGAAATTCCACCTATTGTAATCGCTGAAACCACGATTACAATTCCAACACATTCTCCTACCTCTTTCCACTGACGTTTTCCTGCAATCAGCTCTACAATAAGGCATATTAAAAAAGCAATAGCCGGTATCACAACGGTCGGTCGTATATAATATCCAACTGAAAGACTTCCTGCAAATAAAGCTGCAGATATACCTCTGCCCTTTCTTCCCTTTTCATGCAACAGACGAATAGCAAAGTATACTGTAGCAGCAGTAAATGGTACTGAAAGTGCATTTGTATATGCCCACAGCGGCAATATATAATATAGTGGATTACCTGCACAAAGTGCCAAAATCTCTCCACCACGAATTCCCTTCACATATACTCCTGTCAAATACAAGAACATTGTTCCAACAAGCATCCCTCCAATTGTTAATATATATAATGGAATATATATATCCTGAATTCCAAGCCACAACAAAATCCTGAAATATTTTGCTAATAAAATTGTTAAAAAATAATTATTAGCATAATATCCAAAATATTCCATTGCATGAGGCGCATCCGCAGACACTCGGTGTTTCCCGGTCTTCGCCAAATAAAGTGCAAGATCCTGTACATTATAAGCATCCGATGAAGCAAATGGCTGAATATTATACAGAATTATTCCATACACAAGTAACATCATGAATACAATTATCAGCGTAGCTATTATAATTGACTTTTTTGAAGCATTTTGAAAAAAACGAAACAATAAAACATAACTGCCTATAACCGTCAAAATTAATATTATTAAAAATGCTATCCTTACCGCTGGCTGTAAAACAGACATAAACACACTGTTATGAGCATGAAAAATCGTTCCACTCCCTATCATCAACAACACGCAAAATGTTATAATCGTAATTATTTTATAAACACTCATACAAAATATTTTTTTATAATTACTCATTCCACTTTTCCTTTCTCCTAAAACATCCATTGTAGCATTTTAACACAAACCCTCTATATATTTTTTGATTTTCAGAAAATATTAAGAATAATATTTTCTGTTAGTATATTCTAACATATTTTTATTCTCATTTTGTGGTTATAACCTACAGAACCTGCCAATGGCAGTTTCCTCCGGATGCTATGACAAAAAAGACTTTTTGGACAATTAATTTTCGTCAAAAAGTCTTTCGTAATTCTCAAGCTAATTTTTTTGTAAACTCAGAAGTACTCTTTTCTCTATGAAAAGATCCAAATACTTCAAAGCAACTGCAAGAACAAATGAAATTAAAAGCATACTTCCTTCATATTTTAATCGATATGTCGGATAATCCAAAGTCTTAAATACTTTTCTGAATGCAACATGTATCAGATAAATCTCTATTGTATATTTACCAAACCAGTTTAATATTGCCAAAATACCATTTCTCAACTTTAAAATCACAGAAGATTTATTCTCTGTCCATTCACAGAGCAACATTAGAATCTCGCAGATTGTCAAATTCATCAATGCCAGTAAATATACTCCCATTATCTTTTTGTTATATAGCTGCAATGGAATCATCATCCAACATAAAAGTATCAGCTGTAACCAAACGATCCATATGGGTTTTCCCTTCTTTTCCCAGGCTAATTTTCCAATATATACACCGATTATAAATGCCGGAACTCTCTTTGTTGCAATACTAATATTCATATACAGATCTTTTGCATACAATTGCAGCATCATTGTAACAATTGTAGCTGTCAGACACAATACAAGTACACGCATCTTTGCTTCTGTATGATCCCGGACTTTCTCAATCACATCGAATATATATGGAAAAATAAGGTAACAAAAACCACATAATAATATATACCAGAACCATTTATTTTCTCCAACAAAGAATGTAAGAAAAAATAGATCCGAAAACATCTTTACTAATCCATTATGTTCTTCAATCAGATCCAGCCATATCCATGCCGGTACCGCAACCAGAAAATATGGAATCAGTATTTTTACAAATCTCCTCTGATAAAACGATTTCAGCTCTGCCCTCTTCTTCCAGGAATAATAAAGTCCTAAACCTGATACCAGAAGAAATATATCTACTCCGGAACTTTTAACATAATTATAAAACCAGTAAACTATACCAGAATATCTGACGTTATATCCCTTGCAATCTTCTGTAAAATGGAAAAACACAATCAATAAAATCTGTATTCCCATAATTGCTCCCCTGTATTTCGAGAACATTTCATATGCAAAATAATGTTTTTTCATAATACACACCTGTTACTTTCGCATTTTGTCTATATCAATCTGTTTCTGACTCTTCATTATCTCTTTGTAAATTCTCTTACAGTTATTATGATCTTTATATACAAAGAAATCATCTGCGCGCTTTACATACTTTTCTTTCATAACACAATTGTTTTGCATATATTCACACAGCAGGTCCACAAGCTGTTCTGTCTTCGTGCAAATCTCACCGAATCCCATTGTATCGTAGAAGAAGATTCCATCTTCGTAATGTGGTGGCAGTTCTTCCGGGTGGAAATAAACAATCGGCTTTCTCATGTAAGCGAAATCAAACTGAACTCCTGAATAATCCGTAACCATCAAACTAGATTCTGTCAATATCTTTTCATAGCTTAAATCTCCAACAGATGGAATTACTTCTACTTCTTCATTCGGTGTAAAATCATCTGCCTGTGAACTCAAAATCGGATGCAGTAAGAATTTAATCTTATATCCAGTCTTCTTTGCACAGTCAATCAATCGTTTATGATTGATCAGATTATTATACACCTGGTAATATGTAGAGTTTTTAAACTCCGGATTATATCCCCTCTGATCACCTTCACTCGTTGTTACTGGAAGTGCATTGTACATTCTCCAGGTTGGTGAAAGCAAAATCTGTTTCTGATCATTACTGATCAATCCATCATATCGTCCGATTCCTGTTAATTTCAACACATCAAAATTCTGATATCCATATGCATGTTTGGAGAGATTTTCATATTCATATTTCGATGCCAGGAAATATCCTGTCGTATTATCAATAATCCTTCTCTGTGCCATTGCACACTTCTGCACAGATAATCCGTGCTGCAGACACATAGATGAAAAATTGCAAAGTCCTCTGAAATATTTGGACTTTTCTTTACGGAATCCATTAAACGGGAACAAATGTGAATTTGTGATCAATACAAGATCTGCATTTAAAAATGCAAGCTGATGCATCAGCGAATTTGTTGCCAATGGCTTATATCCGTCTTTTTTCAATTTTTTATAATCCGGCGTTTTCTTATCAATTACATAATATCTTGTAACACCATCTTCTAATTTTGCCGAATAGCGATACAGATATTCGCAACTGTCTCCTCCTTTGTATAATTTGTCTAACATCAACCAGATTTTTTTCTTTTTAAAATATGGTCTTGTAATCCAATATAACCACCGGAGTGCCAATGCATGGCGGCTGTATTTAGAATTGATCTTCAGCAGATTCAACTGGAACTGTATCTCTCTTTTCAAAACATTTACAATATTTGCTTTCTTAAATACAATCGAATTTTCCGCATGATGGCATAAATATTTATTAAAATGCCAGTAGGAATATCTTGGTATTTTACTTAATTTCGCCCAGTGATCCGAAAATGTAATTCTCAACTGATATTTGTCATTTTTATCTTTTGCATAAAACCGTACTGCCTGATTTTTCTTATTTGGATTCAACGGCAATTCCAGATGATAAGTAATTCTTCTGTAAGCCGGAACTCCAAAATATTTTGTAAGGGAATAAGAATCTGTATCCTCTACCTTTATCATCTTTCCGTTAAATTCAGCATAAAAATCAATTCCCCCTTGCGCAAATATGCTGATCAGAGAACCATCCAGCCAGACTTTTCCATCTACATAATTCATCATTCCGATTGAAAAATAATGACTGTTTACAGAAGAAATACGATTTCCATTAAAGTACATCACAAGATCCTTTTCCTCTGTCTCCGGATCAATCTCCTGTCGATACTCATATTTCACATTATCAATTCCATATTTGATTCGAAGGAACATACATAAAATCTGCGGATTCTTCGATAAATACTTATGTAGGTCCTGATTCGTAAGATAATAATCATCAACAAATCCGAAAATTTCTTTTACTACCTCTAAGTATTTATCAAACTTCTTTCCAAGAAGCTGTTTTTTATTGCGATTATCAAGATTACATAAGAAACGGTTCAGAACATAATATACCGCATAATTTTGTATAAACAGGCTATCTTCCGAATCCCTTAATAATGGCAATAAATATTTTTCTGCGGATTCTTCATACCACTGTGAATAATGCGCAGGAATGTGATATAATACCTGATTTTCCTTCGGATCAAAATAATAATACTCTGCCCTGTCTGTTACCAGATATTTTTTTTCATTATTCAAAATGCGCAGCAACACATCCGTGTCATATTCAAACATGATTTCAGTATTAAAGGTATATGTTTTTAAACATGCTGTCCGTATTACCGCACCTGGCAAAGCAGTTTGCAGTGCCCAGTAATTCTTTGTAATATCTACTCCATAAGTTCCTTTAATTACTTTTTTACTTAAAATATGTTTTTTAGGCTTTTCAGAAACCAGCAGATTATCACAATACTGTACAGGGAGCAGAACAGATACTTCTCCCGGATTCATGATTTCGTTCTGTAATACTACACCTTTCGTCTTATGTTCTTCCTCATGTTCATCCTCTGATTCAATTTGTGACTCTGATTCCGCTTCCGGTTCTTCTATCTGCTGTTCTTTTTCATCTTCCATTACACTGGCTGCATGTTTCAGAAACCCTTCACCCAGCCAGTCTCCTTCTTTCATGAAAATTGTATACTGTGACTCACTTTCTCTCACACATTCATTATAAGCATCCGCAACGGTGGCTGTCTGTTTGAATGTAATCTGTTTTTTATATTTCTTAATCTCTTTTAATGATTTTATCTGTTCCAGATTACCGGTTCCAACAATTATAATTCTGTCATTCTCTAATATCTGATTTTCACAGCTTTGTACCGTTTTCTTTAATTTATCTGCATTTTCAAGAAATGTGATAATTATTTCATATCTTATTTCGTTCATAAAGCATCTCCTGTTATTTCTATAATTATTTCTCATTAGAAATGATTCTGCACATACTTTTGTATTATAATATAAATGGCTACAAACTTTCAATAGTCTGTAGCCATTTTCATATTCTTCTTTGATTCTTTTAGTGGCATCCACGAGCTTTACATTTGCTTCTTGCTGTCGGATCTGTCGGATCCCATGTATGCCATGATGCAAGTTTTGCTGCTTTCGGTTTTCCAAACGGACCAACCGAAGAGCTGTTATAAATAATTACCTTTGTTCTCAACCGGCAGTTATCATAAATCCATTTTGCATCTCCCGCTCTTAATCTTACACATCCATGCGAACAGGTTGTTCCCAGTTTATTATAAGCATTCACACTTAATGTAGAATTGCTTCTTGTACTGTAGAACACAGAATGGAATAATACACCGCCATGAATTCTTGTACACCACTGTCCATAGCATGGTCCCATCAATGTCTGCCAGCGATATTTTGCCGGTGTATAGAATGTACCTACCGGTGTTGCCGCACCGCCTGAACATACAAATGATTTTACCGGAATAATATAGCCGTTATCTCCGTCTTTTGCATAAACAGTAACAACATTCATCTTTTTATTAACTTTAATCACATAAGAGGACTGTTTTCCGATAATCTTGCTGACATCTTTTACAAGTTTTCCCTGCGCATCATAATATAATTTTAATCCGTTTATATATTTCCATCCTGCCGTTCCTTTACGGAAACGATTAGAATATCCGCCATATAATTTCTTGCCATTTACTGTACGATATGCACGAATCTTATAGTAATAATACTGTCCTTTTTTCAGGCCCGAATTAGTCCATTTTACAGTACGTCCACTTTTAATATTCTTTACAAGTGTATATTTCCCTGATTTTGACGTAGATCTGTAAATCTCATATCCACTCGCGCCATATACTTTTACCCACTTTAAATTAACCTTTGTCTGAAAGCACTCAGAACTTGCCTTAATCGTTGTTGTTCCCGGAAGTGCACGACCGGATTTTGCTTTTGATAAATCACCGTAACATTTTGTCTTTCCTGAAAGACGATATGCACGCACCTTATAGTAATAAGTAGTTCCACATGTTGTTGTCTTATCTGTATATGAGGTTGCATTTGCTATAACTTTTAATGCCTTGTAAGTTCCATTTACAGATGTACTTCTATATACTTTATAGCCATTTGCACCATTGACTTTACTCCACTTTACAGTAACTGCATTGTAAGATGTCGTAGATGCAGATGCAGTACGCTTTACTGAAGAAGTTCCTACTTTTACTTTCTGCTTCGAAACTGGTGAATACTCTCCAAATACTGCTTTATCTCCAACTATACGATATGCACGCACTTTATAATAATACGTCTGATTAAAAGTAACCTTCGTATCATTATAATTTACTGTTGCTCCGGATTTAACTGTTTTTATCGCTTTATATCAACTGTCTTTTGATGTACTGCGGTAGATTTTGTATCCGGAAGCTCCTGTAACCTTTCCCCACGAAAGACTAACCTTATTGTATACAGAACTTGTCTTGATATCAGAAGTTCCAACTACAATCGAAAATGTCGCTTTGGCAGTATCTGTATAATTACCGATTCCGGTTACGGTTATCTCCGCAGTTCCGACATTCTTATTATTCGCATAAGACACTTTATAATCGGTATTTTCTTTTAACACTTTACCACCAAGTTCTACTGTAACTGCAGGCTTCACGGCTGTTCCTGTGTATGTAGCTGACTTGTTTGCCACTGTAACCGCTGCATCTTTCAAAGATGCCGGAGAAATTGTAAATTCTTTTGTTAATTCTCCGGTAACGCCTTCATTTTCCTTTCCCTTTACAGTAACTTTGGCAGTTCCTGCATTCACATTATCAGAATATGCAGTCTCATATTTGTTCTCATCAAGAACTGTTTCTTCTTTTGATTCATCTGTTCTCACAACTTTAATCGCCGGTGTGACTTCTTTACCAGTATATGTGATACTGGCGGAATCAGCAATCTGAATCTCATATCCATCAGTGCGCTACTTTCGCCATCTGCGGCGTGTACCTGTGTAGACACTATGAAAGTGAACGCCATAACAAACGCTAAAATACGTTTTAATTGTTTTTTTATCTGCATCTTTTCTTCTCCTTTTTAATAATTTATGCACATTACTATAATTATACCATAATCTCATCTGTATTCCACATCAACTTTATGAATTATATATTAAGATACATTAGAAAATCAAAAATGACAAAGGATTTTTGGTTTCAATCCTCTGTCATTTCTTTTTCTACTTTTTTAATAAAATAGCATCAATTGCCTTATCTGCCGCATGACCATCATATTCATCATAGTTATCTTTTACAAACTGATGTACCTTTTCAATCTCATAATCCTTATTTCGAAGTGCACGCATCATTTCTTCAAATGTATCACACACTTTTCCAGGTGCGCATTCCTTTACACTTCTGTGCACACCGCGTGACAATTCATAAACTTCTCTGTCCGGTGTGTAAAACAAAATCGGGCGCTCCATTAAAGAATATTCAAAATAGTTTGAAGAATAATCTGTGATCAGAATCTCCGTCACATAATACAGATCGTTAATATTCGGATAAGATGCAAAATCCATGATTCGGTTCTGATATTCCTGCGGAATCTGAATCGGATCATCTACAAACGGGTGCATCTTTACTAAAAATACATATTCTTCTCCACAAAAATCATAAATCTCTTTCAAATCCAGCCAGTCATAATTATAATTTGCTGTTTTCTGTCCGTCGCCACGATATGTCGGTGCAAACAGAATAATTTTCTTACTCTGCAGATTTGGATATTCTTTATAAAATTCATTTTTGAAATTTCGGATCTTATTTTCATCTAAAAATCCGTCCAGCCTCGGCATTCCAACCGGGAGAAAACGATTTTCCGGAAGTCCAAATACCTCCGCATATACCTCAACCAGTTTTGGAGCACCTACCAGTACATAATCATATTGCTTATGGCAGGAACCTGCCGGAAACGGTGTGCCACTTTTACCAAAGCGGCTGTATCCAACTGATTTGAAACCTACACCTGCATGCCATACCTGAATCAACTTCGTTTTCTTACATAATTTCAAAAAACCGAATACCGGTACATAATCATCAACAAAAATATAATCCTGCTTTGCGATCTTGAATATCAGCCCTGCCCAGCTAAGTATGCTCATATGGGATCCAACAGCTCTTCTGAATGAATACGAAATATGAAATTGCTTATCCAGTCCTCTTGCATGCAGCCTTTCATCTATTGACTTCAGGTTGCCCCACAAATAATCTTTCGTTTCACTCATCAACAGAATATTTTTTCCACGCTTTGGAAAGATATGCGACCATACAACGTAAAAAGCCCGCATCAGAACAATCGCAGTATACATATTCAAACGCTTGAATTTTCCCTTTAAAGTCATCGCTTCCTGCACATAACGGCGGGTTTTCCAATGCTTATTCTGTATCATAAAATAAGAATTCATCAAAAACCAGAAATTCTTTTCGTCCTCCAAAGAGCTGAACGAAATATTATATGCATACTTTCCTTTTCCATAACGGAATATTCTCGAATAATCGTCTAAAAGATACCCCGTTTTATGAGACGTAACACATACATAATCACTATCTGCTGTATGCGCCACGATTCTCCATTTTCCATTATTGAGAAATGCATTGTCATTCATCGCGGAAATATTCAAGAAAAAATAATAACATCCATTCTCTTTCTTTTCATAGGAAACCGGGATTTTTTCCAGAACCTCCGCCCGGACACTCTCTGTGCCTTCCTGTTCTTCATGTATAATTTTTCCAATTCTTTCCAGACTGAATGTAGCATTATCCTTACAATTTGTCTGCACTTCAAGTGACAGGAAAATTCTTTCCCATTTTAAATTACAAATTTCAAAAAATACATCTGGCTTATTCATTTTCTTTTCCTTTCGCAGGACGAACCAGCTTCTTAACTTTATGCCAGCATTTTGCTGAAACAGACGGTTGCCAGATAGATTCAAATACAACAACACTTACATTTCCTGCCGGAATGTATGGAATCTTTGACTCTTCTTTAAATATATAACGTTCACCTGTTTCCGGCGTTCCTGGCTCAATTAATTTTAAAGAACCATCCGCCATGTACCAATACCATTTATCATTATCCTTTATACGCATCTTTCTACCTAAACATTTATAATGTGGGATAGAATAATGTTCATTAAGGAGTTCTGATGTACCATCATTAATGCCTGCTTCTGACATTCGATATTCAACAGAAAGATCATTTCTGGCAAATACTGTTCCTTTTGACTCATCGAACTGATATTGTAATTTTCGGGATTTCCTGCCTCCGTTATAAACAACATCAAAAGAATTCATTCCTTCTTCCCAGATTGCCTCTGCTACAATTCCCTTTATTCCATTAAGTGGGATAAACGGAATCCGTTCACCTTCTCTGAAAATTTTTAATGGACTATATTTTTCATTATTTTCACTATATTCCGTTCTTTCAACATACGTATGATCTTCTAAGTACCAATACCAGCGTTTTCCTATTCGGAAACGAATCCTCCATCCTGCAGGAACGTGATTATGATATCCGAATCCATTGAAAAGTAATTTAAACATTCCATCATTCTCTGCATATCTTTCAGGAGTAAATTCTGTACTTCCCGAAGAAAATCTCCTGGTTTCTCCCGGTACCGAAGCAAATGTACCAACTTTTACTTCATCTTTTACGCCACTGTTATAATGAATTGGATATGTTTGTCTGCGCTTCCACCATCCATAATCTTTTTTTTGCTTTTCTTTATTCTCCATCGCATGAATTGCATTTAAAATAAATTCAGATGATTCTTTTCTCTTTTCAGCCATGATTTTTTTTACTTTTTCGTAATCTGTCTTAGGCAGTGGATTATTAATCAAATCACTTTCCCTTTCAAATTTACGTTCTAACATGTCAAACATTTCTAATACATGCGTAACTTTATCTCCCATACGAAAGCCAACGAAAAGTTCTTTCTCAAACAAAATACTAAAACAACAGCAATGGAATGAATTTGTAAACACGGCATCTGCATAGCGGATGTACCCCAGCCATTCTTCAATTCCCATGTCATAATTATAAATAACTTCTACATCAGTATACTGCTGAAGACGTCCGCCTTTAATTGGACGATCTGTAATTTCGACAATCTTTAAATTATGTGCTCTGGCATATTTTACAGCCTGTTCAATCGTAGCCTCTGCTTTTTCCTGTACATAATATAAGAACAAATAATGTTCTTCTTCCGGTTTTTTCATAAAATCATAATAAAATTCTTTTTCATGTAACAGTACTGGATCCAGCACTTCCGTAACATCCTGGCTTATATTCTTTCTTAAATATTCTGCCAGAAATTTTTCACGGACGGAAACAGCATCAATGTCGTCAATATAATGAAGAAATGTCTTTTCATCCTCTTCATTTTCACTATGATATACAC
>OLQA01003142.1_pt1 | contig 12107 bp, 11 predicted proteins | sample 1673151 | NCBI WGS metagenome assembly OLQA01 (sample SAMEA3136760, study PRJEB25190) | human gut metagenome | biome: human gut; feature: human-associated habitat; material: faeces | place: Austria | collected 2013 | reverse complement strand
TGCAGACCCCCTCCTACCCCTACGACAAAGCCGGCAACCTCCAGCGAGCCTTAGACACGATGGAGACCGCCGCCGCCCAGGGTGCCAGCCTCATCCTCTTCCCCGAAATGTTCCTCACCGGCTACCTCATCCGGAACAAACTGGAGGAACTGTCTGAGTCATTAGAGGACGGTCCCGCCCTGGCCGCTTTGAGCGCCAAGGCCAAAGCCCTGTCTATGGGCGTCCTCATGGGCCTGCCCCTGAAAAATCCCACCGGCAAACCCTACAACGCCATCGTGATGATCGACCGGGACGGCACCATCGCCGGTGTCCAGGCTAAGACCCACTTTTTCGGCGGCGAGGAAAAAATGTTCTCCCCCGGTGAAGCCCTTCAGGCCTTCGACACGTCGTTCGGCCGCATGGGGATCTTAGTCTGCTATGACGGCGAGTTCCCCGAAACGGCCCGCTCCCTGGCCCTGGACGGTGCCAAGATGATCTGCATGTGCGCCGCCAACATGACCCCCTACGAAGACTATCACTTCGTCTATATGCGCACCCGCGCCATGGAAAACCGCATCTATACCCTCTACTGCAACTACGTCGGCAACGAAAAACGCTTCCATTACTGCGGACAAAGCGGCATCTTCCACCCCACCGGTCGCATCCTGGTCGAAGCCGACCAGGAGACCCCCGGCCTGCTTTATGCCCCAATCGACCTGGCCGACACCACCGCCGAGGACGACTATCTGAACTATCTCCGCCACCGTCACCCCGAACTCTATCATCCCGCCCTGCGGGACTAAATTTCGGCGAAGTCGCTCTTTTCAAGCTCTTTTTTCCGTGGTATACTCAGGCTAACTCATCGCACACGAGAGGAGCGACCCCCTATGAATAATGTGATCCTCATCGGCATGCCCGGCTGCGGCAAATCGACCCTAGGCGTCTTACTCGCCAAGAGCCTGGGCATGACGTTTTTAGACACGGACCTGGTCATCCAGGACCGAGAGCACGCCCTGCTCTCCCAGCTCATCCGCACCCACGGCAGCGACGGCTTCCTGGCTCTGGAAGAATCCATCTGCGCCCAGCTGGACGTCAACAATTCCGTCATCGCCACCGGCGGCAGCGTAGTCTACGAGCCAAACGCCATGGCCCATCTCTCCCAGCTCGGCACCGTCGTCTACCTCAAGCTGGGCTACAAAGCCCTGGCCCGCCGCCTGGGGAACCTGGAAAAACGCGGTGTCGTCCTCCGTCCCGGCCAGACCCTCCGCATGCTCTATGACGAGCGCGTCCCACTCTATGAGCAATACGCCCACATCACCGTAGACTGCGGCGGCCAAGACATCGAGCACACCCTACGCCGCGTCCGCCGCGCCCTGGAAAAGCAGGGCAGCGTCACCAAATAATCTCTCACAAGGCACAAAAAAGCAGGCCCCGGTCGCGCGTCGGGGCCTGCTTTGTTTTATGTTGTAACGGAATGCTGTCAAAGAATGGTCAGCTCACTTGTGCCGATTTTTTCATCCACCGCCGGGACTCCGGCACGTAGCGGCGCAGATACGAGACGTTGGGCACTGCCCGGATCAGCAGCAGCCCCAGCACATAGCAGACCACCGCCTCACCGATGCCGACCCACAGGGCGTTGACGGCGAACAGCGCAGCAAACTGCGCGGTAAAGCCGACCTCATACCAGGCCAGCATCCCGCCCACCAAGACCATGTTGCACAGCACGGGGGGCAGCGGAGCCAGCCAGGGGCGATCGACCTTCTCCGTCCAAATCGCGGCCAGCAGCGTCGCCAAAGAGCCGATCACGATGTCGATGGGACCATAGGGGCTGAGCAGATTGGCCACCAAGCAGCCCACAAAAAGGCCCGGCCAAGTGCCGGGGAACAAAAAGGGCAGCACCGTCAGAGCTTCCGAAAACCGGAACTGCACCGGGCCATAGGCCAGGTTCATCGCCGAAGCCACCAATGTCAGCGCGGCATAAGCCGCTGCAATGACCCCATTCAGGGCCAAACGTTGAGTTTTTGAGCGCATCGCAAAGATTCCTCCATTTTGGTATTTAGAGTATGGTGCGCGAACCATACAGCGGCAGCGTCGTTCAGAAAAACGCTGCCGGTTGGACCGGGGGTGTGGAAACCAGTCGGGCCTACTATACCACACCCGCCCCCAAAATGGAAGAGGAAATTTCCAGTTGACAGCAGATTGGAAAGCTCATATAATAAAAGTGGATAGAGGGCGGCATCCCTCTGGTGTGGCTGACACCTAAAATTCGACAGTGATGCAGTAGAAGGGATTTTCCCGAAGGAACTGTGTGTTGGTGGGCAACGATAAAACCCAAAAGAGATGCAGCAGAAGGATTCTTCTCCGAAGGAGCTGTATGTTGGCGAACAACGATAAAATCAGCTATCAAAGGGAGACGCACAGCATCACGGTGCTGTAGTCTCCCTTTTCTACTGCGTACAAATAAAAAGAGGATTACATTATGGAGAAACACGACGCTCTAAAAATTTTGTTTCAATGCGCCGATCAGTACTACGAAAAACTTTGTGACAACACACTTCTTATTATCAGTGCAAATAACAGCGGAAACAAGACCTTTGCCACAGAGATTTTATTCGAGCGAACCAACTTCCTACATCTAACCGGTGTAAAATTTCAAAAAGGGAAGCATCTCTCTCCAAACACCTTTTACAACCTATGCCGTACCCGCCGTCTCAAAAAAGAAGATTTTGAATTGGCACCAGATGGTACAACAGAGCGAAAACTTTCCATTCTCCCTGCCATTGTAGGTTCTGAAAATCTCGGCGCAAATATGATTGGAGACTACTACGACAGGAAACCTGTCCTCGTCACCGAGAAATTAGCCGGAAATATCCGCGGTTGTGTCGGTGTTGTTTATGATGCCCGCCGAAAAATATATGCTCCAAACACCGTGCTGAACCTAGACATGAGGTCTTCTGTCCGAAACCGGCAGCGCATCTTACTCATATACCAAAAGCATAAGACGGAAACAGAATACACTAAACTGGTCTACCGTGCTAAAAAAATAGATTGGAACTCGATCCGTTTTCCAAAAGGCTATGAGGATCTCCCCTCTCCCGCAACAAACATCCAACAAAATTAACCTCCCCTTGCATAATCCCCCTCCTCCCTGTCCAGAATAGAGCCAGAGACAAGCTCCCCCACCGGGGTGGGCGTCTCACACAATCTGGCGCACAGCGCAGGAGGCGTTTCTGATGAAACAAAAACCGTCACAGCACAGGCTGGGCGACTTTCTGGAGGGCAAGGGCTTCTACATCATCCTGCTCCTCTGCGTCGCCGCCATCGGCATCTCAGGCTATTACTTGTACAGCGGGCTGACCGCTCAACCGGAGGGCTTTGGGGACAGCGCCGTGGTCAGCGGCCAGGCAGAGCTGCCCAAGCCCGCGGACCAAGAGCCAGCCCCCGCCGACCAGACTGACCAGAGCACCGCCGCCCCCACCCAGGGGCAGGACAGCACATCGGACCAGACCGATCCCAAAACGGACCAGGGCAAAACGCCGGCGACAGCGTCGCCCCAGCAGGAAAGCGTCACCCCCGGTCCCGCCGCCACCACCGGCTACGTCTGGCCCGTCGAGGGCGAGGTCGACCGAGATTTTAGTCTCGAAGTCTTCGCCTACGACGACACCATGGGCGACTGGCGCACCCACGACGGCATCGACATCGCCGCCGAGCTGGGCACCCCCGTGGCCGCCTGCGCCAAAGGCACCGTCAGCGCCGTGACCACCGATGATCTCATGGGCACCACCGTCACCATCGACCACGGCAAGGGCATGGAAAGTGTCTACGCCAACCTCTCTCCCTCCCTGAATGTCCAGGCCGGGACCGAGGTAGACGCCGGGACGGTCTTAGGCACCGTCGGCACCTCCGCCATCGCCGAGAGCGCCTCTCCCAGCCACCTGCATTTTGCCCTGCGGGAATACGGCGTGACCATCGATCCGGGACACTATCTGCACTGAACCCACGCAAAACACCAGGGGAACGAATTTTTCGCTCGTTCCCCTGGTGTTTTTTTATCTCATCCCCGCTGTTGGCGGCGGTATTCTGTCGGCAAAATTTGAAAGGTCTCCCGAAAGACTTTGGAAAATTTGCTCTGGTTCTCATAGCCCACCTGCTGGGCAATGTCCCCCACGCTCCGGTCCGTCTCCCGCAGCAGGCGGGCGGCCTCCTGCATCCGGTGGTGCTTCATGTGGGCCGCGATGGGCTGGCCGTACACGGCCTTAAAGACCGTTTTCAACGTAGAGGTGTTCAGGTGATACGCTTTCGCCAGCGTCTCAATGGTCACGCGCTGGTCAGGCCGGTCCATGAGCTGGTCATGAATAGCTCGGATCAGCTCCACCTGCTGGGAGAGATACTGCGTCGGCTGCTTCTCCTCCGGCGGGTCCATCCGGCTCAACGTCAGCAAGAGCTCCTGCACCTTCAGCGTATAATAGGGCAGCCGCAGCGCCCGCGGCAGGTCATACAGCGGCTGGAAGATCGGCTCCAGCTCCGGCCGGGCCGTCAGCACCGCCGGGTGCCCCTTGGGGCAAAACCGCTCCCGCAGCGCCAGAGGGTCCACCCCTGCCTGCGCCAACACCGGCGGCAGCTGTGCCGCCAATTTCTCCGGGTCCAGCGTCAGAGAAATCCCTTCATAATATCCCAGTGGAAAGCCCAACACAGAATGGGCGCAGCAGTCCATCGTGTGCAGAGCCAGGTCCCCCGGCCCCAGATAGAGCGTCATGCCCTCCTTCATGGACCACCCCACCCGCCCCATGTGGCAGTGGGTCAATTCCAATCCGCCTTGACGGGCGGCGTGGTGGTGGGGAAAGTCCTCGCTCTGGATGCACATCCGGGTCAGGGTCAGGCCAGGGAACAGCTCAGCCCGTTCCAGCGCTCCCTTCCCGCCGCGCTGGAAAAAGAGCCGGTGGTGGGTCGTCTCCGGGGCCGTCGGGCTGAGGATGCTCTCCCGCACATACCCCTCCGGGACCTCCGCCAGCTTCTCCGCAACGATCCCGGCCCAATCCGTTTTCATGGCCCCTTCCCCCCTTCTCTCATTGTTACCTGCCGCTATTTTACCACAGACCCCGGCCCGGAAACAAGGGCATTTGCCCCCTTTTGCTCCATTTGGAAATTCGTTGCATCCATTCGGAAGGACCCGCCAGAAAGCCGTTGACATTTGAGGAAAGGGTGGTATCATGTGAGCATATCAGTTGAACAAATGCTCAATTGTAATGCAGATATTCGCTGACATCGCTTTCTGAGCAAGTTTGAAAGGAGCTCACCCCCATGAAAAAAACCTATAAAATCGACGTAGACTGCGCCAACTGCGCCAACAAGATGGAGGACGCCGCCAACAAGACCGCAGGCGTCAAAAACGCCGTGGTCAACTTCATGACCCTGAAAATGAACGTCGAGTTCGAGGAGGGCCAGGACCCCAAGCAGGTCATGCAGGTCGTGCGTGAAAACTGCAAAAAAGTCGAAGATGACTGTGAGATCTTCCTGTAAATTTCCCACTTCTTCGACGAATCGGAGGGAACGAACGTGAATAAAAAACAAAAGAAGATGCTCTTCCGCATCCTCCTCTCCGCTGCCCTGCTCATCGCCCTGCACTTTACCCCCTTCACTGGGGCGGTGCGGTTTCTCGCCTACATGATCCCCTATGTCATCATCGGCTATGACATCCTGCGCAAAGCCGGCCTGGGCATCAAGAACCGTCAGGTCTTCGACGAATGCTTCTTAATGGCCGTCGCCACCGTCGGTGCCATCGCCATCGGCCTGGTGGAAAACGGCGACTATACCGAGGCTGTGGCCGTTATGCTCTTCTACCAGGTCGGCGAGTGGTTCCAGAGCTACGCCGTGGGCAAGAGCCGCCGGAACATCAGCGAGCTCATGGACATCCGCCCCGACTACGCCAACCTCCTGGAGGACGGCAAGCTCGTCCAGGTGGACCCTAATGAGGTCGAGATCGGCACCATCATCGTCGTCCAGCCCGGCGAAAAGGTCCCCATCGACGGTGTGGTGGTGGAGGGTACCTCCACCCTGAACACCGCCGCCCTCACCGGCGAGAGCCTCCCCCGCGACGCCATCCCCGGCAACGAGATCATCAGCGGCTGCGTGAACATGACCGGCCTCTTAAAAATTCGCACCACGAAGGAGTTTGGCGAATCCACCGTCTCCAAAATTCTCGACCTGGTGGAGAACGCCTCCTCCCGCAAGTCCCGCTCGGAGGATTTCATCGCCAAGTTCGCCCGCGTCTACACCCCCGCCGTCTGCTACGGCGCTTTGGCCCTGGCCATCCTGCCCCCCTTGGTGCGGATGCTGGCCCTGGGTCTGGCCCCCGCCTGGGGCGACTGGATCTACCGCGCCTTGACCTTCCTGGTCATCAGCTGCCCCTGTGCCCTGGTCATCAGCATCCCCCTCAGCTTTTTCGCCGGCATCGGCGGGGCCAGCAACGCCGGCGTGCTGGTCAAAGGCTCCAACTATCTGGAGACGCTCTCCCAGACCGATTATGTGGTCTTTGATAAGACCGGCACCCTGACCCAGGGCGTCTTTGAGGTCGTGGGCATCCACCACAACACCATCGACGAAGCCAAGCTCATTGAATACGCCGTCCTGGCCGAAAGCGCCTCCTCCCACCCCATCAGCAAGAGCCTGCAAAAGGCCTATGGGGCCGAGCTGGACCGGGGCCGTGTCCACAACATCCAGGAAATCTCCGGCCACGGCGTCACCGCCGAGGTAGACGGCCACACCGTCGCCGCCGGCAACGACAAGCTCATGGCCAAGCTGGGCATCCCGTCCGTTCCCTGCCACCAGGTCGGTACCATCATTCATGTCGCCCTGGACGGACAGTACGCCGGTCATATCCTCATCTCCGATGTCGTGAAGCCCACCGCCAAGGAAGCCATCGACGCCCTGAAAAAGATCGGCGTAGAAAAAACCGTCATGCTCACCGGTGACGCCGACGCCGTGGCCCAGCAGGTGGCAGGTGAGTTGGGCATCGACCAGGTGTACAGCCAGCTCCTCCCTGCCGACAAGGTCAGTAGGGTCGAGCAGCTCCTGAACGAAAAGCCCGCCAAGAAAAAGCTGGCCTTCGTGGGCGACGGCATCAACGATGCCCCCGTCCTCTCCCGTGCCGACATCGGCATCGCCATGGGTGCCATGGGCTCTGACGCCGCCATCGAGGCCGCCGACGTAGTCCTCATGGACGATGACCCCCTCAAGATCGCCAAGGCCATCAAGATCTCCCGCAAGTGCCTGGGCATCGTCTACCAGAACATCGTCTTTGCCTTGGCCATCAAGGGCATCTGCCTGGTCCTGGGCGCCCTGGGCATCGCCAACATGTGGCTGGCCATCTTCGCCGACGTGGGGGTGATGATCCTGGCCGTCCTCAACGCCATCCGCGCCCTGTTCGTCAAAAATCTCTAAAGATACGGACAGAAAAAGCTCCGAACCCAAAACAAAGGTTCGGAGCTTTTCGCGTTTGGTGCAGGCTAAGTAGACTCATTTTCTGTCTTCTTTCTGGATAACAATATATCCCCAGGACTTACCGATACGGATTTTTTGAATCTTTCCGTCATCGGTCATCTTGGCAAGAATCCGGTTCGCAGTAGAGGAAGATACCCTGAACATCTCTCGCACATCGGCATTGGTTATCGTCCCGTTCTTTTTCAAAAAACGTTTGATTTGATACCAACGTTGATCTTCTCTGCTCATGTTCTCCATATTACGAACTTGAACAGCCTCCATCAACGCTTCTTTCATGGCAGAGAGCATAAATTCAATGAAAACGGTAGACTCAGCTTCGTTATTGGAACGATTGATGGCCCGATAATATTCGTCCTGCCGGTCATGAATGATAGACTCCACTGGGAGCCAGGCGAACATCGGTTTCCACTGGGTCAGCAACAAAGTGTGCCACAGGCGTCCAATTCGCCCGTTGCCATCGGCAAAAGGATGGATCAGTTCCAGCTCATAATGGAACACACAGCTCTTGATGAGCATATGGAAATCGCTCTTCCGCACCCAGTTCAGCAGTTCCATGACCAGACCCGGTACATAGTCAGGTAGAGTACCGAAATGCAGGATATTGCCTTGCTTGTCCACCACGCCTACCGGGCTGGAGCGAAAGCAACCGGACTCATCAACCAATCCTCTGGTCATAACTCCGTGGGCACTCAGTAGGTCATCTACGGAATACGGGTTCAGAGACTCCATCATTTCGTAGATTTCATAGGCGTTTTTGACCTCTGCAATATCCTTGGGGGGAGCGATGACACGTTTGCCGTTGAGAACGGCGGTGACTTGCTCCAGACTCAAAGTATTCTGTTCGATAGCCAGAGAGGAATAGATCGTCCGAATACGGTTCGTGCGGCGCAGTGTGGGATTTGCGGATAAGTCCTGCAAAGCGTTCACATGACCGACCAACTCGGCAATTTCAGCAATATCGTCCAGAATGGCAGTTGTGATCTCAAACGGTGGTTTCCTGTTTCGCATGATCATCACCTCAAGTCTATTGTAGCAGTTCATCGCTCACTTATCAACGCAAAATGATTGATGAAATGAGCGATGAACTTGTGAATCAAAGAGGCCTATGAATGGTGATGACAGGTGCATCTCTACTGAAACAGATTTATCTTGCACGGCTTTTATAGAAAAAAATAAAACGGACAAAACTACGACATAATTTCGTAGTTTTGTCCGCTTGTGGTGCCGGTGACCGGACTCGAACCGGTACGGTGTCGCCACCGGTGGATTTTGAGTCCACTACGTCTACCAATTCCATCACACCGGCATACTCGTTCAGCATACGCTCAATCGCTACTAAGTATACAACACCTTTCCCTGCTTGGCAAGCGTTTTTTTGCAGGAAATTCAAAAATAAATGATAGGAAAAGGCCTAAAATTGTGGTATGATATAGAGTTAGAAAGTATCCCCCGCGCCGCGGTCGGACCGGGGGCAGAAGGGAGGCCCCCGGCCATGAGAAAACGCTTGCTGGTCTGCCTGACGGCCGTGCTGTGTGCGCTGGGTCTGTCCGGCTGCATTTTCGGCGATGTGGACGAGATGTACGCCCTGCCCAAATCCTCCGAGGCCTATGTGAATCTCCAGGCCCGCATCAACCAGGAAAAGGGAAACGCAGAGTCCATCGCCCCCCTCAGCGGCGAAAACCGCCAGGCCATCCAGCTGGTGGACGTCGACCGCGACGGCGAACAGGAAGCCATCTCCTTCTTCCGGGACACCTCGTCCGACACCCCCCTGACCATCGTCATCTTCAAGCAGGATGAGCACGGGGACTATCAGGTCCTGGCCAAGATCCAGGGCGTGGGCAGCGACATTGAGTTCATCTCCTACCCCAACCTGGGTGGGGCCGGCGGCGACATCCTCGTCAGCTGGCAGGTCAACGCCGCCACCCACACGCTGGCCGCCTATACCATCACCGGCGATCAGCCCACAGAGATTTTTAAGGCCAACAGCGGCCGCTGCCTCACCGCCGACCTGGACGGGGACAACCAGGAGGAGATCATCCTGGCCCCGGCCACCACCGGAGAGACCCCCCTGCGCCTGGACTACTATGACAATCAAGACGGCCGCATGGAGCTGGTCTCCACCTCCCCCCTGTCTCAGGGTGCCATAGAGATCGACACCTGGTCCTCCGGCCAGCTCTCCGACGGCACCCCGGCCCTGTTCGTCACGTCGTTTTACAAAAAAGACGTCCTCATTACAGATGTCTTCTGCCTCAGCCAGGGCCACGACCTGAAAAACATCGCCCTGAACCCGGAGACCCACCAGAGCAAAGACGTCTACCACTACGCCGCCGGGGTAGAACCCACCGACATCAACGGAGACGGTGCCCTAGAAGTCCCTGTTTCCGTAGCCGTCCCCTCCTTTGGGGACAGTTCCCAGGCCACGTTTTGGTGGCTGCGCTGGGTGGCCTATGCGCCTGACGGCACCCGGACCGTCACCAAGATCACCTATCACAGCGGCGACAGCTGGTACTTAGAGATCCCGTCAGACTGGACGGGCAAATTCTCCATGCGCCGCCAGGAGAGCGCCACCATCGGCGTCTGCACCGTGACCTTTGCCCGCGGGGTCGATCAGGAGGCAACAGGCGACGAACCGGCCACCGAGGCCGAGCCGTTCCTGCAGATCACCTGCCTGACCGGCAGCGACCGCTCCCGCCAGGCCCAGCAGGGCGGGCGCTTCCTCCTGTCCAGCACCAACAGCACCATCTGCACCGGTGAGTTCCTCACCAGCAGCTGGGACTGCGGCCTGGACCAGGAAAGCCTCAAGGCCCTGTTCCACGCCGACCAAGCCGGGTGGAACACCGATCAATAAACTTTTTTCCACGTGGTACCGTGAACTATCGTATATCTAGTAGGTTTTTGGGAGGACATTATGAAGAAAATTTTAGTCCTGGAGGATGAAGCGAACATCCGCAGCTTTGTGGTCATCAACCTCAACCGCGCCGGGTATGAGACCATCGAGGCCGGCTCCGGGGAGGAGGCCCTGGAGCAGCTGCGCCTGAACCCCGACGTGGGTGTGGCCCTGCTGGACATCATGCTGCCGGATATGGACGGCTTCGAGGTCTGCCGCAGCATCCGTGCGACGAACAAGGCCATCGGCATCATCATGCTCACGGCGCGCACGCAGGAGATGGACAAGGTCACGGGCCTTATGACCGGCGCGGACGACTATGTCACCAAGCCCTTCTCCCCCGCCGAGCTGACGGCGCGCATCGACGCGCTCTACCGCCGCATCGGCGGCGCGGCCGAGGCAGATCCCGAAGTCATCGTCCACGAGCCGTTCACGCTCAACCTGCGCAACCGCACACTCGAAAAGAGCGGCCGCCGCATCAAGCTCACGCAGGTGGAGTTCGCCATTCTGCAGCTGTTCATGCAGAACCCCGGCCGCGCCCTGTCGCGGGAAGACATTCTCACCTCGGTCTGGGGCCGCGATTACGACGGCGAGCTCAAGATCGTGGATGTGAACATCCGCCGCCTGCGCATCAAGATCGAGGATAACACCGCAAACCCGACCTACATCACCACGGTCTGGGGCTACGGGTATAAATGGGGCCTGTAAGCCCGGGAGGAACCGCCATGAAACGAAACAGCGGCCTGCAGAAGCGCTGGCTGCGCAATACGCTGAGCATTCTGTTTGCCATCGTGCTTCTCTGCGTGATCGCGCTTTCGATCATGGTCGCAGCCTATTACTACTCCAGCATGGAGGCCGGGATGGAGGCCAAAGCGCGCACGAGCACGAGCTTTTTCGACAACTACGTCCGCCAGAGCTACAACGAATATTACCAGTCCTGCGCAAAATTCGCCCAGAGCTTTGACTCGAAGGACCAGATGGAGCTGCAGTTCGTCAACACGAACAACCGCATCGTCGCCTCGTCCTACGGCGTGTACTCCGGTATGGCCGGTGTGACGTCCGACATCCGCGAGGCCATCGAGACGAAGGCCATCGCGTCCTACACCGGAACAAATCCCGCGACCGGCGAGCGCATCATGGCAGTCTCCAGCCCGCTCATCTATACAAACGGCGAGGTCATCGGCGTGCTGCGCTATGTCACGAGCCTGCGCCGCGCCGACCGGCAGATCATGCTCTTCAGCCTGTGCGCCGCGCTTGTCGGCCTGATCGTGCTGCTCGTTGTCTATGTCAGCGGCCGCTACTTTGTCAAATCCATCCTTGTCCCGGTGCAGGAGCTGACCGCCACGGCCAAGCGCATCTCCGCTGGCAGCTATGGCGTGCAGATCCCGCGGAAGTCCGACGACGAGATCGGCGAGCTGACGGACACCATCAACGAAATGTCTGAAAAGATCAGCCGCGCAGAGAAAATGCAGTCCGAGTTCGTCTCGTCCGTCTCGCATGAGCTGCGCACCCCGCTCACAGCCATCAGCGGCTGGAGCGAAACGCTGCTGTCCGCCGGAGCTGGCGTTGACAGCGCTGAGGCCCGCCGCGGCCTGAGCATCATCCAGCGCGAGGCCGCCCGCCTGACGGACATGGTCGAGGAGCTGCTGGAGTTCACCCGCCTTCAGGACGGCCGCTTTACCCTGAACGTCGTGCCGTGCGACCTGCGCACGGAGTTTGAGGACACCGTATTCATGTACGG
>OLQA01003138.1_pt1 | contig 12121 bp, 14 predicted proteins | sample 1673151 | NCBI WGS metagenome assembly OLQA01 (sample SAMEA3136760, study PRJEB25190) | human gut metagenome | biome: human gut; feature: human-associated habitat; material: faeces | place: Austria | collected 2013 | reverse complement strand
CACAGGAAAAGAGTAAAAGTGAACTGCAGGATACAAACAATATTCTGGAAACTGCAGGATTTGGAATATGGTATATCCGCCTAATGGAAGGAAAAAAGCCGCGGATGTATGCAAATCCGAAGATGAAAGAGGTACTTGGAATCGAGGGACAGTTTTTATCAGAGGAAGAAGTTTATGATTTCTGGTATTCCCGTATCCCGGAGAAAGCAGTACAATCTGTGCAGGACAGTGTGCAGGAAATGCTGGATGGAAATGTTTCAGAAAATACTTATCAATGGGAGCATCCGGATAAGGGCATGATCTATGTGCGTTGCGGTGGGGCATGTTATGAAAAAGGAGAAAAAGAACAGGTGTTAGGCGGTTATCACAGTGATGTTACGGCAATTGTCACAGAAGATGAGCGCAGACAGAGAGAACTTCGGGAAGCCAAAGAAGCAGCAGAACGCGCAAATGTAGCAAAGACAAGCTTCCTGTCGCGCATGAGTCACGATATCAGGACTCCGTTAAATGGAATTATCGGGCTGATCCGTATTAATGAAAAACACGAAAATGATAAAGAACTGGTAAAAGAGAATTATAAGAAGATCATGATTTCAGCAAATCATCTGTTATCGTTGATCAATGACATTTTACAGATGAGCAAGCTGGAAAATGGAGAAGTGAACCTGATGCATGAAGCACTTGATCTTCATCAGCTTTCGCAGGATGTTCTGAATATGATTGATCTGCGTGCGTCCGAGGCAGGAATTACATTAGAATATGAACGGTCGATGGACGAAGTGAAATATCCATATGTATATGGAAGCGCTCTGCATCTTCGCCAGATTTTCCTGAACATATACAGTAATTCAATCAAATATAATACACTTGGTGGCAGAATTACGACGAAAATGCGCTGTGTCAGCATGGAAAATGGCATTGTAACATACCAGTGGACAATCTCTGACACGGGAATCGGAATGACTGAAAAATTTCTGGAGCATATATTTGAACCATTTGCACAGGAACATTCCGATGCGAGAAGTATTTACAAAGGAACGGGGCTTGGAATGGCGATCGTAAAATCACTTATTGATAAGATGAACGGAACGATTGAAGTTTCAAGTAGAGAAGGAGTCGGCAGTATATTTGTGATTACGCTTCCTTTTGAGCTGGCAGAGAAATCTGAGGTGAAAAAATCCGAAGAACTTCCGATTGATGGAACGATTGATGGGTTGTCATTGCTACTCGCTGAAGATAATGAATTAAATGCGGAAATTGCAGAATTACAATTGAAAGAAGCAGGAGCAGACGTTACAATTGTCAGAGATGGACAACAGGCGGTAGATTTATTCATAGAAAAACCGGAAGGAACATTTGATGCAATCCTAATGGATATTATGATGCCGGTAATGGACGGACTGTCTGCAACTCGTGTGATTCGTGTGTTAGACCGGGAAGATGCTAAGACGATTCCGATCATTGCGATGACAGCAAACGCATTTGCGGAAGATGCGAGAAGAAGTATGGAAGCGGGAATGAACGCACATCTCGCAAAGCCATTGGATATGAAAAAAGTTATATTAACTATTCAAAAATGTTGTGATAATAAAAAGTAGAGTGATGTTCGGATATAGGAAAAAGAAATATACAGAACGAAAAGGAAAGGCTTAGTATAGATACGGAAAAAAGAAAAGGAACAATTAATTATCAACAGCCTATTGACGAGATATATTAAACATGGCTGGATGTTTATTCCTGTTTTAATTTGAATATAAAGAGCATATAATTAGAAAAGAAAAATATTGACATTAACAGGAACTTTCTATATAATAATGAAATTGTGAAAGTGTCTTTATTTGTGCCTGAACAGGCAGAATAATGAATAAAAATAACAGATTTATGAATATGTATACCAAAGTTGCAAGTATAAAAGAAAAGGAGTAAAAGCATAATGGAAGCAAAGAAGAGATTACTTACTTATGCAGGATTGAAGGCGCTGGAAGACGAGCTGCATGATTTAAAGGTAGTAAAAAGAAAAGAAGTTGCAGGTAAGATCAAAGAAGCAAGAGAGCAGGGCGACCTGTCTGAGAACGCAGAGTATGATGCAGCAAAAGATGAGCAGAGAGACATAGAAGCAAGAATCGAAGAGTTGGAAGGCATTTTAAAGAATGCAGAAGTTGTTGTAGAAGATGAAGTAGATTATGATAAAATCAACGTTGGATGTACTGTAAAAGTATTTGATATTACATTTGATGAAGAGATGGAATTCAAGATTGTAGGTTCTACAGAGGCTAACAGTCTGGAAGGTAAGATTTCCAATGAGTCACCGGTAGGACATGCTCTGATCGGTAAGACAGTGAACGATGTCGTAGAAGTAGAGACACAGGCAGGAATTATGCAGTACCGTGTACTGGATATCAGCCGCTCAAACTAATTTAGAAGATGACAATCCAACCCCTCAGAGACTGAGGGGTTTAGTCGCATAAAAGGGAAGGAGAAAAGAATGGGAGAGCAGAAGAAGACACAGGAACCGGATTTAAATCAGTTAAAGAAAGTCCGCAGAGAGAAACTCGCCGATTTACAGGCTAATGGAAAGAATCCATTTGAGATTACAAAGTATGATGTGACATGTCACGCTGCTGATGTGAAAGACAATTATGAAGAGATGGAAGGAAAACACGTAACACTTGCGGGACGTATCATGCAGAAACGTGTTATGGGAAAAGCTTCTTTCTGTAACATTCTGGATCAGAGTGGAAACATTCAGTCTTATGTTGCAAGAGACAGCATTGGAGAAGAAGAATACAAAGATTTCAAGAAGATGGATATCGGAGATATCGTAGGACTGGAAGGTGAAGTCTTCAAAACAAAAACAGGAGAGATTTCTATTCATGCCTCTGCTGTAAAACTGTTATCTAAGAGTCTTCAGATCCTTCCGGAAAAATTCCATGGACTGACTAATACAGATACACGTTATCGTCAGAGATATGTGGATCTGATCATGAACCCGGAAGTACGTGACACATTTATCAAGAGATCCAGAATTATCGCATCTATCAGAAATTATCTGAATGGCCAGGGATTCCTTGAAGTTGAGACACCAATGCTGGTACAGAATGCCGGTGGTGCAGCAGCAAGACCGTTCGAGACACATTTCAATGCACTGAACGAAGACCTGAAACTTCGTATTTCTCTGGAGCTGTACTTAAAGAGACTGATTGTCGGTGGTATGGAGAGAGTTTATGAGATTGGACGTGTATTCCGTAATGAAGGCCTGGACACAAGACATAACCCGGAATTTACGCTGATGGAGTTATACCAGGCATATACAGATTACAATGGAATGATGGATCTGACAGAGAACCTGTATCGCCATGTTGCACAGGAAGTTCTTGGAACAACTAAGATTGTTTACAAAGGAATCGAGATCGACCTTGGTAAGCCGTTTGAAAGAATTACAATGATCGATGCTGTTAAGAAATATGCAGGTATCGACTGGAATGAAGTTGAGACAGAAGAAGATGCGAAGAAGTTAGCTGACGAGCATCATATCGAATACGAAGCAAGACATAAGAAAGGTGATATCTTAAGCCTCTTCTTTGAGGAGTATGCTGAGAAACACCTGTTACAGCCAACATTTGTTATGGATCATCCGATCGAGATTTCTCCACTTACAAAGAAAAAACCGGAAGACCCGAATTATGTAGAACGTTTTGAGTTCTTCATGAATGGATGGGAGATGGCAAATGCGTACTCTGAGTTAAATGATCCAATCGACCAGAGAGAGCGTTTCAAAGCACAGGAAGAACTGCTTGCACAGGGTGACGAGGAAGCAAACACAACAGATGAAGACTTCCTGAACGCACTGGAGATCGGTATGCCGCCTACAGGTGGTATCGGATTTGGTATCGATCGTATGTGTATGCTGCTTACAGGCGCAGAAGCAATCCGTGATGTATTATTATTCCCGACAATGAAGTCCCTGGACGCTGACAAGAAGTCTGCGAAGTCAGAAAACAGCACTTCCACAGCAGCACCTGAGAAGGAAGAAGTTATCGACTTCTCCAAGGTAAAGGTAGAGCCTTTATTTGAGGAATTTGTTGATTTCGATACTTTCAGCAAGTCAGATTTCAGAGCTGTAAAGGTTAAAGCGTGTGAAGCTGTTAAGAAATCCAAGAAGCTGTTACAGTTCACTCTGGATGATGGAACAGGCACAGATCGTACGATTTTAAGCGGTATTCACGCTTATTACGAGCCAGAAGAACTGGTTGGAAAGACCTTAATTGCGATCACTAACCTGCCACCAAGAGCTATGATGGGAATTGAATCCTGTGGAATGCTTCTCAGTGCAATCCATGAGGAAGAGGGCGAAGAAAAACTTCATCTTCTGATGGTTGATAACCATATCCCAGCTGGTGCAAAGCTGTACTAAAATTAAATATAAAATGTCTAAAACCATGATGTCAGACCGCATTTGACAACAATTTGACAACAAAATTTGGGATAATAATGAATCGTTATGAAGCATGACGAATTTCAGGTGAAAGGACACAGGTTTGAGAATGAAATCAAAATTGATTCACTGGATCAATGATTGATATGCACGACAACAAGAGCACTTCTTAGAGTTAATCTGAGAGGTGCTTTTTCTGTTTGCATTAAAAGAATGATGGGTGGCAGAGTCATTGAAGAAAATATAGATTTTTATAGATACCCTATCTGCCACCTGCCGTCTGCCAGTGCATGAGATCATTAATTGTAAAAATTAAGAAGCATTCCAATCAGTTCACCATGTCACTTTTATTTTGTGTTATACTGTTTTATATAATCTTTTTGCCCTTGTATTTTCCCTTATCAGAGTTCATAAACACTGGTGGGACAATATAACACAAGGGAAACAATAAGGGAAAATGAAATACTTTATGTTGGCTTACAAGGTCTGCATGATTATCAACAGAATTTTTGGACGAACATTGTTTCCATTCCACATATTTTGCTAATCCGGAATTAGTTGGAGATGGTGTTGGTGGTGGAAAAATGACAATAGAAAAACTTTCAGAGATACTACAATATATTCAGGAAAATACAGGTATTATAGGATTTACTATTGCGGAATATCTTCCATTTGATGAGTACAGATTGCATAAAATGTTTTCTAAAATCGGTTTGTTTTCTGAATAAAGAATTTTGATTAGAATAACTATGAAGCGAGGTAGTGGATATGGAAAAAGACCCGTTTAAGGAATATTTAAGGGAGTCTGAACCGGATAAAGCGCATAAAGGATATGCTTGGAGTACCGCAATCGGACTTCAGGCGGTGGACGGACTCAAACCATCTAAATATTTGATTGATACTGCCATTCAGAATATTGAAGGCAAAATCACGATGAAAGAAGCACAGAGTCTTATTGACAGTTATTATGAAGAAAGACCTGTCCATTTGTCTGATGATGAACGTACCGAAGAAGCGGATAAGGTTTCGTCCCGTATCGCAGAAATTCTTTCCGAAACAGCGTTCTCATTTTCTCCGAATGAGTATATCTCTATCCACCGCAAACTCTTTCAGGGGATTTATAAACACGCCGGAAAGATTAGAGATTACAACATTACAAAGAAAGAATGGGTGCTTGATGGCGCAACTGTTATGTATGGTAGTGCTTCAGAACTGAGAGCCACACTTGAATATGATTTTTCGCAGGAGAAAGATTTTAGCTATAAAGGACTTTCAATGGACGAGATTATCCATCATCTGGCGGTATTCATTTCAAGGCTATGGCAAATCCATATCTTCGGGGAAGGCAATACGAGAACAACGGCGGTGTTCTTCATCAAATATCTAAGGACACTTGGATTTTCTGCAACCAATGATATTTTTGCGGAAAATGCGTGGTATTTTAGAAATGCACTTGTTAGGGCCAATTATAACGATTTGAAAAATGGTGTTCATGAGACAACTGAGTATTTGGAATTGTTTTTAAGAAATTTATTGTTGGATGAAAAGAATGAACTTCATAATCGTTCGATGCACATTAGTGGAAGGTTTAAAGAAACGGACTTTGAAAGTGCAAAAGCGGACATTGGGAATACAGAAGCGGACACTGAAAGTCAAAAAGCGGACATTCGAAATAAATTACTTGCTTTTTCAGATATGATTTCAGAAAAAACAATAAATCACACTTTTGAGCTGTTTTCAATATGTGGAAAAGAAGAATATTTCGGTAGAACGATTGTAGAAGATATTACCGGGTTAAAATCAACAAGAGCATCCGAGCTGATAAAACTGTTGGTTGATAGTAAGGTAATCGTATCCGTAACCGGACATGGAAAAGGAAAATACCGATTTCAATTATAGTGAACGTTAAAGGGGTGTTAGTGCCATTCGCGAAACTGCCCTAAACAAATCTGCGGACAGATATATTACCAAATTTGGTAGCAGTATTTAGAGTGATTTTGCATTATAAAAGTGTTACAAAATATCGGCGTACCCGCCACACGTTTACAAAGTCAAACAGTCTGTATGCTATGTCTTAACCTTATGATTGCAGATATTAGCAACCTGTCAAAGGGTGTAAAAACTCAGTAACTATGCGGGTTCGCGTACTGTTAAAGCGGTGAAAAACGATTCCGCATGTCGAGACTGTGTGCCTGCTGTCAAGGAAAGATAAATAAGTGCCAGAAAGCGGCCTATTTCCGGGCTTTTTTCGGAGGTTTGGATTTGATGCCAGACTCCTGAAAAAGCTCGGTTATTTTATGCGGAAACATATCTACTGCAAAATGTGTGTCAGGTTTAGAGTATGGAAACAGCAGGTTGCTTTTCAGAACATGAATTTATCTATATGATATGGTTATGGAGGTGACGACTATGGAAACAAAAAATATTATTTTGAAACTTCGTACAGAAAGAGGAATGTCACAAGACGAGCTGGCAGATAAAATCATGGTTACAAGGCAGGCAGTATCACGCTGGGAAAATGGTGATACCGTTCCCAATACTGATACACTTAAGCTCTTATCGAAAGAATTTGATGTTTCAATCAATACGCTTTTGGGAGAACCCAGAAAGCTGGTCTGTCAGTGCTGCGGGATGCCAATTGATGATGATTCTATATTGGGACGTGATAAGGATGGCACATTAAATGAGGAGTATTGTAAATGGTGCTATGCAGATGGAACATACACATATAATGATATGGAAGAATTGATTGATGTTTGTGTAAAGAATATGGTAAATGAAAACTTTACCGAAGAACAAGCACGTTCTTATCTGAAAGAAATGCTTCCAAAGTTAGATTACTGGAAAAGGTATGATGAACTTAGTGACAATGGGCAGTTTGAAGAGTTTAAAAAGCAATTGATAAAGGAAATAAATGATCTGCATATAGACGGACTTCCAAGGGTAGACAAACTAAATGCACTTGTGGGGAAATATGTGAATCTGGAATATACTCTGCCTAATGGTCAAAAAGTGAAATTCCTTGATGATCAGAAAACCTATCTGGGGAATCAACTGGAGTCTGAATTTGGAGGAGACAGGTGCTTCGGTATTCTGGCAGGTATGGATTTTATTCTCGTATGTACATATGAGAAGGATGGTGAAAATCCAGAGCTGTTGATTTATAAAAAGAGATAATATAAGCAAAAAGAAAAGTCTTGACAAATAAACGAGCGTTTACTATCATTAAAATGTAAACGGTCGTTTATTTGTTTTGGAGGAAATGTGTATGGGTAATAGGAAAGAGGAAATATTAATTGTGGCACTGCATTTGTTCGCCAGAGATGGTTACGAGGCTGTTTCCGTTAGTCAGATAGCAGGAGAACTTGATATGACAAAAGGGGCATTGTACCGTCATTACAAAAGCAAAAGAGATATTTTTGACTGTATTGTGCAGCGTATGGAGCAGCAGGATGGCGAACAGGCAGCAGAATATGATATGCCGGAAGATGAAAAAGAGAGTATGCCGGGAAAGTATGAGAATGTATCATTGGATGATTTTGTGGAATACAGCAAGTCTATGTTTGAATACTGGACAGAGGATGATTTTGCATCATCGTTTCGGAAGATGCTGACAATAGAGCAGTTTCGCAGTGAAGAGATGCAGAATTTATATCAGCAATATCTGGTATCCGGACCGGCAGAATACGTGAAGGATCTGTTCAAAAATATGAAAATAAAGAATCCAGAGGAGAATGCAGTTAAATTTTATGCAAATATGTTTTTCTATTATAGCATGTATGATGGAGCAGCAGATAAAGCAAAAAGTCAGTTTGAACAGATGCTGGACAAAATTGCAGAAGAAATGAAACAGTAAAATAAGAGCCAGACGTTTAAGACGCAGAGCCGTTAATTCTGATACTGAAAAATCAGGATTATCGGTTTTTATTTTTAAGAAAGGACATAAAAGAAATGGAAAAAAGTAATATTATGATTCGTTTAGAGAAAAAGGAAGAATATCAGAAAGTAGAAAATCTGGTAAGAGAAAGTTTTTGGAATGTGTATCGTCCAGGATGCCTTGAGCATTATGTATTGCATCAGCTCCGAAATGATCCGGCATTTGTTCCAGAACTGGATTTTGTGATGCTTCTTAATGAAAATGGCAAAGAGGACAAGCTGATCGGTCAGAATATGTTTATGAGAACGGCTATTAAATCGGATGATGGAAGAAATATTCCAATTATGACTATGGGACCGATTTGTATTACTCCAGAATTAAAACGACAAGGGTATGGAAAAGCCTTACTGGATTATTCATTGGATAAGGCAGCGAAACTTGGCTGTGGTGCAGTCTGCTTTGAGGGAAACATTGATTTTTATGGAAAAAGTGGATTCAGACCGGCAAGCGAATTTAACATTCGTTATCATGGACTGGAAGAAGGGCAGGATGCATCTTTCTTTCTGTGCAAAGAGCTGATTCCTGGATATTTAAACGGTATTACTGGAGAGTATGCGACACCAGCGGGATATTTTGTAGATGAAAAGGAAGCCGAAGAATTTGATAAGATGTTTCCTTATAAAGAGAAGAAAAAACTGCCAGGTCAGTTATTCTAACCCGTACTTGAATTATGCAGATCAAAAGTATCCAGCCGATGGCTGCTAAAATTCTGGCAGAGGAAACAGGAAAAATGATCATTGCGACGAAACAGTTATTCTATGCAATGGAAGTACACAAATTACTTCATTTTCAAAATGCAGATATGAGTGCAGTAAGTTTTGCAATGACAGTTCATGGACTTATGGATTATGAACTGGACCTTCGAAGTGGAGAATGTAAAACAGAGAATCAGGAAAGAAACAATCTTGACGAATATCTGCAATGGTTTTGTAAGGAGAATGCAGTAAAATGAAGAAAAAGAATTTTATAAATTATTGCGGACTGCTTGGAGTTGCAGCATTTATTTCTTATGGTTTTGTGGAGATCAAACCATTAAAAGTAGGGGGCAGAATAAGTATAGAAGCCAATTGTTGCATGGAATGCAGAATGGTGGCATTCCGATATTGATAGCAGAGTAAGTATGGATTGATAGATCAGGTTATCGAGAAACGATGATGAAGTTAAATATTTTCTTTTGTGTTAAAAGAATAAGTGTTGACAAGTGACCGATAGGTAACTATAATAAAAGTAACCAAAAGGTAACTTGCTAATAACATCAATTTAGGAGAGAAATATGGAAAGCAAAGAAAAGAACACAAAGGAAAAAATACTGGAAGAAGCATTAAAATTGTTTGCACAAAGTGGCTATATGGGAACGTCTATGAATGAGATCGCTTCAAGATTAGGAGTTACCAAGGCTGCATTGTATAAACACTATTCCAGTAAACAGGAAATATTGGACAGCATTGTAGAAAGAATGAACCAGATGGATGTCAAAAGGGCAAAGGAATATGAAATGCCGGATGGCGATATGGAGGACGTGATCGCAGGATATAAAAACATTGCTTTGGAAAAGATCAGACAGTTTACAAAAGTACAGTTTCTGCACTGGACGGAAGAAGAATTTTCCTGTTGTTTCCGAAAAATGCTGACATTAGAACAGTACAGAGATCCTAAAATGGCTAAACTCTATCAGAATTATCTTGCGGAAGGTCCACTTCGGTACATGGAAGCTGTTTTTTCTGGAATTGTAGAAAGCGGTGAAGATGCAAAGCAACTTGCAATGGATTTCTACGGACCTATTTTTCTTTTATACAGCATTTATGATGGAGCAGAGAATAAACAGGAAGTAGTGAAACAAGTAGAGGAGCATGTAGAGAAATTTGCTAAAAGATTCCAGAATATGCTGGTTTGAGGTGAAAAAAATGAACAAGGACGAGATGGAGTATCAGAAATGGGTATATTGTCCGGTATGCGGAAATAAAACAAGAGTGAGATTGCGAAAAGACACTGTGCTTTTACATTTTCCACTATTTTGCCCAAAATGTAAAAAGGAGAGTCTGATTGACGCAGAGGGTTTTACAGTCAGGCTGATCGGATGCAAAAGTATGTAAAAGAAGCTGCCAGTGGCAAGTCCTGTAGATGAAAAATGAATATGGAAAAGTCAGACGCTTAGACGCAGTACGGATGAAAAATCGTATTGTGTCTTTTTTACCTTAGGAAAGATTCCTGTATTTACATTGCAGGGAAATTTCAGTGTAGAAAGACTTCATGGAATGTACAAAATGATGATGAACATTATGGTAAAAACAGCAGGAAAAGCACTGGAGAAGAAAACAGATCGAACTCCGGAAGAGGAGGATATGCTGGATATGATGTTGCATGGTGGTGAACGTGTCAAGATACAGAACCTGCAGGGCGTGATTAGTTGGTACAACGGTAAAAGATGATCGGAGGTAAGTTATGAAACTTTATTTTGGAAATATGGTAACTACAGTAACGACTATTATGATAATTGCTCTAGTTGGATTTATTGGATATTCTGTATGGAATCGTAACACGATCAGTTATTGGGGATGTAGAAATTTATTTTTGCTGATGTATGGTCTTGTCATTTGTTGCTTTGCAGCGGCCAGGGATGGATTGGATAAGACCATTCAGGCGGCAGTTGATGGAAGTTGTATACCAGGAATATTTCCGCTGATAAGTATTCCTACTATTGTTGGCTGTATTGGAGCTGCAATGATTATTGTTGCAGCAGTAGCAACACCAATCGCAAAATCACAACGAATGCGGGAAATATGGTTTTATGTGATGTCCAGTGGAGTAATGCTGAAAGTCGTGGTTATGGAGCTTGCAAGAATTATACAGTTCATCTAGAGCCTTTTTCAAACACGCTCTAGGAGATTATTATGAAAGTGGTAATATCTAAATGTGAGAAAGTGGAACGAAGAGTCTTGACTGTTGAAGAACAGGAAATATTTCTGGATTATCTGGTCAGAACAAAAAGCTGGTATGAAGAAATGTACAAGTTCATGTTACTTACCGGTATGAGGATCGGTGAAGTGGGCGGGTTACAGTGGGAAGACATTGATTTTGCAAACAGGTTTATTTATGTGAAAAGATCATTGTCATATCAGTATGAAAATGGCAAAAAGACTATGAAATTGACATCGCCTAAAACAGAAAATTCTGTAAGAAAGATTCCCTTTTTTGGAGAGACAAGAGAAATTCTTGAACAGCAGTTTGAAAAAGTAAAAAGAAACCGTCAGGATATGGGAGAAAGATGGAGGCAACCAGAAGAATTTGGAAATTTAGTATTTTTAACATCTATGGGATCTCCAATCGGACGATACAATATTGAAAGTGATATGCGTTATGTGACACGCCAGATTAATGATATGTTTCGTACAGAAGCCTTATATTCTGGAGGGATACCTAAAAAATTTGAAAGGGTACATCCTCATGCATTACGTCATACATTTGCTACAAGGTGTTTTGAAAAAGGAATGACACCTAGAACTGTTCAGGAAATCATGGGACATGCAAATTATAATACTACCGTATCTTATACGCATGTTTTGGACGATATAAAATCCAAGGAAGCAGAGAAAGTGGGAGAGTTTTTGCAGAATAAGAACAATGATACTAAAATTGAGTACAGTGGGTTGCTTGGAATTATGTAGCTGAATAAATGTACTCAGAAAAATTGAGTAATTTATTAAGAAAATAAAGAAGTGGCGGTTTACAAAAAAGCGTTGAAATGCTGT
>OLQA01003129.1_pt1 | contig 12134 bp, 4 predicted proteins | sample 1673151 | NCBI WGS metagenome assembly OLQA01 (sample SAMEA3136760, study PRJEB25190) | human gut metagenome | biome: human gut; feature: human-associated habitat; material: faeces | place: Austria | collected 2013 | reverse complement strand
TCTCCTAATGCATAATGTCCCTTTTCATCGCCATACGGATTACCATCATTTTTTGTATTTGTAGGAATTGCTATAATTTGATTATTTGCATTTTTTATTGGTTTGAGCTGTCCGTTAGAAATTATAGAAGGAATCTTCAATCTTCCGGTATCTGCATAATAAATCTGTTCAAGATAAAATCCATCTTGTATCTTTCCCTTATTTTCGTAACCATATTCTTCTTGTGTAAGTACTCTATCCACTACAGATGCAATATTATCTGTATCATAAATATCTACCTGACATGGCTCTATTAAATACCCCTGTCCAATCGTAAAACGTTCGATTGAAAATGTAACGGTACCTGTTTTTTCTGCTGCTTTTACATCCTTTTGAAAAAAGAATGTACATGCTATCACAAATGCAAATGTCAGCATTGTCAGCAAATATTTTTTGTTTTTCTGCATTCGGTCTCACCTCTCACTTTATAAAGTACTGCAATTACCTTTCAGTTATCACTATAGTACCCTATTACAGAACAGGAACTGCTCCATCTAAGCAGTCCCTGCTCCTCATATCATTTGATATTTACTTCTTAATTGTAACTGTTTTTACCTGGCCTTTTCCTTTAAATACTTTTTTATAAGCTTTGTATTTTTTAGAAGGGACTTTAATGACTGCTTTTTTATTAATGCCCTTAAATGCTTTTGCCCCTACCTTTTTAATAATACTACTCTGTACAGTAATCTTCTTTAAATTCTTACATCCATAGAATGCTTTCTTTCCAATTGTTCTAACATTCTTTCCAACTACTACTGTTTTTATTTTCTTATTATTTTTAAATGCATTATCTGCGATAGCAGTTACTTTGTATACCTGATTGCCTGATTTTACTGTTGCCGGAATTGTAATCTTTGCTACCTTTTTCTTTTTAGTTCCTTTATAAGAAACTGTTTTTGCTTTTACGTTTGTTACAACAAAAATATTGGTTCCTACTGTAAGTTTTGTTCCCTTCTTAACCGTCTTAGTTGTAGGCTGTGAAGGTTTTGCTGGGTTTGTTGGGTTTGCTGGCTCTTTCTCTGCTTCTTTTACTGTTACCTTTACGTTCTTTTCCTTACCGGTATCCATTGCTTTTACGGTGATATCTGCTGTTCCAAGTTTCAGACCACTTACGGTTCCATCTTCTTTTACAGAAGCAATCGTATCATCAGAAGAAGTGTACACTAATGTTTTATTAGTAGCATCTTCCGGTGTTATAGAAGCCTGTAATTTCATTGTTTTTCCTAAAGTTACATTTAATGTTCCTGGGACTGTGATATCAGAGGTTACAGTCATGTTGAAAGCTAAATCTGGATTTTCTGTGTTCTGGTACCATACAGTTTCTTCTACACCATCATTAGCATTTAAGGCATCTACTACTGTACGGTCTTTGAACTGGGCTTCTGTCTGACCAATTGTTCCTTTTGGAGATACTATCTCAGAAGAATCCGTTTTAAAATAAACATTTGTATATTTATTACTCTCATTAAAAATAATATTGCCAGAAGCACTATTTACATTACCTAAATTATAACTATTAGAAACCGTTGTACCTGTATACTTACTACCTCCAGTAATTTTTGCAATAGCATCTACATTATCATCTTTAGAAACTATATTACCCCTATTATAACAATTATCTATAGCAGATGCTGTCCAGGCAGCATAACTTGTTTTGCAGGCAAGAATTCCTGCTACATAGCTATCACCCGTTACATCTCCATTATTTATGCAATTACTCACATTTCCACCGTTTATATTTCCATTTTTGTTTGTTTGAGATACAGAAGTAATTCCACTAACATTTGTTGTTCCTGTAACCGATGCGTTATTTATGGATTCTTCGATTATATTCCAACTAAATCCAGCTATACCAGCAACAGCACTTACGCCTTCAACGGTTGTTCCCTCTTGTGTGACAGCACCTTTAAAAATACTTTCGCTTGCATTATACTGCTCTTTATAATAACCTATTACCCCACCAATAGAATTTCTTCCTTTTACAGAACCTTGTACTCTTACATTTTGTATTGCATTTGCCTGTTCCTTTTTTTTATTTGAAGAACTTGCCCCCTGCATATAACCACATAAAAGACCTACTCTGTCATTAGCACCCGCATTTACCTCTGACTTTTCTACCTGACAGTTTGTAATTTTACCCGCCTCTATATTTCCTAACATTGCTCCTGCTCTTGGAGAACTATTATTCGCAGTAATCTTAGCATTCTTTACCTTACAGTTTTCAATATTAATATTTACTCCATAACTAACCAATGCCCCTGTTCCCCCCAATGTGTTAGGCACATTATTCTTAGTGTTGGTCACCTCTATATCGGCATTTTCAATCGTTACATTTTTTATAACTGCAGGTGTAATATTATAAGTTCCATCCTCCTTTTCGACTGATATTCCCTTAACCACTCCAAAAAGACCTGCTTTTATATAATTTGCATCTTCTATTTCTGATTCCTTTAAATTATAGATTGTATGGCCTTGGCCATCAAACTCACCATTAAATTCATATCCGTTTCCTATTGGAGTCCACTGTTCATTATTAAGGTCTATATCTTTTCCAAGTTTAATTTTACATTCTGAAAAAATATCTTCATTTTTATTTACAAGTTCTGCTAATCCCCTTAATTGTGCAGCCGTAGTAATTGTAAATTCTGTCTGTCCTTCTGTACGATTATCATACCAGGAAGTATCTACAGCGTCTGCTGCTTTTGCCTCTATCGTAATATTATTGCCAATCAATGTTCCCACTGGTGTAAATGGTGTAAATACCATTGTACCTGCCATACATACTGCAAGTATTCTTGAATAAAACTTTCTCATTTTCTTTCCTTTCCGATACTTTCATAGCTTTGCCTTATTTTACAGTAACTTTACAATACCGGACAAGCCCATTACAGCTTACCCTTATCTTTGTTTTTCCTTTTTTCTTTCCTACCACCTTCCCTTTTTTGGTTACAGATGCAATCTTTGTATCTAAACTTTTATATTGTATCTTTCTTTTAGGGGATGCCACACTTTTTATCTGCACCGCTTTCCCCTTTTTGATAGTGATACTCTTTTTCTTAAGTTTCAACTGAACCTTCTTAATCACAAGATTATATTTATATCTCTTTCCTTTATAAGAAGCTGTGATTGTAACTTTTCCTGCTTTCTTTACGGTCAGCTTTCCGTTTTTAGATACTGCCGCTATTGTCCGTTTACTTGATTTCCACTTTATCTTTTCCGCCTTAACTGCCTTATTATTTACGAATAGTGCCAGAGAATACGTCTGTTTCTTTCCGTTAAAATAAATTGTTTTTTTCAAAGATTTTTTCTTCAAAACAATCTTTTTATAAGAAGTCTTCTTGGTCTCTGTCTTTTTCGCCGGCTGTGGCTGTGCCGGTTTTGATGGCTGTTTCTGCAGGGATTCTATCTGGCTCTCTGCAGCCTCTAATACTGAAAGATTATCTACCAGATTTTTTTGTGCATCTGTCAGTCCGTCATAGGCACGTCTTGCTGCTTCTACCTTTTCTTTATCGGATAAAGTAACTTTTTTCAGTGCATTAATCTGTGTGATTACGGTATTGGCAAATTTCTGATTTTCCTGTACTTTTTTCAGAGAAAGGATTTCCTTTTCCTCTTCAAGCAACGTCTCATAATTTGTCACGCGGTATGGGTTTTCCAGTGCATCATATGCCTTTCTTGCCACTTTTACTGCTACCTCATCTGACAGATCTGAAATGATTGAAGCATCGTCAATCTTCTTTACGACCTCCTCTGTTTTTTCCTGCTGTGCAAGTAGCTGCTGGTATGTATCCGCTGCCTCAGAAAGCCGTTCTTTTATCTCGTCAGGAAGAAGCTTCTTCGCATCTTCTGACAGCATATCATAAGCATCTTTTACTTCCTGATAAGATTCTGCACCTGTTATGGTAACATCTCCCATCTGCTCTGTTCCATATACCACTTCCTGCACATTATCAAACTCTGCCTGCCATACAGAAAAAGCTTCTTCCGCCTGCTGTAACAGGGCATATTCTTCTGTAACTGTCAGTTTATCTTCCTCTGTGAGAAGCTCGTACAGTATCTCTGCACGTTCTATCACTGCCTGTTCTTCTATACCGAAGCCTGTGATTTCTCCCACTGCCTGTTTAAATTCTTCAACAGAAGCTTCTGTTTTCTCAGACAGTTCATACTGGGCAAGGGCTGTCTTTGCCGCTGATAAGTCCATATAATTAGAAATCATAAGCCTAAAATATGCATATTCCTGCTCTTTTTCTTTTATATAGTTTTCCGCCTTTTGCACTGCCTCTCTTACAGCATCGGCATTCTCAGCAGTGATGTCCGCACTTTCTCCATATGCAGTATCAATCTGACCAATCTCATAAGAAGCCTTATCTACGACATCATATATGATATTCTCATGCTGAAGGTTCGCATAAATCTTTTCTCCATCTTCTAACTGTATGTAGTTAGAAACCATTCTTTTTGCCTCGTCATTCTCTAATGCATCGTAGGCAGTTCTTGCCTGTCTTAAATCATCTGCACTGTTTGCTGTAACTCTTCCTATCTTGTCAATTAGGTCTGAGACCTTGTGCGCCGCCTCTTTGTTCTCTTCCTGCTGCTGTAACTTTTTAAGACCGTCTTCCTGCTCCTTTAACTTATCAATATTTGTAACAAAAGTTTTCTGGCTGTCTGTCAGACTCTCATAGGCAGCTCTGACGGATTCAATATCTTCCTCAGAATCCAAAGTCACAATCTCCCCAAGTGCCTTTATCGCCTGCACGACATTATCGGCAGTCTTGGCATCTTTTAGCTTTGTCTCTGCTTTAGATAAGATCTGGAACGCTTTCTGTACTGCATCTTCCTTCTTCTGCTGTTCATTCAGGGAATCATATGCCTTTCTGGCTCTCTCTATCTTTGCCGTCTTTGTCAGGTTGACTTTTCCTATCTTTTCTGTCTTTTCAAGGAATGTGTCGATTCCATTCACATACTGATATGCTTTATCAAGCACATCTGCATTAGTCACATAGTGGAACAGGCGCTTCTCCTTTAATACATCATACTGTTTCTTGATGGAATCCAGTTTTGTCTTATCCTTATAACTGTAGGAAGAAATCGAGTCAATTGCTTTTATAACAGCATTCACCTGTTCTCTTTCTTTAGCAGTTCCAAGAAATACTCCCGGCTTCACACTCTCGTCCACTGCATACATTGCTTCCTGAAGGGCATAATAGGCATCTCCATGCTCTGAAGTAACATTGTTCTCATCCGCATATTTTTCTGCCTCCTCATATGCTTTTTGTAATGCCTCCCGCTTTGTGCCCTCCGTAATCGTTCCTGCAAGCAGTTTTTCTGCTTTATCAAGAAGCTTCTTATATCTTGATGGTGTCAGATAATATCTTGTGTACACATTTGAACCATTGTACAGGTCTCCCACTGCAATAACCGCATCTTTATTCCAGCCTCCCTGGGAAGGATTCTCCGGAGAGTAGAACCAGCCTCCGGTACTTAACTGATATTTTTCTAAAACACTTACCGGGTCAGCTCCATTCCGTCCTTTCCATTCATTTTTCCCAGTATCAATTCCTATAGCAGTCAGCCCTGTCACCATACAGGCATGTGACATAATATTCCGATTCGTATAATAAAAGTTCTCAAAAACCCCTGTCACATCAATTCCATTCATATCCGTAGTCTTCTGTATCTGAATATCCTTCACTGACTGGATTAATTTTGCATACTCTTTGTCCGTAAACGTATCTTTATACAATGACGTCGCATATAAAGCCCAGCCTCTCATATCCAAATCAAATGTTTCAGAAAGAGCCTGCTTCTTTACGATTTCCACTGTTTCCTTTGGAACGGGCGCCCCCGCCGCCTGAAGTGCTGATAACGCCCATATATTAGCCGAGTACATCCCAAAATCACCACTATTGTTAAATTCCTGTAATTTCTTTACATAATTTACTCCCAGATAATCATACGGATTCTCTCCTGACATAACCAGTTCCAAAATGACCGCTGAATAGTCTGTAGATTGACTAAAATTCTTTTTCAGCACATTATAGCCAAGCATACCATTTAGATACTTTTCTCCTAAAGCGGCCGCTCCAAATGTCTTCCAATAATCAGCTCCTTCTTGCTGAGTAAGATACTTGACATACCCGTTTTTCTCCATTTTTTTAATCATGTCAGATGCACGCTGCTTTGTTTCCGACGATATTCCTTCTTCTTTTTCTCCGACAAAATATGCAGAATAACTGACAGATTTTCCATTTTGGGAAGTCACCTCCCATTGAAGCTCTCTTACACCTTTCTCTGCCTCTAACTCATATTTTCCACTTTGTGTTATCGTATCTTTTAACTGCCGGTCTTCATATATTCTTACTGTAGTCCCGTTCATTGTCTCATAAGAGAACTTTATCTTTCCCGAAGATTCTTTCATTTTCACATAATATTCTCTGGTTATTGGCGTATACTTTTCTTCCATCGTGCCTCCGGAAATCACTTCCAGATTCTTCAAATCAGTACCGCCCGCACTCCATTTGATATAGATTCTCTCTGTATCAGTCTGTTTTCCATCAGCAGAAGTCACTTTCACATCAAAATAATCTTGTGCACTACTCAAATGCTTAAAATATCCACCAAGCAATTCCGAACTATTATCCACCCATACTGATGCTCCAGAATCTGCCGGTACTGCATTTATCCAAATATATGGTTCATCTGCTTTCATGGAAATCTCCTTATAGGTCTTTCCATCGGCATTCGTCTTTTCATTTACCGGAATATTAGCGAATAATCCCTTTCCTTCTCCCATATTGTAGGCAGCCTGATAACATTCTATTTTTTTTAGTGATGCATCGGAACTTTTTGTTATCTTATAATCTTCATCGCCATCCCAATATAATATATATATATATGAAGTTCCGTTTACATCTCTATCTCTTACTTTTTTCGCCTGGTCAGGGCTGGTTCCTGACAAAAAAATAATATTTATCCCTTTCCTTAACTTTAACTCCGGACTCTTTTCCGTCTGATGAACCTGATACCATTCTCCCCCATTAATGCATACCATTTTTGACTTATTCCGATAAAAATGGTAATTATAATAAATCATCTGCCTCTCACTATAGTCATTCACAGATGTTATATCTGGCAAGTCCGGAGACAATGCATAAGTATTTGTGTTTTCCTGTTCAGGATAATTCTTATCATAAGACATCCGTATGGAATGAATATCTGACGGAACTTCTATTACATCCCTATCTTCTAACTTATAATTTTTTAATCCAAAAATGCGTTTTCCCGTACTCCAAGTTAATTTGTCCGAAAACTTATCTATCTTTTTTGTTTGTTTATCACTCCCATCATACAAATCGATGTGATCCCTTACTCCTTTCATCGATGTGTCGGTCCAGTCATCATAATCTTCGTTATTACGATCGGTAACTTCTGTAATAATAGTACAATGTGTCTCCTCGTTCTTGTCACATACTATCACGTCAAAAACCTGAGCTCTGAAAACTGGAAAGCTATCTTCTGTATGAAATACATTGCCTTCTTCTCGTATATACTGTGGATATTTAGATAAACTCTCCCCTTTATTGAGTGAAAAAGTTCCATATGTTGTATTTTCTGGAAGACAGTATGCCAATTCTGTGTTGATACTTTCTTTTGTTATTTTCTTTCCATTCTCCCACTGCCGCATCTCCGATATATATGCCGTATCTGAAGAAAGCGTGCCAGAAAATCCATAGTACCAAAAAGTCCCCCCTGAATAAGCATCTCCACTAACTCCCACCGTCTCAGAAAGCACTTCATTTTGAACATAAATATTATTTTCCTCATCAATCGGAGTGCATCTCCAGATTAATTCTCCTCCATACGGTCCATTTTTCCGAATCATATATAATTCTTTAAATACATTTTTTGTAGATGTATTAGTATTCTCCTGTGCCGAAACAGCTACAGGCACTGCTGCTATAAAAAGGAAGCATATGATTATGCTCAACAGATATTTTTCTATTATTTTTTTCATTACCTCTCCCGTCCACTTAAACGCTATATTTCTATATAGAGAACAGAGCTACAACACCATCTTCCCAGTGCTACAGCCCCTTCTCTCATTTTATGTTATTATTATGTAACTTTTAATAGTCCATATAAGTATAGGTTACTTTTACCGACTGAATATTAGAAGCTAAGTAGTTCGTAGCATAATTTTGTGCAGAAACATATTTTTCTGCCCCGTCATCCTTAATTGAAACTTCCCAGTAATAATATCTTGTTTTACCAGAATCAAGTTTTTTAGAATCGCTCTTTGTTCCATTAAATTCATCAAATGCTATTCCATATACTCCAGTTCCTTCCCATGTTGTAGTATCTAAATACTCCACTGCTTTAAAACTGTTTACTTTACCTGTTGCATACAGCGCATCAAATGCTGTTGCTACTCCATAGTTTTCAATTTCATTGGTGTCAGGCTGACTATATTTATACGTCTGTCCATCTGTTCCTGTATATGAACCATCCGCATTTAAATATACTGGAATCTTATCTTCGGCATTACCATCGCCATTAGTATCAATCTCTACTAAAATTGTATACTTTCCATCAGCAGATGGTGTTGCTGCCATAGATGTTACACCAAGTCCCATCATCATAACTACTGCGAGCATCACTGCGAGCATTCTTTTTAAAGTCTTCATAAGTTTTCCTCCTTTAGAAACTCCGCTATTTAGATAGCATTCTTTGGTTTTGTCTACATGTTACTAATGGGTCGCGACTCCCATTGCCAACGGATAGCTCCTTTAGCAATATATTGATTTAAAACAACTTCTATACGATTTATCTGCTTATGTGCTTTCTCTACTGAACCTTTTTTTATTGTGGTCTCAACTACTCTCACATTATTATCTGCATATGAAATAACTGTATATTGTTGTTTTACCTCCTTTGATATTACCTGTTTGAAAATTACAGATATTTGCAATTTCCAAACGCTGTGTCAGGATTTTATGTGTGGAACTTTCGGATAGAAATCATTAGATAAAAACAAATAAACTGAGACTTGCTTTTCGACTTCTGTAAAGATTTCTCTAAACGTATCGAATGAATGTACTCAGCACTCCCACCCAAAGTCCTGTTCATTAGAATTCTATTTTAAATATCCTGACTTAAGCTTCTTCTGCCTTTTCACACCTTCCCGGAAGATCCAGTGGTATTTGTGAGGGCATCCGCTTTCACAGTAGGGGTAAGCCTGTGTGGTTTGTACCAACTTTCTTAAAATAGAATGTATTTTTTTGTACATTTATTATAACATAGCTTTTCTAAAAAGTATTCCAACCAGACGGATGTCTTTTCGTCATTTTGGAACCTTTTTTAGATTTTTTTAAAAAATGCTTGACATTTTTTGCAGAAAAAATCCCGTCAGACTGAATGATCTGACGGGGTATTTTTATTATTTTACTCTTATCGGAACATATATGTATACTTTTTTATTGATGTATCTTTCAAAAGTAAAGTTCTGTAAAGAGACCATATCGCGGTGTTCTTTTATCCAGCCATAAAAAACACACCGGGAAAACATACGGATGGTATCTGCGAGATTATCCACATCGCTTTCGCGGTCTGTTTCAAATACGGCAAATCGTCCGGCGGCTATCTCTATTTTCACAGCATCGTCCGGCACATTCGTGAAGTTGTTTACAACCGGTCCAAGGACATATTGAATATTGATACATTCCGGGTCATGATACCACATGGCAATCTTATCATTTCCATTCGCACTTCCGGCTACAGAGTTCATTTTCTTGAAATACGGTGAATCCTCATCGAGCCAGAATGCTACCTGCGCCGGTATATCTACTTCCCGTCCACGATTTGGGATGATCGTCCAGCCAACCATTTTGATGTCATCAACGTCCATAAAGGATACTTTCATTTTATCTTTATATTCTGAGTAAAACTGATTTAAGTCAACAACTTCTGTGTTTGCTTTAGCATATTTGGAAGGACTAGTACAAAAGGCTTTGCGGAAGGCTTTATCAAATCCATTTCTCGACTTAAAACCATATTTTTTTGCTAAACTGGCTACCTTGACACCCTGACGTAATTCTCTGGCTGCTTTTTGTATTTTCCTCTGACTGATATACGCACTAAGTCCCATTCCAAAATCATCCTGAAAGGCTTTGCGAAAATAGTCTCTGGAATAGTTAAAATGTTCCGCCATCATCTCTGGTGTGATATCTTCTGTAATATGCTCATCAATGTAATTGATCCATGCAATATTCTGAAATTCCATCCGGTAATACTTTGCCGGAACAACGCCGTATTCTTTGCGAAATGCATTAGAAAAAACGCTATAACTTGCAAATTGATATTTGGCACATACTTTTTCCGGATTCTTTCCTTCTTTTAATTCTTCTGCAGCAAAGTACAGCTTTCTCTGTTTTATGTAATCGGTGATTCTCGTTTCATAATAAAGCTGGAAAATATTTTTTAAGTGTTTCTCGGAATAATGAAACAGCTTTGCAAGACCTTTTGCTGTTAAATTCTCCGTAATATGCTCATCAATATAACTAATCCACTCGTCAACTCCATAAATCTTTTTCTCCTCTTTTTTATTTTTCATTACATAATCCGAATGCATTCTTTTTTTAAGAGGAAGATATACTGAGTACAGTCCGTTTTCAAAAGAAATAAAATACATTTTCCGATTGTCATAGTGCATTTCACTTTGCTTTATCCAGTCACATAACGCATATTTTATCAACATTTTTATCATATCCGGTGCCTGTTTATCCCAATATTGCTCTTTTAACGTAAAAACTGCATAATCCGATGCCCCAATATCAATTCTCTTCTTTTCACTTTCCTTTCCGGCATCTTTTGGAACTTCCTGCCCGATCATATAAAAGAAATGGTATGAATCATCATGCCACCAAAACTGCATATACTCTCCGGCACGCTCCCTCTCCTTCCACTTTTCCTTTACATCCTTCTCGATATATTCCATTCCGTTTTGAAAAATATCGCCTTCTAAAGGCAGCATATCTGCCTCTACTGTCTGTGCCATTCTTCTCACAACTTTATATTCTATCATAGAACTATCAGGAATCCGTTCAAATGGAAGGACCTGATTTGTATAATCCTCTTCAATATTTAATCCCTGCACCTGTTCCCTGATTGTATCAAGAGAATTGTCAAAGAAAATGTCAGCCAGATAAAGGAATTCCTGCGTAGAGTATGCCAGTCTGCTTGCCAGATCTTTTACCGAAATGCTGTTATCTGTCTGAAGGCACAAAAGAGTGTCTCTCATACGTTCCCATAAAGCTGATTCTTCCTCCGGAAGTGAGGAAAATGTTTTTGTCTCATTCACTGTGTTCATTTTCTCTATCCTTCTATTATTTCTATTTCTTTTTCTTTCATTTTCTCTGTTATTTTATCTCAGTCGAGAAGACTCCCACCTCCTTCAGGTGGTGAGTGACAGCAAATTTGTCTCAGTGGGAGTCCAATCTCCGACTGAGATAAACGCTCCGCGAGGATGCGCAGTGATTCTGTAAAGAATATGTCAGCTTATGCTGACCAGAATCACGCGCCAAGTCTCGCGGTTGCTCGACTTGAATATTATTTTTTAATATCCACATATTTTTTAGTTATATTGTAAATCACCACTAACATTCTGTCAATTTACAACTCCCATTACGGACAATCTCTATTCTTCAGATAAACTTCGCAACTCTGGAAAAGTCTTTTTTCTTTTCTCTGATACAATATTTATAAAACATAACCTGTGTATTGGTGTATGATATTTATATTCAAGTCGAGCAGTCGCACCGACTGCACTCATAGAAACTGCGGAAAGGAGAGATCGTGAATAAAAATAATTCTTTAGAAGTAATAAAAGATTGTACCACATACATAAAAAATCACCTTCAAGACACATTAACAGCAGAATCTCTGGCTTCCCGCTATGGTTACTCTCTTTATCATTTCTGCCACATTTTTAAAATCTGCTGTGATATGTCACCGGGAAAATACATACGCCTTCTCCGTTTGGAAACCGCGGCCCTCTTGGATTATCTGAAAATCGTGGGCGGCGAAACCGAAAATCTCAG
>OLQA01003128.1_pt1 | contig 12135 bp, 8 predicted proteins | sample 1673151 | NCBI WGS metagenome assembly OLQA01 (sample SAMEA3136760, study PRJEB25190) | human gut metagenome | biome: human gut; feature: human-associated habitat; material: faeces | place: Austria | collected 2013 | reverse complement strand
AAAGTCAATCCCCGCCATGTCAAAGCGCAGGGAGACCGGCTGATTCACGCGGTTGTGGTTGCCGGACTGATATGGCGCACCGACGAGCTTGATGAGGTCAGCGTCACCGGTGCAGTCAATGAAGCACTTCGCTTTGTATGCCGTAAGGCCGTTCTTATTGTTGACAATCACGTGTGTTATTGTGCGATCTTCGAGCACGGCATCCACAACCCGGAGGGCACCGGCACGAGCCATTATTACTTCAAAGAGGGCACGTACTACACCATTCCCTATCGAAGCCTGATGCCGAAGAACATCAAAAACCTGCTTGCAGTCGGCCGCTGCATTTCCGGCAGTCACGAGGCACAGGCATCATTCCGTATTATGCCCACGTGTTGCAGCACGGGTGAAGCTGCCGGTGTTGCGGCTGCCGTTGCCGCGCAGGAACACACCGATTTCCCGGAAACGGACGTGAAGAAAATTCAAGCGTTGCTGCGTAAACACCACGCGTTTATCGGCGAGTAAAATCTGAAAATACAGCGAAAAACCCTCGACATCTGAAATGTGCTTCAGCTTGTCGGGGGGTTTCTATCGTTCGTCCCTTATGCGTTTTTCAGTGTTTCGGCAAGGTCTTCGAGCGCACGAGCGGAAAGCGCGGCGTAGCGCTCTTTTTTGTCACGAATGTGCGGCTCAATGACGGGCAGAATGCCGAAGTTCGCACCCATCGGCTGGAAATCTTTCGAGGGGCTGTGTGCAGCGTGCTCTGCAAGTGAGCCCATCATGGTAGTGATGGGCAGAATGAGCGGCGCTTTGCCCTCTAAACGGCGCACGGCGTTGCGTCCCGCAAGCAAGCCGGACGATGCCGATTCCATATAGCCCTCCACGCCGGTCATCTGCCCCGCAAAGAACAGCTCCGGGCGCGTGTGCATGGAGAAATCCGCGTTCAAAAGCTTAGGCGAATCGAGGAACGTGTTGCGGTGCATCACGCCGTAGCGCATGTACTCGGCGTTTTTGAGGCCGGGAATCATACCGAACACGCGCTTTTGCTCGGGAAATTTCAAGTTTGTCTGGAATCCTACAAGATTGAACAGCGTTTTTTCCGCGTTTTCGGTGCGCAGCTGCACCACGGCCCACGGACGGTGACCCGTGCGGGGGTCGCGTAAGCCGACCGGCTTCAACGGGCCGAAGCGAATCGTATCGTGTCCGCGCTGTGCCATGACTTCAATGGGCATACAGCCCTCGTAGACCTTCGGATTCATCACGTCAAAATCGTGAATGGGCGCGCGCTCCGCGGTGATAAGCGCTTCATAAAACGCATCGTACTCCTCTTTGTTCATCGGGCAGTTGATGTAATCGTCGTCTCCCTTATCGTAGCGGGAGGCCTTGAAGCAGTGCTCCATATCAAGGCTTTCGCGCGTGACGATCGGTGCGGCGGCATCGAAAAAGCTAAGTGCACCGCCGCATAAGTTCGTGATCTGTTCGGCAAGCGTGTCGCTCGTCAGCGGGCCGCTTGCAATAACGGTCACGCCCTCTGCGGGAATTTCCGTCACTTCGCCGTGCATGACTTCGATGTTCGGATGCTCCGTGATCGCTTTTGTGACGAGCTCTGAAAAGCGGTCGCGGTCAACGGCGAGCGCGCCGCCTGCGGGCACGGCGGTTTTATCCGCACAGGCAACGAGCAGAGAATCCATGCGGCGCATTTCCTCTTTCAAAAGCCCGGCGGCGCTGTCGATGCGCGCAGCCTTCAAAGAATTCGAGCAGATGAGCTCCGCAAACCCGGCGCTTTTATGCGCGGGCGAAAACTTCTGTGGCTTCATCTCGAAAAGGCGCACAGAATACCCCGCCTGCGCAATCTGCCACGCCGCTTCGGAGCCGGCAAGACCCGCGCCGATGACGGTGACGGTCTGCTTATTCTCCATCTTTCTCCCCCGCGTCGTCCTTATTGAACGTGTAAGTGCAGCCCGGCGTTACGCAGTAGAGCGTCTGGGCTTTGTCTTTTTTCTTTAAGAGCACCTTACCGCAGACCGGGCAGGTCTTGTCGGACGGCGCGTCCCAAGAGACAAAATCGCACTTCGGGTAGTTGTCGCAGCCGTAGAACACACGGCCACGCTTCGATTTTTTCTCGATGATCTTGCCGCCGCACTTCGGGCACTTTGCACCCGTATCGTTGACGATTTTTTGCACGGTCTTGCACTCCGGGTAGCCGGAGCAGGCGATAAACTTGCCGTAGCGGCCGAATTTGACGACCATCGGCTTGCCGCAGTTCGGGCAGACGAGGTCGGTCTTGTCTTCTTCAAGCTGAATCTTCACGCCGTCCATTTCAGTCTTCGCCTTTTTGAGCGTCTTCTCAAAGTCGTCATAGAAGTCGTGCAGCGTGTGCACCCAGTCTTCCTGACCGCTCTGTACTTCGTCAAGCTCTTTTTCAACGGCGGCGGTGAACTTGATATTCACAATGTCCGGGAAACGCTCTTTCATCAGCTTTGTAATGACTTCGCCAAGCTCGGTGGGCTTAAAGGACTTACCCTCGCGCGTGACGTATTCGCGGCTCGTGATGGTTGTGATGGTCGCAGCATACGTGGACGGGCGGCCGATGCCGTTTTCCTCCAGCGTCTTGATGAGCGAGGCTTCTGTAAAGCGTGCGGGCGGCTGTGTAAAATGCTGCGTGCCCTTGAGGTCGCGGACTTTCAGGGACATGCCTGCTTCAAGCTTCGGCAGGTCTTTACCCTTTTCCTCTTCCACGTCGCGGCCCTCTTCGTAGAGCACAGTGTAGCCGTCAAACGCGACGTTGTAGCCGCTTGCTTTAAAAATATAATCGCCTGCGGTGATGACCGCCTGCGTGGTGTTCAAAACACAGTTTGCCATCTGGCACGCGACAAAGCGCTCCCAAATGAGCTTATAAAGCTTGTACTGGTCTTTTGTAAGGGAAGATTCCACGTCCTTCGGTGTGAGTGCAACGGAGGTGGGGCGAATGGCCTCGTGACCGTCCTGTGCGTTGGCACGCGCCTTATAATGGCGTGGCTTAGAAGGCAAATACTGCTTGCCCCAGCGCTCGCCGATGAACTGCACAGCCTCCTGCACGGCGTCTTCGGAAATGCGCAGAGAGTCGGTACGCATATAAGTGATGAGACCCACGGCACCCATGCCCTCAATGTCCACGCCTTCGTAAAGCTCCTGCGCGGCTTTCATCGTGCGCTTCGCCTGAAAGCCCAGCTTGCGTGAAGCTTCCTGCTGCAAGGTGGACGTGATGAACGGCGGTGCAGGCTGCTTGTTCTTCTTGCCTTTTTTGACGGACTCCACCATGAATGCGGCGGATTCGAGGTCGGCAAGGATTTTATCGGACTGCTCTTTGTTCGTAATTTTAATCTCGCCGTTTTTATCGCCGTAGAACGATGCGCCGAAAATGCTGCGGGAGCCCTCGGCGGTCAGGCGTGCGTCGATAGACCAGTATTCTTCGGGCTTAAACTTGCGGATCTCTTCCTCGCGGTCCACGATGATGCGCAGTGCAACAGACTGCACACGGCCTGCGGAAAGACCGCGGCGAATCGTTTTTGCGAGGAACGGGCTGAGCGAATAGCCCACGAGGCGGTCGAGAATGCGGCGCGCCTGCTGGGCGTTCACAAGGTTCTGGTCGATGGAACGCGGGTGCGCCATGCCCTCCGTGATGCCGGTTTTCGTAATCTCGTTGAACGTGACACGGTTGTGGTAATCCTCATCAAGGCCGAGGATATACGCAAGATGCCAGGAGATTGCTTCGCCTTCGCGGTCGGGGTCGGTCGCGAGATACACGGTATCGGCCTCTTCGGCCGCTTCCTTCAGTTCGGAAACAAGCTTCTCCTTTCCCTTGATGATGGCGTATTTCGGTTTGAAATCGTTTTTCACATCTACGCACTGGCGCGCCTTCGGCAGGTCGCGCACATGACCCATGGAAGCGATGACTTCATAGTCGCCGCCCAGATATTTCTTGATCGTTTTCGCCTTGGCAGGCGACTCAACGATAACGAGTTTCGACATGGTTTTCTATCTCCTATTCTGTATCTATTTAAACCGCACAGCGAATGTGCGAGTGGAAGAATCATGTATTAGGTGCATTTGAAAACAAAGAAAATGCGAAACGGACAAGCTTCCGATTTTTCAAATACACCTTAGTATAGCGTACTTTTACGCCTTTGTAAACCTCTGGCCGGGATAAGTTTTGATGAGGCCGAAAAGCTCGAGCTCCGTGAGTGCCGCCAAAATTTTCCCCGTGGACATGCCCAGTTCAAGCTCCAGCTCGGAAGCGTGCTTGGGGGTATCGTTCAGTGCGGCGTAAACGACTTTTGCATCTTCAGAAACGTTTTGCAAAAGGTTGTTTTCGGGCGCAGGGATCGGCTCAGCAGGCTTCTTCTCTGCTATTTCGGGCTCCTTTTCCGTATCGGAAAGCGACGCAATCTTCGGGCGAACGCGGGAGACATGGGAGATATTTTCCGCTGTGCGGGCAAGCTGTTCTATACGCTCCTGTCTGCGGCGGGAAGCAAACGGCTTTAAAACATCCTCTGCAGTGTAAATGCGCGCTGCACCGTCCTCTTCCAGTGCGATACAGCCGGAAAACGCTTTCTCGTCTTCGCCAATGAATACGAAAACCTCGCGATTCTGCTCTAAAGCATGCTTTGCGGTGATGAGTGCACCGCTCTTTTTTGGCGCTTCCGCAATGAGCACGCCGTGCGCCATGCCGGAGATCAGCCGGTTGCGCACCTGAAACGCGCCGCGCTGCACAGGTGTGTGCATGGGATATTCCGTGACAAGTGCACCGCCGAAATCGACGATCTCGCGGCGCAAAATGGCGTTGTCCATAAGATACGGATATTCGAGCCCGCACGGCAAAATGGCGATTGTCTTGCCGCGGCCGTTCAGTGCACCCTTGTGTGCCTCGGAATCAATGCCGAGCGCGCCGCCGCTGATAACAACGGCGTTTTTGAGCGCAAGCCCGTAGGCGATCTCTCTTGCGGCATTGAGCCCGTTTTGACTGGCTTTCCGCGTGCCCACAATGCTGATGGAAACGGCATCGGAAAGGATGCTCAAATCACCCTGCACATATAAAACGGCGGGGGGATTGTAGATTTCTTTCCGCAATACAGGGGAGTCTTCGTCATCGGGCGTGATGACCTTTTGACCGAGCTTCAAATAATACTCGAGCGCTGCGGCGGCCTGTTCCGCGCCGTAGGTATTGAGCGCGGCAAGCTCTTTATCTGAAACGAACGAAAAGGAGCTCCACAGCCGTGTGCCGCCCTGATACAGCTTTTCGGCACTGCCTATGCGGCGCACGAGTTGCACAGGCTTCGGGCTGCCTGCGCCAAACGCGTTTTGCAGCCAGATCCAGTATACGCGGTTATCCATGGCTTGTGCCTCCTGCCCCGTTGCGCTCCATTTCCCACAGCACAATGGCGGCTGCGGTGGAGGCGTTGAACGATTCCGCTCTGCCGCGCATGGGGATCGTCACGCGGTCATGACAATGCTCGATGGCTTCATTTGTGAGACCGTTGCCCTCGTTGCCGATCCACACCGCCCAGTTTCCCGTTTCAAACGGAATGGTCGTGATGGGCGTAGCGTTGCTGTCCGGCACGGCGGCGAGTGACGTGATATTCTCGGCATGTAACACTTTCAGGCAATCCTCTGCCGTCTCAAAACGGCGGATGCCGAGCCGGAACACCGCGCCCATGCTGCCGCGCAGCACTTTCGGAGCGTATACGTCGCAGCAGGCACCCACAAGCGCCAAATGCCGCACACCGAGCGCTTCCGCTGTGCGCAGCACGTTACCCATGTTGGACGGGTCCTGAATATTTTCCATAACGAGCACATGGCGGCACGGGCGTGTATCCGACTCTGCGGAAACAGGCAGGCCGTCCGCACGGCGCTTCGGCATGCGACACACGCAGAAAATGCCTTGTGGGTTCTTTGTATCGGACAGCATGGGCGCGATGTGCTCCTCTATGCAGTATGCGTGCTCTGTCTGCTTTAAAACCGGATCTAAATAATCTTTGTATTTTTTAGCGGCGTTTTCCGTAAAGAAGCACGCGGCAATCTCCGTTTGGCTCCTTGCGGCATCGGCGCAAAGGCGTGCACCCTCGGCCATGAAAAGGCCTGCTTCACTTCTGTTTTCTGCTTTCTGCAAAAGTGCGGCGGCATTTTTAACGACGCTGCTTTTACGGCTGGTGATTTTTTCGATTGGCACGGTGCACACTCCTTTTTACCGATAATAAGCAGAAATCCTGTGCACTGTATTTTACGGCACACGGGAAATTTCCGCAAAAGCGATTTTGCACAAAGAAATACACTTACGTTTGCAACTATCACCCTAAAAAATGTGCGCCCGGAAGAACTCCGGACGCACGGATAGCTTAATTATACAGAAGCCTTTGCCTTCTCGACAAGTGCCTTGAAAGCTGCTTCGTCCGCGATGGCGATCTCGGAAAGCATCTTTCTGTTGAGCGTGATGCCAGCCTTCTTAAGACCGTTCATAAATGCGGAATAGGTGGTGCCGTTAGCACGGCAAGCCGCGTTGATTCTGGAGATCCACAGACGGCGGAAATCTCTCTTCTTCTGCTTTCTGCCGATGTAAGCATAGTTGCCGGACTTCATGACAGCCTGCTTAGCCATCTTAAAGTGTCTGCTCTTGGAACCCCAATAGCCCTTAGCGAGCTTCAGAACCTTTTTTCTTCTCTTGCGCGTAGCGAGCGCACCCTTAACTCTAGCCATTTATAAAAACCTCCGATTATGCTTTACTTAAACTTGAGCTGCCCTGTTCGCTTATGCGTAGGGGAGCATCTTCTTAACAGCCTTTACGCTGGTCTTATCCGTAACGGTCGTGCCGCGTGCATGGCGCTTGGACTTAGCAGTCTTGCCATGGCCGTTCAGAAGGTGGCTCATGTAAGCGTGGCCACGGATAACTTTACCCTTCTTGGAAATCTTCAGGCGCTTCTTAGCACCGCTGTGTGTTTTGAGCTTCGGCATTTTATAGTCCTCCTTGAAATTGTTACTTAACGGGCTTGGGGGCAAGGAACATCAGCATGTTGCGCCCTTCGAGCTTCGCGGGCTTATCGACGTTTGCCGTGTCAGCGAGCGATTCTGCGAAACGCTTCATGATGTCTGCACCCAGTTCCGGATGACCCATCTCTCTGCCGCGGAAACGGATGGAAACCTTGACCTTGTTTCCGTCGTTGAGGAAACGGATCGCATGATTTCTTTTCGTCTCGAAGTCGTGGGTATCAATGTTGAGAGACAAACGGATCTCTTTGATTTCAACTACGCGCTGGTTCTTTTTCGCTTCTTTTTCACGCTTTGCCTGTTCGAAACGGTATTTGCCGTAATCCATGATTTTGCATACGGGCGGCGTGGCCTGCGGGGCAATCTTTACGAGGTCAAGATTTTTCTCAGCCGCAAGGTTTAAAGCGTCACGGGCCGACATAATGCCGAGCTGTGCGCCGTCTGCGCCGATCACACGGATCTCTTTATCGCGGATCTCTTCGTTTATCTGCAGTTCCTGTTTGCTAATGGTTAAGCACCTCCATCACGCGTGCGATAACTTGTTTTCGCGAAGCCGGCAATAAAACAGCGGGCAGAGAACCTCTGCCCGCAAATCAACTCAATCAAACGCACTAACATCGTGTGTCTTTTCGATATTGACCTGTGTCAGACGGTACTGCACGGGTGTGAGCCATAACTCCGCTTTGTTTTCCAAATATTATATTACCACAAAGAGCGCGATCTGTCAATAGGCAAACAGGGCTTAAAAGAAATTTTATTCTTTTCCCGGTGCATAAACAGGGGCGTTCATATAAAAAGAGTAAAGCACGGTGTCTTTCACTTCATTATTCATGACGCGGGTCATCGCTTCTTTGTAGAGCGTGAGCTGCGGGCCGTATCGATCCCACAATTCCTGTTTATTGTAGCACCGATCGGTCTTAAAGTCAAGAATATAAAGCGAACCGTTTTCTTCAAACATGCAGTCCACTGCGCCCTGCAGGATCATCGGCTGCGCGGCATCTTCCCCGCTGAGTGTTTTATCCGTGAGTCCTGCGGGAATGGAAACGATGAACCGCTGCTCTTTATAAACGCGGTCGGCATGTAAAACACGCTGCCCGAGCGGGCCGGTAAAGAACTTTTCCACACGGGTCAGATCGACGGCGTTTGCCTGCGCTTCGGTGAGATAGCTTTGCTCGATAAGGCGTTTGAGCTCCGCTTCGGGGTCTTTTGAAGCGGCGGAAAAATCCGCAAACTGCATGAAGTTGTGCAGCGCCGTGCCGCGCTCTGCGGGCGTCAGTCCTTTGGCGCTCAAAAACGCTGGGCGTGAAAGTGTGGCTTCCGTTTCGGCTTGTTCTGCCGCAAGCGCGGAGGCCGCGACCTTCGTTGCAAGCTTTGTCTGTGCGGCGTAGGGATACACGAACGAAATATCCCTTTTGATGCGCGCCTTAAGCGCTTCATCGACCGGTGCGGGCGCTTCGGCTTTCGGCAGGTCGGATAAAATCTGCGGTTCACTGTATACGACGCGAATATCCCACGGCGTGTAGTGTGTGCGCAGAATGATGTCGTCATCCGCTTCGATGCGGCGGCGCAGGTCATTTCCGTTCGGGTGCCGCAGTGCACAGAGCATCAGCCACTCCGAAATGCCGGAAGCGTTGCTGACAGTGTACGGCGGCACGGTCTCCTCCTCGGTGATTTGTGCCGCAAGCTTTTGCAGGTTTGTATCGATATTTTTCACGGTGGAAAGCAGAATGAGCTTCTCTTTGGCACGGGTCATCGCGACGTAGAACACGCGCAGCTCCTCTGCGGAAGCGCTTTCCGCCGTTGCAAGGCCGATGGCCTCGCGGATGAACGTGGTGCGGCGCACGCCGGTCTCGGGGTCTGTAAGGCGCATGCCGACGCCGAGCTGTGGGTGCATGCGCAGGTCGTCCGTATCATTCACGAATTTCCGGCCGCAGCCCGCGATGATGCACACGGGAAACTCCAAGCCCTTTGATTTGTGGATGCTCATGATGCGCACGACGTTGGCGTTTTCCGAGACGACATTGGCGCTTTCCATATCGGATCGATTCTTTTTCAGGCGCTCCGCAAAGCGCACGAAGCCGGAAACGCCGCTGTACCCGTAGGCTTCGTATTCTGCCGCGTATTTTTCCAGCAGGCGAATGTTTGCAAGGCGGCTTTCTCCGCCGGGCATGGCGCGCACGATGTTCTCGTAACCGGTTTCGGTGCACAGCATATTGATAAAGCTGTCCGCAGGCATGGTGGAAGCGAGCGCTCGGAAACGCGTCAGCTCATCGCGCACACGCACACAGCGCTCGTTTTCAGCGCGCAGAAGCGAAACGTACAACGTCTCTCCCCCGCACTCGCGGCGCAGTTGCGCCATATCTTCCGCTGTGAAGCCGTAAATGGGGCTCATCAAAACGGAGAGCAGCGGAATGTCTTGATCCGGGTTATCGATGACGTTTAAAAATGCCAAGATGAGTGAGATCTCCGCCGCGGCGAAAAAGCCACCCGTGACAGCCGCCCACGTGGGAATGCCCGCATTGCGCAGATTTTCTGCATAGACAGGTGCATATTTATTGGAGCTGCGCAGCAAAATGCAGAAATCGCGATATTCTATGGGACGCTCCTGACCGTTTTCCGTGACGGTGAAGCCGCTTTCCATCAGCTCGCAGATGATTTTTGCGATACGCTGCGGCTCCAGCACCTCTGCGCCCACGCCGTCGATGTCTTCCAAAAACTCCACGCGCGTTTCGCAGCCCGATTTTTCGGGGTACTGCGCGCCTGCCGCAAGCTTTTCATCGCCGACGTAATCGATGCCGCCGCATGTGCGGGACATGAGCTGCGTGAAAACGAAGTTGACGCTTTCCGTCACGGTTTTGCGCGAACGGAAGTTGCGGTCTAACACGATAGATGCCGGGTATGCGTCCTTTTCGCGGTCATAGCGCGGAAATTTATCTTTATAGCGGATGAAAATATCCGGCATTGCCTGACGGAAGCTGTAAATGCTCTGTTTTACGTCGCCCACCATAAAACGGTTTGCGCTGTTTTGGGAAATGGATTCAAAAAGATAATCCTGCACGTCATTCGTGTCCTGATATTCGTCCGTCATGATCTCGTCAAAGCGCTCGGAGACGAGCTTTGCGGTCTCTGTGCGCCGAAATGTACCGTCTTCCTGCTCCGTTAAAAACAGTTGCAAGGCCATGTGCTCAAGATCACTGAAATCGAGCACATTTTTCTCTCGTTTTTTCGCGCTGTATGTTTTCTCGAACGACTGCACGGCCAGAAACAGATAGACGACCGTGCCGGTCGTGGTGGCGATTTCTTCTGTGAATTTCTGGTCTTCCGCGTCGCCTGCAAGCTTCTGCAGTTTGCCGATTTCCTTTTTTACCATATCGCGCATGGCCTTGATGCGATCGGCACGCGGATCTTCTCCTCTGAAAGAACCGAGCTTATCGAACGTGACGGTCAAGTCGGAAAAGCGGCAGGTTTCAGGGTCTTCCATTGCCTGCAGCTTTTCCGAAAGCTTATCGATATCCGCGCCGAGTGCCGTGCAGTACGCTTTTTCAAGGTCCGGGTCTTCTGCCGCAAGGCGGTATGCACTGTGGGAAAGCTTGATTGCGAAGTCATAGACCTCCATGATATGCTGCCGGACGACCTCGCCCCACGGTGTTTTGACCGGGGACTGCGTGACATCCGTCATGGCTTTTTGAATGTCCCGCATCCATTTGTCCGGAAACGGATGGCTGCGCGTGTATTCGTACATTTTGAGGATTGCGGCGGAAAGGCGGGCGTCGTTTTTGTCGCCGCCGAGCACATCCGCCAGGTCTGTCCTAAAGTTTTCGTCTTTGTACCACTCGGTCAGTACTTCGTCGAGCGATTCGGTCATCAGCTCTTCCTGTTGCTTATCGGTGATGATGGAGAAATCGGGCGAGATACCGAGCAGGTAGAAAAATTCGCGCACAATGTCCGAACAGAAGCTGTCCACCGTGCAGATGTGCGCCTGCTGCAATAAAAGCTGTTGGCGGCGCAAGCGGGTGTTTTCCGGCTGCTCCTTCATGAGTGCCAAAAGTCGCTTTTCGATGCGGTCGCGCATTTCGGCTGCGGCGGCTTTTGTGAAGGTCACGACGAGCAGACGGTCGGCGTCCGTGGGATGCTCCGGATCCGTCAGGCGCTCGATAACGCGCTCCACGAGCACCGCGGTCTTGCCGGAACCCGCAGCGGCGGAGACCAGAACCGTACCGCGCCGCGCTTTGATGGCGTCGAGCTGTGCGTCAGTCCAATTCGGCATTTTCCCCACTTCCTTTCTCTAAGTCATTTTCCATGCGCGCGAGCGCTTCATCGTTTTTCATACTGTTCTTTTCGGCATCGTCCGCAGCGTGCTCGGAGCCGCAGACGGACGTATACGGGCACCACGCGCAGGCGTTGATGTTCTGCATCAGCGGTTTTGCCATGATCTCACCGGCAGAAAGCTCCTCCGCCATTGTTGCGATGAGACGCTCCACGTAGCGCAGGACGATCTGCAGCTCCGGCTCATTTAAAGCGGAAGCTGTACCGCTGAGTTTTCTTGTTTTGGTGAGATAAGCAGGAATAAATCGACCGTTCAGACCCATTTCCATTGCATTCAAAATCTCGTTGTCCTTTAAAAGCAGGCCGTTCATGCGCAGGTTTTTTTCCACTTCCTGCTTTAGCTTATCGGCGCTTTCCGTGCTCAGCGCGCCGTAATAAGGGTTCTTGTCCATGCGGTTGAGCTTCAAGCGCTCCGAGCGGCTGCCCCGCAGCGTGTCGGCAATGACGCCGGCGCCGAACCGCTCGCGGCAGGTCGTGACGCAGCCGAGGATCTTTTCGGCGAGCATGGTGACGTCGACGTCGACGAAATCGCCGCGGCAATTCGAGCACGCGCCGCAGAAAGCCTCCGCAGTCTCGCCGAAATAGCGCAGAATATAGGCGCGCAGGCAGTCCGTCGTCCGGCAGTAATCGGACATCTTCATCAGCAGTTCCAGCTCCCGCGAGACGATCTCCGGCGGCCGCGGCTCCTCATCCTCCTGCGCGCGCTCAATCAGAAACCGGCCGACCGCGACGTCCCGCTCCGAAAAAAACAGCACACAGTCGCTCGGCAGCCCGTCGCGGCCGGCGCGGCCCGCCTCCTGATAATAGCTC
>OLQA01003127.1_pt1 | contig 12140 bp, 5 predicted proteins | sample 1673151 | NCBI WGS metagenome assembly OLQA01 (sample SAMEA3136760, study PRJEB25190) | human gut metagenome | biome: human gut; feature: human-associated habitat; material: faeces | place: Austria | collected 2013 | reverse complement strand
ATTTGGTGTATCAGCAGCAGCAGGTGTTGTAGTTGCAGCAGCAGGTGCAGAAGGCGGAGCAGCTGAAGAAAAGACAGAATTCGACGTTGAATTAACAGAAGTTGGTGATCAGAAGGTTAAGGTTATCAAGGCAGTTAAGGATGCAACTGGTTTAGGACTTAAGGAAGCTAAGGAAGTAGTTGACGGAGCTCCTAAGGTAGTTAAGGAAGGTGTTTCTAAGGAAGAAGCTGAAGCACTTAAGAGCCAGTTAGAAGAAGTTGGAGCAGTTGTAACTCTTAAGTAGTTATAAACTAATCTGATAAAAAAGAGAATTTAAGGGAATCGGAGAATATCCGGTTCCCTTTTTACGTATAAAAGAGGCTCTTTGTCAAGCTTGGGAGTAATCCCTCACATAAAATAGATACCTTTGAGTAAAATGATAATTTTTGCAAATTTTAATTTGCGATTTTTAGGGAAGTCAAAAAAATAAAGTCTTGACTTTTTAAGAAAAAAATGGTAAATTCAAATATGCTATGCATTAAAGGGCGTATTGCGCCCAAATGAGAGCATTTTGGTTTACATAAAAACCAAAGAACTAATAAAATTAAGTGATAGCAACAAAATTTTTAATTATATTAAGACAAGGAGAGTAACGTCGATGGAGAAGAACAGAATCACTCCTGTTAAGGCAGGAAAAGGTATTCGTATGAGCTATTCAAGATCAAAAGAAGTTCTTGAAATGCCAAATCTTATTGAAGTTCAAAGAGATTCATATGAATGGTTTCTTACTACAGGTCTAAAAGAAGTATTGGATGATATATCCCCTATTGAGGATTATGCCCAAAACTTAAGTCTTGAATTTATTGACTTCAAATTATGTGAAGAAGATAAAAAGTACACTATTGAAGAGTGTAAAGAAAGAGACGTAACTTATGCCGCACCTTTAAAGGTAAAAGTAAGACTCCACAACAAGGAAACAGGTGAATTTACAGAACATGATATTTTCATGGGTGATTTACCACTTATGACTGCAACAGGTACATTTGTAATCAATGGTGCAGAACGTGTAATTGTCAGCCAGTTAGTTCGTTCACCGGGTATATACTATGTTATTGGACACGATAAGGTAGGTAAGGAATTATATACATCACAGGTAATTCCTAACCGTGGTGCATGGTTAGAATACGAAACAGATTCTAATGATGTTTTCTATGTACGTGTAGATAGAACAAGAAAAGTTCCTGTAACAGTTCTTATTAGAGCATTAGGTATTGGAACAAATGCAGAAATTATTGATTTATTTGGTGAAGAAGAAAAACTTCTTGCTACTTTTGAAAAGGATTCAAGTGATGATTACGAAAGCGGTCTTTTAGAATTATATAAGAAGATTCGTCCAGGTGAACCACTTAGTGTTGATAGTGCTGAAGCTATTATTTCAGGTATGTTCTTTGATGCAAGAAGATATGATCTTGCCAGAGTAGGTAGATATAAATACAACAAGAAACTTGCTTTCCAGAGCAGAATTGTTGGTCAGTTTTTAGCAGAAGATGTTATTAATACAACAACAGGTGAAGTTTTAGCAGAAGCTGGAACTAAAGTAACAAAAGAACTTGCTACAGACATTCAGAATGCAGCTGTTCCATCAGTAATGATTCAGACAGACGTTAAGAATGAAAAAGTATTATCAAACATGGCTGTTGACATTAACGCTTATGTTGATTTTGATTGCAAGGAATTAGGAATTTTAGAAAATGTTTACTATCCTGTACTTGCTGAAATTTTAGCAGAAAATGAAACAGAAGAAGAGTTAAAGGATGCTATTAAGAGAAATGCTCACGAATTAGTTCCAAAGCATATAACAAAGGAAGATATCCTTGCATCAATTAACTACTTATTAAACATTGAATACGGTATCGGAAGTGTTGATGACATCGACCACTTAGGAAACAGACGTATTCGTGCTGTAGGTGAATTACTTCAGAACCAGTACAGAATTGGTCTTTCAAGAATGGAAAGAGTTGTTCGTGAAAGAATGACAACACAGGATCTTGAAGGAGTTTCTCCACAGACATTAATTAACATTAAACCTGTAACTGCAGCTGTTAAGGAATTCTTCGGAAGTTCACAGTTGTCACAGTTTATGGATCAGAATAACCCACTTGGTGAGTTGACACATAAGAGACGTTTATCAGCGTTAGGACCTGGTGGTCTTTCAAGAGATCGTGCAGGATTCGAGGTTCGAGACGTTCACTATACTCACTACGGAAGAATGTGTCCTATCGAGACACCTGAAGGACCTAACATCGGTCTTATTAACTCATTTGCATCTTTCGCAAGATTAAATGAGTATGGATTTATTGAAGCTCCTTACAGAGTTGTTGATAAGTCAGATCCTGAAAATCCAAGAGTTACAGATGAAGTAAGATACTTCACTGCAGACGAAGAGGATGATTACCATGTAGCTCAGGCCAATACTGAAATTGACGAAAACGGATATTTCGTTAAGAGAAGTGTTGCCGGTAGATACAGAGAAGATAATGCGACATTTGATAAGAGAGACATCGATCTTATGGACGTTTCTCCTAAGATGGTATTCTCAGTTGCTACATCTATGATTCCTTTCCTTGAGAATGACGATGCTAACCGTGCCCTCATGGGATCTAACATGCAGCGTCAGGCAGTTCCACTTCTTACAACAGAAGCCCCTGTTATCAGTACAGGTATGGAGCACAAGGCAGCTATCGACTCAGGTGTATGTGTAATCGCTGAGAAGGATGGTATTGTATCTGTTGCTGAATCAAACAGAATTATCATCAAGGAAGAAGACGGAAACGAAAGAGAATACAAGTTATCTAAGTTCATTAGAAGTAACCAGAGCAACTGCTACAACCAGAGACCTATCGTATATAAAGGCGATATTGTTAAAAAGGGTGATGTTATTGCAGACGGTGCATCTACAGAAAATGGTGAAATCGCTCTCGGTAAGAACCCACTTATTGGTTTCATGACATGGGAAGGTTACAACTACGAGGATGCTGTTCTTTTAAGTGAAAGACTTGTTAAGGACGACGTATATACATCTGTTCATATCGAAGAATATGAGACAGAAGCAAGAGATACAAAGCTCGGACCTGAAGACATCACAAGAGATATTCCTACAGCGGCTAAGGAAGCATTAAAGAACTTAGACGAAGACGGTATTATCAGAGTTGGTGCTGAAGTAAGAGCCGGAGACGTTCTTGTTGGTAAGGTTACACCTAAGGGTGAAACAGAACTTACTGCAGAAGAGAGACTTCTTCGTGCAATCTTCGGTCAGAAGGCAAGAGAAGTAAGAGATACTTCACTTAAGGTTCCACACGGTGCATACGGTATCGTTGTTGACGTTAAGGAATTTACAAGAGAAAATGGCGATGAGCTTGCACCTGGTGTAAACAAGGTAGTAAGAATCTATATCGCTCAGAAGCGTAAGATATCTGTTGGTGATAAGATGGCCGGTCGTCACGGTAACAAGGGTGTAGTTTCAAGAATTCTCCCTGTAGAAGATATGCCATTCTTACCTAACGGAAGACCTCTCGATATCGTTCTTAACCCTCTCGGCGTTCCTTCTCGAATGAACATCGGACAGGTACTCGAGATCCATTTATCACTTGCAGCAAAGGTTCTTGGAATTAACATTTCAACACCTGTATTCGATGGTGCAAACGAGCACGACATCATGGATACTCTTGAGCTTGCAAATGATTATGCAAATATGGAATGGGATGAGTTTGAAGCTAAGTACAAGGATAAGCTCAATGATGGTTTATTTGACTACTTATCTGAAAACAGAGCTCATAGAGAAGAATGGAAGGGCGTTCCTATCGCAAGAGACGGTAGAGTAAGACTTCGTGACGGTAGAACAGGTGAGTACTTCGATAACCCTGTAACTATCGGATTCATGCATTACCTCAAGCTCCATCACCTTGTTGATGATAAGATTCATGCAAGATCAACTGGTCCTTACTCACTCGTTACTCAGCAGCCACTTGGTGGTAAGGCTCAGTTCGGTGGACAGAGATTCGGTGAAATGGAAGTTTGGGCACTTGAGGCTTATGGTGCAGCTTATACTCTTCAGGAAATCATGACAGTTAAGTCTGATGACGTTGTTGGACGTATCAAGACATATGAAGCAATCATTAAGGGTGGAAATATTCCTGAATCTGGAATTCCTGAATCATTTAAGGTTCTCCTTAAGGAGCTTCAGTCACTTGCTCTTAATGTTCAGGTTCTTGATAAGGATTACAACCCTGTAAGACTTCTTGATAATGCTGAATATGAAGATATCAGCTTTAACAAGGTTCTTGATGACGGTAATAGAGGACATAAGAGAGATGTTTCTGAGAATTCCGATAATACAAATGAAATTAAGGAATTACTTGAAGAGACACCTGAATACAGCAGAACTGATAATGACATCGAAAGTGAATACAAGCAGACAATGACTGTTGGTGAAATCGACGAAGAGTCAGGTGATGTTGTAGATGATTCCGTAAGCGAAGACGAAGATTATGGATTTGACGATAACTCTGATGATATGTAATTTAAGGAGGAAGCGTATTAATGGAAGAAAGTATTAAGGCAAATAATACTAATAACGATGTCAAAATGAATAAAGGCATCAAATTTGACAAAATTCAGATAAAGATTGCTTCTCCTGAAGACATTCGCAATTGGTCATATGGCGAAGTAACTAAGCCTGAAACAATCAATTACCGTACATTAAAGCCTGAAAAAGACGGTTTATTCTGTGAAAAGATTTTCGGACCTACAAAGGACTGGGAATGTCACTGTGGTAAGTACAAGAAAATCAAGGACAGAGGTATTATCTGTGATAAATGTGGTGTTGAAGTAACAAAAGCAAGTGTTCGTCGTGACAGAATGGGTCATATTCATTTAGCGGCACCTGTATCACACATTTGGTATTTCAAGGGTATTCCAAGTAGAATCGGTCTTATACTTGATATAACTCCTAAGGAATTAGAGAGAGTATTATATTTCGCAGCATATATCGTACTTGATAATGGTGGAAATGAAGAAATCAAGGTTAAGAGCGTATTAAAGGAATCTGAATACAGCAGATATTATGAGCAGTATGGCAACACATTCAGAGTAGGAATGGGTGCCGAAGCTATTCTTGAGCTTTTACAGAATGTAGATCTTGAAGAAGAAGTTAAGCTTGCTAAGCAGAAGCTTGAAGAGCAGAAGTCAGAGAAATCTCAGGATACTCCTAAGCTTATTAAGAGAATTGAGGCTATGGAAGCTTTCATCAGCTCTGCAACAAAGCCTGAATGGATGATCCTTACAGAAATTCCTGTTATTCCACCAGACCTCAGACCTATGGTTCAGCTTGATGGCGGTAGATTTGCTACATCTGACCTTAATGATTTATACAGAAGAATCATTAACAGAAATAACAGATTAAAGCGTCTTATGGAGCTTCATGCACCTGAAATCATTGTTCGTAACGAAAAGAGAATGCTTCAGGAAGCTGTTGACGCATTAATCGATAACGGAAGAAGAAACGGAAAGCCTGTAACAGGTCCTGGTAACAGAGCCTTAAAGTCACTTTCTGATTTACTTAAGGGTAAGCAGGGACGATTCAGACAGAACCTTCTTGGTAAGCGAGTTGACTATTCAGGTCGTTCAGTTATCGTAGTTGGTCCTGAACTTAAGATTTTCCAGTGTGGTCTTCCTAAGGAAATGGCTGTTGAGTTATTCAAGCCTTTCGTTATGCGTGAGTTAGTTAGAAGAGGAGTCTCTGATAACGTAAAGCAGGCAAAGAAAAGTGTTGAAAGATTAGAGAACGAAATCTGGGACGTACTTGATGACGTTATCAAAGAGCATCCTGTAATGCTTAACCGTGCTCCAACACTTCACAGACTTGGTATTCAGGCATTTGAGCCTATCCTTGTAGAAGGTAAGGCTATTAAGCTTCACCCACTCGTATGTACAGCGTTCAACGCCGACTTCGACGGTGACCAGATGGCTGTTCACCTTCCTCTTTCAGTAGAGGCTCAGGCTGAGTGTAGATTTATGCTTCTTTCACCTAACAACCTTCTTAAGCCATCTGATGGTGGTCCTGTTGCAGTTCCATCTCAGGATATGGTTCTTGGTATTTACTACTTAACACAGGAAAGACCTGGTGCTAAGGGTGAAGGTAAGTTCTTTAAGGATCTTAACGAAGCTATTCTTGCATATGAAAATGGAGTAATAACTCTTCATTCAAAGATCAGGGTTCGTACATCTGTTACAAATGAAGATGGCACAGTTGAGTACGGCCATATCGATTCAACTCTTGGCAGATGCTTATTTAACGAAATCATTCCTCAGGATCTTGGATACGTTAACAGAGATGTTGACAAGTTCGGTCTTGAAATTGACTTCCATGTAGGTAAGAAGCAGCTTAAGGGAATACTTCAGAAAGTTATTAACGTTCACGGAACAGTTATGACAGCTGAGGTTCTTGATGACATCAAGGCTATCGGTTACAAGTATTCAACAAAGGCAGCCATGACAGTTTCTGTTTCTGAGATGACTGTACCTCCTATTAAGGCAGAGCTTATTGCAAATGCTGAAAAGAGAGTTGAGCAGGTTACAAGAAACTACCAGAGACTCCTTACTACAGATGAAGAAAGACATAGAGACGTTGTAAGAATCTGGGAGCAGACTGATAACGAGTTAACAAGAGCCCTTCTTACAGGTCTCGGTAAGTATAACAACATCTTCATGATGGCCGACTCAGGTGCCCGTGGTTCTGATAAGCAGATTAAGCAGCTTGCAGGTATGCGTGGTCTTATGGCGGATACATCAGGTAATACAATTGAACTTCCTATCAAGTCTAACTTCCGTGAGGGTCTTGACGTTCTTGAATACTTCATTTCAGCTCATGGTGCCCGTAAGGGTCTTTCTGATACAGCTCTTAGAACAGCCGATTCAGGTTACCTTACAAGACGACTTGTTGACGTTGCTCAGGAACTTATCATCAGAGAAGATGACTGTTGTGCTAACAGCACTGAAATCAAGGGTATGTATGTTTCTAAGTTTAACAACGATAAGGCAACAGAAGATTCACAGAGAGAGGTTGTTCTTGAGCCACTCGAAGAAAGAATCACAGGAAGATTCCTTGCTGAAGACGTTGTTGATCCTGAAACAGGCGAAGTTATCCTTGAGGCTAACAAGCTTGTATCTCCTGGCATGGCTAAGAAGATCTGCGATAAGGGATTTGAACAGATTAAGATCAGAACAATCCTTACATGTAGATCTCATACAGGTGTATGTGCTAAATGTTACGGTGCTAACCTTGCTACAGGTAAGGGAGTTCAGGTTGGTGAAGCAGTTGGAATCATCGCTGCTCAGTCAATCGGTGAGCCTGGTACACAGCTTACTATGAGAACTTTCCATACTGGTGGTGTTGCCGGAGACAGTATCACACAGGGTCTTCCTAGAGTAGAAGAACTTTTCGAGTCAAGAAAGCCTAAGAAGCTAGCTATGATTGCTGAGAACTCAGGTACAATCGAGATTAAGGAAAGTGAAAAGAAGAAGGAAATCGTTGTTGTTGACGGTGCAGGTAACGAATTAGAGCGTCATGCACTTTCAAGAGACAGTGAATTAAAGGTTAGTGAAGGTAAGGTAGTTACAAAGGGTGACGAACTTACTATCGGATCTAAGGATCCACATGACATCGTTCGCGTTCTTGGTAAGGAAGCCGTTCAGGACTACATGCTTCGTGAAGTTCAGAAGGTTTATAGAAGTCAGGACGTTGAAATCAACGATAAGCATATCGAGCTTATTGTTAGACAGATGCTCAGAAAAACAGAAATTGCCGATCCGGGTGATTCAGGTTTCTTAAAGGGTATTCAGGTTGATACAATCGAGTACGAAGAAACAAATGAAAGACTTAGAGAAGAAGGCAAGCAGGAAGCTAAGGGACAGCCAATCATCCTTGGTATCACAAAGGCTTCTCTTGCAACTAACTCATTCTTATCAGCAGCATCATTCCAGGAAACTACAAAGGTTCTTACAGATGCAGCTATCCATGGTAAGATTGATCACCTTATCGGTCTTAAGGAAAATGTTATCATCGGTAAGCTTATACCAGCCGGTACAGGTTTAAAGAGATATCAGGACATTAAAATCGATACAGGATACAATCCGGAAGCATCTGAAGACGTGACAGCGGCAGAATAATATATAAAGGCTGTAAAGATATAGGGCTTGTGCTTTATAATCTTTACAGCCTTATTTTTTACATATTACTTATTGATAATTTAATTCTTGAACTTATATAGTAACAGTCACATTTACTGTGAATAATTCAGAAAATATATCACGCCGTCGGTTATAACTTACTTAATAAAATTATTATTAAGATCTGAAATGGACTTGACATAGAATTTATTTATATCTATACTTGGAAAGTACGCCTAGATAGTAGGCGTTCTTTTTATGTAATTGAGCAACCGATAATCAAAATAATCCGGGAGGTGAAGTAATGCCAACGTTTAACCAGTTAGTTAAGCAGGGAAGAAAGTCACAAGCTAAGAAGTCTAACTCACCAGCACTTCAGAGAGGCTTTAACTCTCTTCACAAGCAAGTAACAAATGTACCTTCTCCACAGAAGAGAGGAGTTTGTACAGCAGTTAAGACAGCAACACCTAAGAAGCCTAACTCAGCTTTAAGAAAGATTGCCAGAGTTCGTCTTTCAAACGGTGTTGAAGTAACATCATATATTCCAGGTGAAGGCCACAATCTTCAGGAGCACTCTGTAGTTCTTATCAGAGGCGGAAGAGTAAAGGACCTTCCAGGTACACGTTACCATATCATTAGAGGTACTCTTGATACAGCAGGTGTTGCTGATAGAAAGCAGGCACGTTCTAAGTATGGTGCTAAGAAGCCAAAGGCTGCTAAGTAATTTAAAAGCAGTTGTGAGTGATATTCACTCGAATATAAAGTAGTATTTCAGAATATTTAATATTGAGTGCCGGATAGAGATTTATGGTTGCAAATCTATATACTGAGCACAACACATAGTAATATTTGTGAGTACCTATGAATTAATTATTATTAAGGAGGGAAGTTACGTGCCACGTAAAGGACATTCATCTAAAAGAGATGTATTAGCTGATCCAGTATACAATAATAAGACAGTAACAAAGCTTATTAACAACATCATGCTCGATGGTAAGAAGGGTACAGCTCAGAAAATCGTATACAGAGCATTTGACAAGATTGCTGCTAAGTCAGAAAGACCAGCAATGGATGTATTTGAAGAGGCTATGAATAATCTTATGCCTGTTCTTGAAGTAAAAGCAAGAAGAGTAGGTGGAGCTACATATCAGGTTCCAATCGAGGTTAGACCTGACAGACGTCAGGCACTTGCTTTAAGATGGCTTACAAAGTTCTCTCGTAAAAGAGGCGAGAAGACAATGGAAGATCGTCTTGCAGGCGAAATCCTTGACGCTGCGAATAACTCAGGTGCGGCTGTAAAGAGAAAAGAAGAGATGCACAACATGGCAGAAGCCAACAAAGCATTTGCTCACTACAGATTCTAATTTATTCGCATTTATTAAAGGGAGGAAAAACCGATGGGAAGAGAGTATCCATTGGAGCGCACTAGAAATATCGGTATCATGGCGCATATCGACGCTGGTAAGACAACTCTTACAGAGCGTATTCTTTACTACACAGGTGTTAACCACAAAGTAGGTGATACACATGATGGTACTGCAACAATGGACTGGATGGTTCAGGAGCAGGAAAGAGGTATCACAATTACTTCTGCTGCTACAACATGCCACTGGACATTGCAGAAAGAAACAAAGCCATTACCAAAGGGTCCTGACTGCCGTATCAATATCATTGATACACCGGGACACGTTGACTTCACTGTTGAGGTTGAGCGTTCACTTAGAGTTCTTGACGGAGCTGTAGGTGTATTCTCATCTTCAGGTGGTGTACAGCCACAGTCTGAAAACGTTTGGAGACAGGCTGATAAGTATAACGTTCCACGTATGGCTTTCATCAACAAGATGGACGTTGTTGGAGCAGACTTCTATGGCTGTGTACAGCAGATTATCGATAAGTTAGGTAAGAACCCTATCTGCTTACAGATTCCAATCGGTAAGGAAGATGAATTCCAGGGAATTATCGACCTTTTCGAAATGAAGGCTTATATCTACAATGATGATCAGGGGGATGACATCACAGTTTGTGAAGTACCTGATTTCATCAAGGATGAGGCTGAAACTCATCGTGTAGAGCTCGTTGAGAAGGTTTGCGAACTTGATGACGACCTCATGATGCAGTATCTTGAAGGCGAAGAGCCTTCAGTAGAAGATATGAAGAAAGCTCTTAGAGCAGCTACAATTGCAGGTACAGCAATTCCTGTATGTTGTGGTAGTGCATATAAGAACAAGGGTATCCAGAAGCTTCTTGATGCTGTTGTTGAATATATGCCAGCTCCTATCGATATCCCAGATATCTGTGGTGTTGACTTAGAAGGTAATGAAATTACAAGAAAGTCATCAGATTCAGAACCTTTCTCAGCTCTTGCATTCAAGATCATGACAGACCCATTCGTAGGAAAGCTTGGTTTCTTCAGAGTATACTCAGGTATTCTCAATACAGGTTCTTATGTTCTTAATGCTACAAACGGCAAGAAGGAAAGAGTTGGACGTATCTTACAGATGCACGCTAACCAGAGAAAGGAACTTGAGGCAGTTTACTCAGGTGATATCGCTGCTGCAGTAGGTCTTAAGAACACAGTCACAGGTGATACACTTTGTGATGAATCTGCACCAGTTATCCTTGAATCAATGGAATTCCCAGATCCAGTTATCGAGCTCGCTATCGAGCCTAAGACAAAGAACGATCAGGGTAAGATGGGCGAGGCTCTGGCTAAGCTTGCTGAAGAAGATCCTACATTCAAGGCTAGAACAAATAATGAAACAGGTCAGACAATTATCGCCGGAATGGGTGAGCTTCACCTTCAGGTTATCGTTGACAGACTTCTTAGAGAGTTCAAGGTAGAAGCTAACGTTGGTGCACCTCAGGTTTCATACAAGGAGTGCTTTACAAAGGCTGTTGAACAGGATAGTAAGTATGTAAAGCAGTCTGGTGGTCGTGGTCAGTATGGTCACTGTAAGGTTAGATTTGAGCCTACAGATCCTAATGCTGAAGAAACATTTGTATTCGAATCACAGATCGTTGGTGGTGCTATTCCTAAGGAATACATCCCAGCTGTAGGTGAAGGTATCGAAGAAGCTTCTCATAGCGGTATTCTTGCTGGTTACCCAGTACTCGGTATCAAGGCTACTGTATTTGATGGTTCATACCATGATGTTGACTCATCTGAAATGGCATTCCACATCGCTGGTTCTATGGCATTCAAGAATGCTATGGAGAAGGCTGATCCTGCTATCTTAGAGCCTATCATGAAGGTTGAAGTTACAATGCCTGAGGAATACATGGGTGATGTAATTGGTGATATCAACGGCCGTCGTGGACGTATCGAAGGTATGGAAGACATCGGTGGTGGTAAGCTTGTAAAGGCATTCGTTCCACTTTCAGAGATGTTCGGATATGCTACAGATCTTCGTTCAAGAACACAGGGTCGTGGTAACTACTCAATGTTCTTTGATAGTTATGAGAAGGCACCTAAGAACGTACAGGAAAAGATTATCAGCAGCAAGGCTGAGTAATCTTGGTATATCTGTATATAAAGGTTGAATTATTTTTCAAAATAAAATATAATACATAAAGTTGTATTATAACTATATATAGTTATTTTTAAGGAGGATTTTAAACATGGCTAAGGCTAAATTTGAGCGTAGTAAACCACATGTTAATATTGGTACAATCGGTCACGTAGACCACGGTAAGACAACAACAACAGCTGCTATTTCTAAGGTTCTTAATGCAAGACTTGGAACTGGTGAGACTGTAGATTTCGATAACATCGATAAGGCTCCAGAAGAAAGAGAAAGAGGAATCACAATTTCTTCATCACATATCGAGTACGAAACAGAGAAGAGACATTACGCACACGTTGACTGTCCAGGACATGCTGACTACGTTAAGAACATGATCACTGGTGCTGCTCAAATGGACGGTGCTATATTAGT
>OLQA01003123.1_pt1 | contig 12153 bp, 8 predicted proteins | sample 1673151 | NCBI WGS metagenome assembly OLQA01 (sample SAMEA3136760, study PRJEB25190) | human gut metagenome | biome: human gut; feature: human-associated habitat; material: faeces | place: Austria | collected 2013 | reverse complement strand
GGATTTTGGGGAGCAGAATTATGTTCAGCTATGAGATGATCAAGTCATTTAATGAGATGGAAATGCTTGTATATGGGCAGCTGAGAGCCCTTCATATGGAGGCTCTTTATGGTGTGGGAGGCAGCAGCGAATATCCGCCCTGCCTGCTGATTCTAAGATATAAGGGAGATCCCGGGAGCGAGGAAGTTTATGGGCTGATCGGGAAAGGAATCACCTGTGATACGGGAGGCTATTGTTTAAAGGAAGGATCCTCCATGGCGGGAATCAAAGGGGATATGGCGGGAGCCGCCGCAGTGACGGCCGCAGTTCATGCGGCTGCGGCCAGAAAGCTTAAGGTGAATATTACGGCCTGCCTTCCGCTGAGTGAAAACCGGATATCCCAGTCCGCGCTTCTTCCCGGAGATGTCATAACGGGTTATTCCGGCAAGACAATAGAGGTGCTCAATACGGATGCGGAGGGGCGGCTTGTGCTGTCGGATGCGGTCAGCTACGGGATACGTAAGGAAGGCATTACCAAAGTGCTGGATATTGCCACCTTGACAGGCGCGGTGGGGCAGATGCTGGGAAATACCATCGGCGGAACCATGTCGGATGACGATTCTTTTTATCAGCTGTTCGAGCGTGCCCAGTCCTGGTCAGCGGAACGTTATCTGCGGCTTCCCTATGGCAAAGAACACGAAAAGATGATCGACAGCGATGTGGCGGATGTAAAAAATGTGGGAGGAGGATGCTGCGGAACGATTACGGCAGGACTGTTCATCCGCAGATTCTGTGAGGGGAAACCCTGGATTCACATGGATATTGCAGGAACGGCGTGGTGCGGGACTCCCACCTATGCGTTTGAAAGCAAGGGGGCAACCGGTGCGGGCGTGACAACGCTGTACTATCTGATGAAAGAGGCGCAGGCAGACTGAAGCACAGTGGTGCCCGCGGCCCGGCGGCAGAAATGCATAGAAAGCCTCATAACAGAAAAATACATAAGGATGCATATGGGAAATGCCGGGCTGAATGCCCGGCATTTCCTGTGTCACGCTTTTTTAACGCTGCCTGTTGAGGAGCGGAAAATGGTCTGGGTGGAAATATAAATAATTTCAGAACGTGTGTCAGGGTGTTCAATACGGTATAAAATCTGCAGGGCGAGACGAAGCCCGATATCCTGATTGAATACCTGCACGGTAGTCAGATCCTCCGCCAGAGGGCTTTCCATATTTCCGTCAAACCCGGATACGGCAACGTCTTCCGGTATTTTCAGCCCGCGTTTTAACAGAAGCTGCATCAGAAGGCAGGCCACATAGTCGCTGACACAGACAAAGGCATCCGGCATGCTGGGAAGCGTATTGAGAAAAGCATCGATTTCCTCCTTATACGTATCGGTTCCGATGGAACCGGTAAAAGAAAGCTCAGGAGACGGTGAAAGACCATAACGCTCCAGCGTTTTGGAAAAACCCTCATACCGTTCGTAATTGGACTGCGCATAATTGATATCGCCGATGAATCCGATTTTTTTACGTCCCTGCTTCAGCAGATGCTCCGTGATTTCCGAAATGCTGATGCTGCTTTCCATTAAAATAAGATCACCATTCAGTGACGAGGGAGGGATGGAAGTGGCGGTATCCAGAAAAACCTTGGGGACAGGAGCCTCTGACAAAAGGCGGATTAACTGATAGTTATATACATTCAGGACAATAATTCCATGAGTATTTCCGTTTACAAGGGAAGCCGGCAGAGTATAATCCTCATCGATGGAAGAAGGAAGATAAGTATAAACCAGATTGACATTGTGGAATGAAAGCTCCTTTGCGATCTGGTGGATAATGTTCATCCAGAAAATGGAGGATTCCGGCCGGCAGACAGCAACCGCAATATTGACCGGAGGCGCAGCAGTCTTTTGGGAAGGGAGAAGAGGAGCGCATTCCGGAAATTCGTATCCCATTTCCTGCGCCGTTGTCAGAATTTTCCTGCGCAGGTTATCGGAAACACCTTTCTGACCGCTGAATACCTTCCAGACAGTGGTTCGTGAAATGCCGAGGGAACTGGCAATATCCTGCAGTGTGACCTTTTTCATTATCATACCAATCTGCGCGCTGCGCTGCGCGCCATAACAGGGAAAAGAACGGAAGCCGGACACGCGTAATTACGGCTCCCGCAGGTGGGAAAAAACGAGCGTACAAAAGGCTTTTCGGGCCTGTTCCAATTATATTATTATATCATTACAGGACATATTTTTTCAATGAAATGTTTGGTATAGGGGACTGTTACTTTTCAAAAATATCCTGTCAGATCCGCCTGGTTCCATAAAATCCTGAAGAGTGCCGGCTCTGGCGGCTTCCTTTCGCCCGGACCGGTTTTCTCCTATACATGCAGACTGTTTTGCAGTAAAATGAAAGTGCAATCAGAAGTCCTTCGATTCAGCAGAAAAATATTCTACAATGACAGATACAGATTTAGGAAGGGAAAATGGTTAGAAAGGAAGAGGAAATCATATGAAGAGAAAGACACTGTTCGTATTTTGTCTGCTTTCCGCCCTGGTGATGGCAGGCTGTTCGCGGAAGAATACGGAATCGGCTGTCCCGGACTCTGTTACAGAAGAGAATGGCGGGGAAACCGGTAATGTATCACAGGGAGGCGAAACGGAGGAGGTGTCCGGTGAGCTTACATTCCGCGGGGAAAAGCTGTCCGGGGAGGATGCCGTTTTATTTTCTGAGATTAAGGAAGCGGCGGGGGCTGAAATCCTGCTGTTTGACTGTGCCGATTATGATGGCGACGGGAACAGGGAGGCGTTTGCCTTTGCGGGTGTGAATAATGACGGCATTCTGGAAGGGCAGAGGTGGTTTGCAGGGGCTGAGGGAGCCGCCCCTTTGAAGAACGGCGGGGAAGCGGCGGAATATCTGCAGGATAAGAGAGCCGTGGTGGAAACACCGGAAAATACCGCCTTTTGGTATACGGAATCGGACGGAGGCAGCGCCGCATCTTCTCTGCTGTGGGGAGTTTCGGACAAGGTTCCTTATGAAAGCGTCCTTTCCGGAAAAGGAGAAGCCTTTACGGTGACGGAGGACGGCACCTATATTCTGTACCAAAGCAGCACGGATGCCCGCGAGGATGGAACGGGGCGTACGGTAAAGCCCTGTTATTTTTATTATGAAAACGGCAGCTTTCATGAATATGGGGCGATGGCCGTGGGACAGGACAGCTTCCTGGGCCTGCCCGGCGCGGCGGAATGCTTCTCGCCTTACGAAGCGGATGGCTATTGGGTCAGGGATATACGCATTCGTGGAAATGGTCTTGTACAGCTGAACCTGAGAAAAGAAGACCGGAATGTAAATGTGACCTGTGCATGGAAGGATAGTAAGCTTTCAAAAGAGGAAGAAAACGATGGCATTGCCGGACTTTTGGTGGGAGAACTGGCTTCGGCGGAGTGGCATGGACCCGAAGGAACGCTGCAGCAGCTGTGGGAGAACCGGCGTGCGGCGGAGGAAGCGGATGGTACTGCCATCGATATTGAACCGGCGCAGGCAGCCTGGTATGACCTGGACGGAGACGGAGTCCCGGAAGAGATCCGGTACACAGTGAGGTCAGGGGAAGACATGTATGGAGCGGATGGTATGGAAGTCAGCATCGATGGAAAGACTGTCTGGGAGACAGATCAGGCGGTTTCCATCGGTTATCAGCTGCTGGTGGTTGATCTTGACAGAAATGACGGGAAAAAGGAGCTGGCAGCATATGGGCTGGAAGACAGTGGAAGCTTTTCCATGCTGAAATTTTTTGCCGCGGAGGACGGAAAGCTTAAGGAACTGGGAGATCTGAGAGAGGTTTCGATTCTGGGCGGGCTGGGGAATCTGTACCGGATTGGGGTATTCGATTTTGACAGCGGCAGAATGATGCGGCTTCCCGGTGACGGCAGCATAGAGATCTGGGCGGATACGCCTGTGTTCGCCGAGGGGCTTGGCTCTTATTATGTGAAGCTGGATTTTGTGTTTGGTGGTTCGGGAATAGCGCAGACAGAGCGGCAGGAATATGACATGAAGGTTCCCCTGGCAGGGGGAGAGCCTTATCTTTATACCGCACAGCAGCCTATACCTTTTTACAGCACCCGGGAAGAATGCCTGTCGGGAGAACCCTCTTTTCTTGCAGCTCCGGGAGAACAGCTGAACTGTGCGGCGCTTACGCCCGCCGCGGAAAATCAGATATATGTAAAAATGAGACGGGCAGGTACCGGAGAGGAAGGCTGGACGGTATTATCTGATACTCAGGTGTTTGCGGAAACGCCGGGCTGGGGCTGAGAATCTATAACAGGCTGAATCATTGTTATTCCTCGTAATTCTCCATGATCATAAGAAATCAAAGAAAATGAGAAACGGATTCCATTACCTTTTCTGTAAAAACGGGGTAGAATCAGGGCATGAAAGGAGGAATAACATGAACAAATATAAAATGACAGGGAGCGTTCTGCTGGCCGCCGTCCTTGTTTCCGGCCTGCTGGCGGGATGTGCCGTTGCCTCGGGGAATACAACAGGAATGGAAGGAGAGGAAGAGAATATGTCAGTGAATACGGAAAATAAGATGACGGATGAAGAAAACCTGCACACCATATATTTAGCAGGCGGCTGTTTCTGGGGAGTAGAAGCTTATATGAAGAAGCTTCCCGGCGTCAAAGACACGGAAGTGGGATATGCCAACGGAAACACGGAAAATCCGACCTATGAGGAGGTATGCTATAACAATACCGGCCATGCGGAAACGGTGAAGGTGGTTTATGATACACAGCTCATCACCACACAGCAGCTGCTGGACGGCTTCTTCAAGGTGGTGGATCCCACCAGTGTCAATAAACAGGGGAATGATCGGGGAAGCCAGTACCGTTCCGGTATCTACTATGTGGACGAGGAAGACAGGGATATCGCGGAAAAGGTGCTGGCAGAGCAGGAGAAAATGAATGATGTTCCTGTAGTTACCGAGCTTCTGCCTTTATCCAATTTCTATCCGGCAGAAGAATACCATCAGGATTACCTGGACAAGAATCCGGGCGGTTACTGTCACATCAATCTGAACAGTGCGGACGAATTTATTAAGGAAGAAGGATTGGGGGCGGAGGATCTGTCGGGTCTGATCAGGCCGGAAGACTATACGGTGCCCGATGATGAGGAATTAAGGGAAAGCCTTACGGATATCCAGTATGCGGTCACACAGCTGAATGAGACGGAACGGCCTTTTATGAATGAATATGATGATGAATTCCGCAAGGGGATTTATGTGGATATCGTTACGGGAGAACCGCTTTTCAGTTCGGAGGATAAGTTTGATTCCGGCTGCGGCTGGCCCAGCTTTTCCAAAGCCATTGCTCCTGAGGTGGTGAATGAAAAGGAGGATACCAGCCACAACATGGACCGTACGGAGGTGCGCAGCCGCGTGGGGGACAGCCATTTGGGGCATGTTTTCAACGACGGGCCTGCGGAATCGGGCGGCCTGCGTTATTGTATCAACAGCGCTTCCATCCGTTTTATCCCTTATGAAAATATGGAAGAGGAAGGCTACGGCTTCCTGCTCCCAATCTTTGATGAATAAAGACGTATCAGGGATCTGCGTGTCCGGCCCGCAGGTCCCTGAAGTATGTGGCTGAAGGATTTAAACGAGGGGGAGGGACCGGCCTATGTATAATCTTCTGGTGGTGGATGACGAAAGTATTATCCGCAGAGGAATCAGGGAGCTTGTGGATTTTGAAAGCCTGGGTATCGGCGGATGCTTTGAGGCGGAAGACGGGGAAAAGGCGCTTGCGGTCATGAAGGAGCATCCGATTGACCTGATTCTGGCCGATATCAACATGCCCGTAATGAGCGGCCTGGAGTTCTGCCGGCGGGCAAAAGAGCTTGATGCCGGGGTGAAAATAGCCATACTTACCGGGTATGATTACCTGGACTATGCGATCCGCGCCATTAAGATCGGGGTGGATGATTATGCCCTGAAGCCGCTTTCGAAGGACGATATACAAAAGCTGCTCTCCAGGCTTGCGGAAAAGAAACGGGAAACCGACAGCTTCACCGCCGTACGGCAGGCGGTGGATAATCTGGCGATGGAAGCCGGTTCGAACGGAAAGGGCAGCCTTCGCGGCCAGATTTCGGAAGCATTGGAAAAGCATCTGTCCGATACAGGTTTTTCCCTCAGTATGCTGGCGGAGGAATTGGGATACAGTGTGAGTTATTTAAGCACTTTGTTTAAAAAATATTTCGGTGGGAATTTCAGGGACTATCTTCTGGACGTGAGGCTGGAACGAGCCAAAATCCTTCTTTTGTCCACGGAAATGAAAAACTATGAGGTTGCCGCGGCGGTGGGAATCGAGGATCCGAACTATTTCAGTGTGTGTTTCCGGCGTAAGTATAAAACAACCCCAAGGGAGTTCAGAACGGAGGCGGGACGTGGAAAACAGATGTAGGATCCGAAACTGGCTCCGCAGGTTCGGCGTGCAGATTTCTTTTTTCTATCTGGGCCTGGGGCTGGCGATAATACTGATTCTGAGCGGGACCATTTATTTCTTTACAGCCAGTCTGCTGATGAATGAGATGGTTTCCAAAACCCATGATCTTCTGGAACTGAGCGGTAATAACATTGCTACCTATATTGCCAGAGTGAAGGGGGAATCGGATGTTTTTGCCAACAGCCCGGTCCTGCGGCAGTATCTGGAGGAAAACGATGAGAGCCTCCGTCCCGCGCTGATGTCGGACATTGAACAGCTGCTTAAAAATGATGACTGCAAGAAATCCATCGTGGTGGTTTCCAAGGACGGACGTATCCTTTCCAATGAGGAAAATCTGGATATGTCGGTTTCGGAAGATATGATGAAGGAAGACTGGTACATGGAATCCATCCATAACACGATGCCCGTTCTTACCGGAGCGAGGATGCAGAGCTTTTCCCCGGATAAAGACAACTGGGTGATTTCGGTGAGCACGGAGATCACGGACAGCGCCGGTGAGAATCTGGGCGTCCTTCTGATGGATATGGAATATGGGGTGGTTGAAGAACATCTGCGCAGCCTGGACGTGGGTAGAGAGGGTTATGTCTTTCTGGTTAATGACAGGGGGGAGCTGGTGTATCATAAGGATACCGGATTTTTTACTTCTCCTGAAAAAAAGGAGCAGCTGCTGACGTTGCTTGCAGAGGGGGATCGTTACGATAAAAAGAAAAATCTTCTTGTTTATCAGACGGAAATAGAAAAAACTGGCTGGATATTGGTCGGCGTGGTGTCTCTGGATACTCTGAAAATGCTGGAACAGCAGCTTCTTGAGGTGGTGCTTTTTGTGGGAGCACTGCTTTTCGGCGCGGTGATCCTGCTGGGGATCCTGTTTACCCGCCGTCTGGCAGTTCCCATGGCTGATTTGGAAAAGGGGATGGGGGAAATCGAAAAACTGGCCGAAATCAGTGTGCGTAAGCATAGCTTTCAGGAAGCGGAGATTTTGGCTGAAAATTATAATAAAATGATTTTCCGCATCCGGGGGCTGATGAAGGAAATCGCACAGAAAGAGGAAACGCTTCACCAGGCGCAGCTGAATGCCCTTGTGAGCCAAATCAATCCCCATTTTCTTTACAATACCCTGGATACCATTGTCTGGATGGCGGAATTTAACGACAGCGCGAAGGTTATCGCCCTCACCAAGTCCCTTGCGGCTTTTTTCCGGCTGTCCCTGAATGGGGGAAGGGAGCTGGTTACGGCTGCCGATGAGCTGGAACATGTACGTCAGTATCTCTATATCCAGAAGGAGAGGTACGGCGATAAGCTCAGCTATGAAATCCGGGTTCCGGAGGAGTTTTTGGACTATACTGTGCCAAAAATCATCCTTCAGCCCATTGTGGAAAACAGTATTTATCATGGTATCAAGCCAATGGAGGGAGTGGGCAGGATTCTGGTGACGGGGCAGGAGGAAGGAGAATATCTGCTATTCATGGTGGAGGATAACGGAGCGGGCTTTGACCCCGCATCGCCAAAGGACGGCAAGTGTGTCCGGAAAGGAAGCGTGGGGCTTAAAAATGTGGAGGAACGCCTGAAGCTTTATTATGGGCAGGGCTGCGGCGTATCGATTGTTTCCTCTCCGGGCGCGGGCTGTACGGTGAAGCTTATGCTTAAAAAGCATGTGGTGCACAGGGAAACGGAATAGCTATGTGCTATTGAAAACCGGCCTGCTTCAGTACATGGCCGATGCGGGCAAGCCCTTCTTCGATCTTTTCTTCCGGTGTGTTGGAAAAATTAATGCGGAGGGTATTGAGCCTGCATTTGTTGGGAAAAAAGGAATAGCCCGGTACAAAGGCTACATTTTCCGCAATACAGCGTTCAAGAAGCTCTGTGGTATTTATCGCTTCATTCAGTTCCACCCAGAGGAAAAGTCCGCCTTCGGGCCTGGTGAATACGGTGTCGGAAGGAAAATACCGGGTTATGGCTTCGATGGCGGTATCGCGGCGTCTGCGGTATACTTCCCTTATTTTATCGATGTGGGCATTAATATCATATTGATCCAGATAGGCGGAGATTACAATCTGTGCGATGGTGTTGCACTGCAGATCGGCTCCCTGCTTTACCAGCACATATTTGCGGATCACCTCCGCATCCCCTGCAATCCAGCCGATACGGTAGCCGGGGCAGAATATTTTGGAGAAGGTTCCGGTACATATCACGCTTCCCGAGCGGTCGAAGGACTTGACGGAGGGTAAGAAGTCCCCCTCATACCGCAGTTCTCCGTAAGGATTATCCTCGATAACGGCGACACGGTATTTTGCGGACAGCTCGGCAGCCTGCTTCCGCCGCTCCAGGCTCCAGGTTTTCCCTGTGGGATTTTGAAAATTGGGTATGATATAGATCAGTTTGGCGGCGGGGTATTCCTTCAGCGCTTTTTCCAGGCTTGTGGGTATCATTCCCTCATCGTCGGTATCGATTTCGACAAAACGGCAGCCATAAGCCTTGAACGCACTTATTGCGGCCAGATACGTGGGGCTTTCACACAGAACCACGTCGCCCTCATCCAGGAACACCTTCCCGGAAAGATCAAGGGCCTGCTGGGAACCGTGGGTTATCATAATGTTCTCATCACAGAAGGAAGTGCCAAGCTGTGTATTCATGCGTTCTGCGATCCATTTGCGCAGCGGCTGCCAGCCTTCCGTTGTGGTGTATTGAAGCGCCTGTTCACCGCAGCGGTCCAGGACATAATTGTTGACAGCCCTTATTTCTTCGATGGGGAAAAGCTCAGGGGCGGGCAGGCCGCCGGCAAAGGAAATAACCTCCGGCTTTTCCGTCAGCTTCAGCAGCTCCCTGATTTCCGATGCTTTTATTTCAGACATTCTTCTCGCATATTTATATTCCATGTCGATGCTCCTTATAAGATAGGGTTGATTTCATTTTCAGCGGGCCATGCCGCTTCTTTTGACAGACGTAATAATTCCCTGATGGCTTCACATAACAGCCTGATTCCTTCGGAAATCCTGTTTTTCGCAGGAAAGGTGTAATTCAGCCGGACGTGGGCTTCTCCCTTCCGGGTAACGAGATAGGAGGGCATTCCCGGCAGGATGGCAACGCCTCCGGCTGCGGCTTTCTGGGCAAGCGCCTCTGCGGAAACGCCTTCCGGGAGAGTGCACCACAGATAATAGCCTCCGGCCGGGATATTCCAGGACAGGCCGGGAGGGGCATATCTGTCCAGCGCCTCCGCCATGATATCCCTTCTTTCCTTATATTCCCTGCGGATCAGGGTGAGATAGTCGGCCATTCCGCCGCTGACGATAAAACGCTCCACGACCTGCTGGGAAATGCAGTTGGAATGCAGGTCAGCGAGCTGGCGGATATTGCAGAGCTGGTGTATCAGTTTTTTGCCCGTGCAGATCCAGCCGAGACGCAGTCCGGGGGAAATGGTTTTGGAGAAGGTGGAAAGATACATGACATATCCGTTTTTGTCCATGGATTTCAGGGGGGAGAGCGGCTGTCCCTCAAAGTACAGCTCTCCGTAAGGATCATCCTCCAATACAGGAATTCCATATTTATTTACCAGCTCCAACAGCCGGATACGTTTGGCAAGGCTCATGCAAATGCCGGTGGGATTATGGTAGGCAGGCATTGTATAAAGGAATTTGGGCCGGTACCGGGACAAAAGCTGCTCAAGGATTTCCATATCCATCCCGTCATTTTCCATGGGAACCGCCATGATTTTGGCTCCGGCGGCCCGGAAGCTCTGTATGGCGGGAAAGAAGGACGGTTCCTCAATCAGGATGAGATCGCCCGGATTGATAAAGGCTCTGGTGATGAGATCTATCCCCTGCTGGGAACCCGACAGCACCATGATTTCCGAGGGCTGGCAGAAGCAGGAACGCTTCTGCATATAAGTGCTGATCACCTTTCGCAGAGAGGAAAAACCCGCCACAGGTGAAACCAGCAGTTCCTTCTGCCTGGATAACAGCTCCGCTTCTATTCCTTCAAAGGCCTGGGTGGGCAGATTTTCAAAAGAGGCAATACCTGCCGCAAAAGAGATAACATCCTTCTGATTGGCTATTTCCAGATATTTATTTACATCGAAGGGCTCATGGTTTTTCAGGTAGTCGCTGTACAGAAATTCCCAGATAGGTTCTTTCTGATAAATTGTTTTGACGGGATATTCACCGGCGGTGCTGACAGCCACGGTACCGCGTCCCACATGGGAGGCCATCAGTCCGTCCGCCTTCAGTTCCTTATAAGCATTCAGCACGGTAGTCCGGTTTACGCCAAGGGCGTCCGCCAGCTGGCGTTCCGAAGGAAACTGAAAACCGTGGGGGATTTCGCCGGATGTGATCTGGGCCTGTATCTGTTCCACGATTTGTTTGTACAGCGGTATTTTTTTCGTCTTGTCAACCTGAATTTTCATAGCAGCTCCGATCTGTGCACATTATTTCGTAATGAAAACAAGAAGATAAAAAGTGATCTTCTGTTTTTGAATTGGTTCGAACCAATATCAGTATGCATGTAAAATTATTGGATTTCAACATCCAATTTGGATTATATTTATACATCCAATTTATTTTATGGAAATAGAGGCAGAAGGAATTGAAGAAAAGCGTATATGACACAGAAGCGAATTCTTTTGATTTTATAAAAAGAAAGGATGGCTGATCACAACCATCCTTTCCCTATTTTTTGGAAGAGAAGACTAATAAAAAAACATCATCACGTATCCGCACCTGTTTCATAAAACGGCTTAACAGCACCGAACAGTGCGGCATCATTAGCGAGCCGGGCAGGAACGATTTCTGCCAGCTGCCGATACTGGGGAGGAAGCTGTCGGTTTGTCTGTTTTTCCAGGAGCGGAATCAGGATGTCACTTTGCTTTGATATGCCGCCTCCGATTACCACCCTGTCAGGATCCAGCATCAGGATATTATTAGCCAGGACGCGCCCCAGCTTCGCGGTCCAGTCCTCCAGAAGCTGCAGGCAGCAGGGATCATTGTCCCGGATACGCTGGATAAAGGCAAAGCCGTCAAGCTGGGAGCAGGTGAGCGCCGATGCCCTTCTTAGGATTCCGAGGGTGGAATAATCGATTTCAAGGTATTCTTCGGAGGAGGAATAATCACTGTAGCCAATTTCCCCGCTTTGAAAATGGCTGCCAGGATAAGGTCTGCCGTCCAGAATCAGGGCGCTGCCGATACCGGTACCGAGGGTGATGCACAGCAGGACACGGCTGCCCCGGCCGCTGCCCAGCCAGTACTCCCCCAAAGCGGCGGCCGTGCCGTCATTCATAATGGATACCTTGAGAGACGGATTGCGCTGCCGGAGGAATCCGGGAATATCCACACCCTTTAAATAGGGCAGATTTTCCACACCGCCCATACACAGCCCGTCCGAATGGATAAAACCCGGGCAGGACAAGCCCACGTTTACAGCGCCGCAGGCAAAGCCCTCATCGATGACAGGCAGCAGCCGCTGGTAGAATTCATCCAGATTTCTAAGGCCGGCAGTGGAAAAGGAATTTTTCCCCGTGAGCCGGCCATCGGCCGTTACATAAGCATATTTGGCGGAGGTTCCGCCGATATCAATGGATAGTGAAAGGTTATTCTGCATATAAATCTCCTTACCTGTTTTTATTTAAATGAACTCAAACTTGGCACATGCCCCCGCCCCCTTCGTCCCGTTCCTTCGGGGCTGCTGTCCGGTTC
>OLQA01003121.1_pt1 | contig 12155 bp, 11 predicted proteins | sample 1673151 | NCBI WGS metagenome assembly OLQA01 (sample SAMEA3136760, study PRJEB25190) | human gut metagenome | biome: human gut; feature: human-associated habitat; material: faeces | place: Austria | collected 2013 | reverse complement strand
GCGTTTTCAAGGCTCGTTATAAGCTGTGTTTTGAAATATTTGTTATATACATTTTACTTATATCCATGATGAAAGATATTAAAAGGACTTTCATGTATCATGGTGCTGAACACAAATGTATCAACTGCATTGAGAATGGTGCAAGGCTTACAGTAGAAAATGTTATGAACAGTTCAAGATACCATAAAAGATGTGGAACAAGCTTTTTATTTATAGTAATGTTTATAAGTGTTTATATTTATACAATCTTATGTGCAACATCAGGTGACAAAGTGGTGTGGAGCAAAACGAACAATAATGAAATTGGTGACACATGTTTTATGTGCATGCTGTGTTTTATTACAGTGTTAGCGTTCTTATACATAAAAGATGAAATTATGCAATTGTTTGGCTATATTAAGCTGAATGGAAAGATTGCTAAAATATTTTTTGTGATAATAGGAATTCTTTTGTTTGGAATTGTAGCTGCAGTTACAATTTTTAAGTATAAAACATATAGTAATTCAACTTATGATTTTGGGATTTTTGCTCAGATGTATGAGTACATGAAGCAGACAGGAAAAATGACAACAACAGTTGAAAGAAATACATTATTGTCACATTTTGGAGTACATTTCTCACCTATATTTTATATAGGTCTACCAATATACATGATTTTTCCAAGTGCAATAACTGTTCAGGTTATACAGGCGATTATGGTGGCATTACCGATTATTCCAATAGTGTTATTATGCAGACACTATAAGTTGTCTAATTGGATTACGGTTGCAGTTACATTAATTTATGCTTTGTATCCGGCTACCGCAGGCGGAACATTTTACGACATACATGAAAATTGCTTTTTAACATTTTTCTTATTGCTGACAATTTATTTTGTTGAGAAAAAGAAAGACATACCGGCAATTATCTGCATGCTATTAGTATTTTTTGTAAAAGAAGATGCAGCATCATATATAATGATTGTGGGTGCATATTTCTTATTTTCAAGAAGGGATAAGAAACGTGGAATTATAATGATAATTTTGTCAGCTATTTATTTTGTAGTAGCATTATCAGTAGTAAACAGTTATGGACTAGGAGTTCTAGACGATAGATTTGCAAATTTATATGCAGATCCAAATGGCGGCTTAGGACAGGTTTTCAAAACAATAATTGCAAATCCGGCATACGTAATTGCCCAGATGATTTCAAATGCTGACGCAACAGGTATGGACAAAATACAGTATTTACTTTTGATGATTGTTCCCATGGCGACAATGTTGTTTGCAACAGGAAAGAAATACTCAAGATATATTTTAATGGCACCATTTTTAGTGTTTAATGTTTTTACAACATATTTATATTTACATGATGTTGGTTTTCAGTATAACTTTGGTGTGATTGCGTTATTTATGTATTTGGCAATTATGAACATTTCCGAAATGGATTATAAAAAAGCAAGAACTGTAGCTGGCATTTCTGTGATTTGTACAAGCATTATGTTTTTTGGAACAACATATCCAAGGATTAATCATTACGGTGAAAAATATAGTATAGATAAAGCTAAAATAGAAAAAATTAATAAAGGTATTGAGATGGTTCCGAGAACAGCATCTGTTGCAGTTTCAGGATTCTTTATGCCACATTTATCAAGAAATCTTGATGTGTATGATCAGACTCATTTAGAGGAAGTTAAAGAAATGGAATATCTTGTTGTTGACGAAAGAGGACAGGAAGAAAAGGAAAAGTTTGACGAAGTTCTGGCAACAGGAAAATATGAACTTATATATCATGAAGATAACCTGATAAGTGTATATCACAAAAAGCAATAATAGATGGATATAAAAATATAAAGACATAAAAGCAAAGACAAGAATAGAAAAATAAGAATACAAAGATAAGAATATGTGGAAGTGAGCATACGAATACTATTTCAAAAATTAGAATCAAAATCTAATGATTTACAATGATTTGAAATAAGTACGCTAGGCACTTCACGTATTCTTATTTTTTTGGTATACTTTAATTTGTGTAATTAGGCAAAAATAAAGTAACTTACAAGTTATGATTTTTATTTGAAAGCAGAGGTGTATACTTGACAATTTTAATTAAAAACGGAAGAGTTTTAAATCCTTCAGAAAACATGGACAAAGTAATGGATGTTTTAATTGAAGATGGTTTAATTAAGAAGAAAGCAGAAAACATTCAGTGTGATGCAGACAAAGTAATTGATGCACAGGGATGTTACGTGATGCCGGGATTAATCGATTTACATGTACATTTTAGAGACCCGGGACTTACATACAAAGAGGACATTGAAACAGGAAGCAGGGCTGCTGCTAAAGGTGGCTTTACAACAGTATGCTGTATGCCAAATACAAAGCCTGTAATTGACAATGTGGAAACTGTTGAATATGTAATTAACAAAAGTAAGAAGGTAGGACTTACTAATGTTCTTCCTGTGGGTGCTGTCACAAAGAATATGGCAGGTGTGGAAGTTACAAACATTAGCAAGTTAAAAGATGCCGGAATTTGTGCAATTAGTGAAGATGGAAAATCAGTAATGAATTCAGGCGTTTATAGAAAGGCAATGAAAGAAGCCGCAAGACTTAACATACCGGTTATGGCTCACTGCGAAGATATTAACTTAGTTGAAGGCGGAGTTATTAATCTTGGTGACAAGTCACAGGAATTAGGTGTTAAGGGAATAAGTAATGCAGTAGAAGATGTTATCGCGATGAGAGACATTATGCTTGCAAAAGAAACTAATGCAACCCTTCACTTATGCCACTGCTCAACAAAAGACAGCGTTGAGATGGTAAGAAGAGCAAAAGAAGAAGGCATAAAGGTTACAGCAGAAGTTTGTCCACATCATTTCTCAATGTGTTCAGATGATATTACAGGTAATGACAGCAATTTTAAAATGAATCCGCCTCTTAGAGCAAGAGAAGACATGGAAGCATTAATTAAAGGTTTGTCAGATGATATAATGGATGTAATCTCAACAGATCATGCTCCACATAGTGCGGAAGAAAAAGCAAAAGATTTAGAACATGCACCTTTTGGAATTGTTGGACTTGAAACATCAGTTGCCTTAACAATTACAAACTTAGTTAAAAAGGGACATATTACACCATTACAAATGGCTGCAAAGATGAGCTATAATCCTGCAAAAGTTTTAGGCTCTAATAAGGGAACTTTAAATGAAAATGCAGTTGCAGATGTAGTAGTAATTAATCCTGACACAGAATACGAAATAGATGCAAACACATTTGCTTCAAAGGGAAAGAATACACCATTTAACGGCTACAAGGTAAACGGTCAGGTAGAATTTACAATACTTGGCGGAAAAATTGTATACGAAAATAAATAAAATTTTACAATAATTATATACATCATAAAGGAGATATAAGATGATTAATAAGTTAGTTGACAAAATCAAAAAAACAAATGCACCAGTAGTAGTTGGACTTGATCCAATGTTAAGCTATGTACCTGAACACATTCAAAAGAAAGCTTTTGATGAATTTGGTGAAACATTAGAGGGCGCAGCAGAAGCAATTTGGCAGTACAACAAGGGAATTATCGATACAACTTATGATTTAATCCCAGCTGTAAAACCACAGATTGCAATGTATGAACAGTTTGGTGTGCCGGGACTTCAGGCATTTAAGAAAACAGTTGATTATGCTAAGGAAAAAGATTTAGTAGTAATTGGTGATGTTAAGCGTGGAGATATTGGTTCAACTTCAGCCGCTTATGCAGTTGGACATTTAGGAAAAGTTCAGGTGGGAAGCAAGAAGTATTCATTATTTGATGAAGATTTTGCAACAGTTAATCCATATCTTGGAACTGACGGCATCAAGCCTTTCGTTGATGTATGTAAAGAAGAAAACAAGGGATTATTTATCTTAGTAAAAACATCAAATCCTTCAAGTGGAGAATTCCAGGACAGATTAATTGAAGGAAGACCACTTTACGAATGGGTTGGTGAACAGGTTGCAAAATGGGGTGAAGACCACATGGGTAACGACTATAGCTACATTGGAGCAGTAGTTGGAGCTACATATCCTGAAATGGGTAAGGTTCTTCGTAAGGTTATGCCAAAGAGCTACATCTTAGTGCCTGGTTACGGTGCACAGGGTGGTACTGCAGAAGGTCTTAAGCCATATTTTAACGAAGATGGTTTAGGAGCAATTGTAAACTCATCAAGAGGAATCATCTGCGCTTATAAGCAGGACAAGTATGCTAAGTTTGGCGCTGAAAATTACGCAGACGCATCAAGACAGGCAGTAATTGACATGATTGAAGACATTAACTCAATTTTTTAATGCAATAAAAAATTAAAAATAACCGTATAACAATTAACAGCTTAAACTAAACTGTTTTTGTTATGGGGAATTGGAAAGAATGGAGATAGGAATGAGAGAAAAGGAAACTGCAAGTGTAGTAAGCCAGGAATCTATTGGTACAGATATTTATAGCATGGTAATTAAAACAAAAGCTGCAAAAGAGGCAAGAGCCGGACAGTTTATTTCCATGTATTGTAACGACAAGACAAAATTACTTCCAAGACCAATTAGTATATGTGAGGTAAACAAGCAAGAGAGTACACTTCGTGTGGTTTATCGTGTTGTAGGTGGTGGGACAGAAGAGTTCTCAACTTATACAGCAGGAGATAAGATAGACATTATTGGACCATTAGGAAATGGATTTGTAAAAAGAGCAGGTAAGAAAGCTATTTTAATAGGTGGTGGAATCGGAATTCCACCAATGGTTGAATTAGCAAAGGAATTAAAAGATATTGCTGAAGTTCAAATTGTTGCCGGTTATAGAAATGAATTATTTTTAACTGAAGAATTAGAAAGCAATGGTACACTTTTTATAGCTACAGAAGATGGAAGCACAGGAACAAAAGGAACTGTTATTGATGCAATAAAAGAACAGAACGTTGAAGGGGCGGTTATTTACGCATGTGGACCAACACCTATGTTAAAGGCAATTAAAGAGTATGCTCTTGAAAAGAAAATCGAATGTCAGCTTTCATTAGAAGAAAGAATGGCATGTGGTATAGGTGCATGTTTAGCATGTGTTTGTAAATCAACAAACAAAGACCATCACACAAATGTTAATAACAAACGTATTTGTAAAGATGGACCGGTATTTTTAGCAGAGGAGGTAGACTTATAATGAATACAAAAGTAAATATTGCAGGTGTAGAATTTAAGAATCCTGTTATGGTTGCCTCAGGAACTTTTGGTTCAGGTGCAGAATATGACGAGTTTGTTGACTTAAACAGACTTGGTGCCGTAGTAACAAAAGGTGTGGCAAATGTGCCATGGGAAGGAAATCCAACACCTAGAATTGCAGAAACTTATGGTGGAATGCTTAATGCAGTAGGACTTCAGAATCCAGGCTATGATTTGTTTGCAAAAAGAGATATTCCTTATTTAAAAAAATATGACACAAACATTATTGTAAATGTATGTGGAAGAACAACAGAAGATTATATAGACGTTGTAGAAAAGCTGGGTCATGAAGATGTGGATATGTTAGAAATCAATATTTCATGTCCAAACGTAAAACATGGTGGAATTGCTTTTGGCCAGGATCCAAAAGCTGTTGAAGCTATTACAAAGGAAGTAAAGAAAGTTGCTAAACAGCCTGTTATTATGAAACTTAGCCCAAATGTAACTGATATTACAGAAATGGCAAAAGCGGCAGAAGCCGGTGGAGCAGATGCTGTGTCTCTGATCAATACACTGACAGGAATGAAGATTGATATCAACAGAAAGACATTTGCAGTAGCGAATAAGACCGGAGGAGTATCCGGACCGATCGTGAAACCAGTCGCAGTGCGTATGGTTTATCAGGTTGCTCAGGCTGTTAATATTCCAATCATTGGAATGGGCGGAATTTCCTGTGCAGAAGATGCAATCGAATTCCTTCTTGCAGGTGCGAGTGCAGTGTCTGTAGGAACAGCAAACTTCCACAATCCGGCAGTGACACTGGAAGTGATCGATGGAATCGAAGCTTATATGAAGAAGAATGGCTTTGAGAATGTAAAAGATATGGTTGGTATTGTAAAATAAACCCGGAGGTAAGATAGAATGGAAAGTTATAAGAAAGAATTTATCAAATTTATGGTAGACTGTGCCGCACTGAAATTTGGAGATTTCACACTGAAAAGCGGAAGAAAATCCCCATTTTTCATGAATGCAGGAGCATATGTAACAGGATCCCAGTTAAAGAAACTTGGAGAGTATTACGCAAGAGCAATTCACGAGACATATGGAGATGACTTTGATGTACTGTTTGGACCGGCGTACAAAGGAATCCCGCTCGGAGTTGTAACAGCAATCGCATACAGTGAATTATATGGAAAAGAAGTACGTTACTGCTCAGACCGTAAGGAAGAGAAAGATCATGGCGCAGATAAAGGAAGCTTCCTTGGAAGTAAGCTGAAAGATGGAGACCGCGTGATCATGATCGAGGATGTTACAACATCCGGTAAATCTATGGAAGAGACAGTTCCGAAAGTAAAAGATGCTGCTGATGTTACAATCGTTGGACTTATGGTATCCTTAAACCGTATGGAAGTAGGAAAAGGCGGAGAGAAGTGCGCACTTGACGAAGTGAAAGATCTCTATGGATTTGAGACAGCAGCGATCGTTACAATGGAAGATGTTGTAGAGTGCCTTTACAACAAGGAATGTGACGGAAAAGTAGTGATCGATGATGAATTAAAAGCAGCGATCGATGCATATTATGAGAAATATGGAGCAAAATAAGGAGGCCTGGTGTTTTGGAAAAAGCGTATCGTGTAATGAGAAACAGTGGAGCAGGTAACATTGCAATCGGAATAATCCTGCTTGTTACAGGAGTTACGGTAGGAATTATTTCTATTATCAATGGAGCCAGTCTGTTAAAACATAAAAATAATATAACATTTTAAAAAGAAAGTCCCCTCGTAGCTTGTTCAGTGTGAGTAGTTACGTCCGAAGTGAACCGGCAGAGGGGACTTTCTTTTTCTGTGAAGGTGTAAGAAATTGACAAAAAAAGAAGCGAAGAGAGTCAGGACGCTTGGAAAGATCCTGTTTATATTATATATTATCTTTCTTGTATACTTTCTGTTCTTATCAGACTGGTACGGCAGGGAAGGCGTAATGGATGAATACCATTACAATCTGGAGCTATTCAAAGAGATTAAGAGATTTATTCAATACAGACATCAGCTGGGAACATTTGCGGTGTTCTCAAATTTATTTGGAAATATTCTGATTTTCATGCCAGTTGGTTACTTTTCTGCAATGGCAGGAAAAAGAAGAAGCTTTTTCAAAACGTTATTTTGGAGTTTTTGTCTGACTTTTTGTGTAGAGTTAATGCAGCTGATCACGAAAGTGGGATGCTTTGATGTGGATGATATTCTGCTGAATACAATCGGCGGTGTACTTGGATATATAGTTTTTGTAGTTTGTAATCTACTAAGGAGAAGAAATGATCGGAAAAAAAGAAAAGAAAAACGATGAAAGAGAAAAAAATCAGAAGAAAGAAAAGGAACGAAAGAGTAATCAATCAAAGAAATATGGGAAAGCAGCGTATCTGCAGTCAAGAAGAGGTGTGATCTCCTGCTGGTTGACCGGATGGTCACTTGCTCTCTTGCTGGGATGTGTTGGATATGCATTCCTGACGAGAGGAAAGGCAGCCGGAATTGTCGGAGGGATTGCAATCCTTTCTTTAATGATTGATATCTATGGAATCTGGAATGCAATAAAAGGATTTGAGGAGCAGGATAGAAAATATCTTTCCTGCAAATGTGGAATCGGGATCGGTATTGTGCAGATCTTGTGCTTCCTTGGAATTTTTGTTGGAGGTCTGAACTTATGATCGGAAAGTTAAGTGAGTTACAGAAGGAGAAAAATGAACAGTGCACACAGCGTCACGAACTGGCAGTTGAGCGTCTGCGCACGATCGTGACAGAAGAAACAGTGAATACAGCATATATTTCTTACTTTCAGGATTGTACCTTGTTTCTGCTTGAGTTAGAGAATACACGAAAAAAGCTAGAAGATGGAAGCTGGGACAGCTTAAGTCTTGAAGAAAAGCGTAGCCTGAACAGGATTCTTTATAGTGATATTATAGGAGAGAAATATCAGACAAGCTATGCCAATCAAGACTATGCCTGTGAAAAATTGGGGCAGGAGATGGGACAGCTTTTAAGTTTGTTGTATACGGAAATCAGAGCAGGAATTCCGTATGTATTTGAACAGCGCAAGGATTATCTGACAATCCTCTATGAGTTGTTTCTCGAAGTCTATACCTGTTTCGAGGGAATGAGTGAGGAAGAGAATCCGGTTCCAAAGCCGGAGCAGATCAAGGAGATTCTGTATTGGTATGCAAGCGATTACTGCGATGTATTTTATGCAGACCGAATTCTGGAGCAGATGGATCCGTCAGCGGATTTTGCAGTACAGATCATTGAGAAGGCAGATCTTGATGAAGATGATTATCTGTATGAATTCGGTGAGTACATTTCCAAGAATGAACTTGGAACAGCTCATCATCTGAGAAATCTGCCACAGGAGACACTGCAGAAGATGGCAGATGTATATACGGAAGGATATCGGGTTGGTTTTATTAATACTGGAAAAGATCTGTCAAAGAAATCGATTGTAAATATCCGTTACAGTCTTGGATTTGAGAAGGTGATCCGTCTTGCAATCGAAAACTTCCGTAAGATGGGATTAAAGCCGGTTATTTATCGCGCAGCTTCCAGCGTGATCACAAAGAGAGAGCACCACAAGATTGGATATTACGGTGCAATTGCGAATCAGCAGTATGAGTATGATCATAGACAGGACCAGGCACTCTTTATGGATAAGCGTTATGTAGAACGTAAGCTTGAGGTGATGAAGCCCGTTTTTGAGCAAAATAAAGAGATGGCAGCAGGCGTTGCAGGACCGGCAGTTATGGAGATCTTCGGTGAGACTCCATTTTCACCGGAAGCGAAAGAAACAGCACCGGCATATGATGAGGCGCAGAGAGAACTGGATCTTCTCTTTAGCAGCAGATCAGGACAGATCACGAATGAGTATATCAAGGGTGAGGAAAGAAGTTTCACGATTGTTGCTTATCCGGTGCCGGAGATAGGGGCAGATTATGCAAAGATCTTTGATGAAGTGATCAAGATCAATACATTAGACGCGAAACTTTATGAAAAAGTGCAGCAAACAATGATCGATGCGTTAGATCAGGGAACTTGTGTACATGTAAGAGGAAAAGGAGAAAACCAGACAGATATTACAGTACAGTTATATCATCTGAAAGACGCACAGAAGGAGACAATCTTCGAAAATTGTGTGGCAGATGTGAATATTCCTGTCGGAGAAGTATTTACATCACCGGTTTTGGAAGGGACGAATGGCATACTTCATGTAAGCAAGGTATATCTGGACGGACTTCAGTATGAGAATCTGAAGCTGACATTTCAGGATGGAAAGATCACCGACTATACATGTACGAACTTTGAGGATGAAGCACAGAATAAGAAATACATTTACGATAATGTGTTGAAGAATCATGAGACTCTTCCGCTTGGTGAGTTCGCAATTGGAACAAATACGACTGCATATGTGGCAGCAAAGAAATTTAATATAGAAGATAAGATGCCGATTCTGATCGCAGAGAAGACAGGACCGCATTTTGCAGTAGGAGATACATGTTATTCCTGGAGCGAGGAAATCAGAGTCTACAATCCGAATGGAAAGGAAATTGTGGCGAAAGATAATTCCTGTTCTCTTCTTCGTAAGGAAGATGTATCAAAAGCATACTTTAACTGTCATACAGATATAACCGTGCCTTATAAAGAGTTAGAAGAAATAAGTGTAGTGACAAACGAGGGAAAAGACATTATACTATTAGAGGACGGAAGATTCGTATTGCCAGGAACAGAGGTACTTAATGAGCCTTTGGATGAAGCGGGATTTTAAGGAAATCCTATAGGTAATTGGAGAGTTAATAGATGATTAAATGGAATCTTTCATAAGTATGGATAATAAATAAACAAAGTTTTCCAAGGGAAGGAAAACAGTATACCACTGAGGAGGAAATGATATGCCAAAAGTAGGAATTGTCATGGGCAGCGACTCAGATCTGAAGGTGATGAGTAAGGCAGCAGCCACACTGGAGAAGTTTGGAATCGATTATGAGATGACGATCATTTCAGCACACCGTATGCCGGATGTCTTTTTTGACTGGGCAAAGGCAGCTGAAGGAAAGGGAATCAAAGTAATTATTGCAGGAGCAGGTATGGCAGCACATCTGCCGGGAATGTGCGCAGCACTTTTCCCGATGCCGGTAATTGGTATCCCAATGTCAGGAAAGAATCTGGAGGGTATGGACGCACTTTATTCAATCGTTCAGATGCCACCTGGAATCCCGGTTGCTACAGTTGCAATCGACGGCGGTATGAATGCGGCAATTCTTGCAGCAAAGATGCTTGCAATGTCAGATCCGGAGCTTTTAGAGAAACTGAAAGCTTATTCTGCAGAGATGAAAGATACGGTACAGGCAAAAGCAGACAAACTTGCAGAAGTTGGTTATGAGGAATATCTCAACAATAAATAAATATTACGATTCGAAAGAAAAGGAGATTTACGATGGATTACAAGACATCAGGTGTAGATATTGAAGCCGGTTACAAATCAGTGGAATTAATGAAAGAATATGTAAAAGAGACAATGCGCGCAGAAGTTCTCGGAGGACTTGGCGGATTCTCAGGAGCTTTCTCTCTTGCGAAGATCAAAGAGATGGAAGAGCCTGTTCTTCTTTCCGGTACAGACGGATGCGGAACAAAGGTAAAACTTGCTATGGTAATGGACAAACATGACACAATCGGAATCGATGCTGTTGCTATGTGCGTGAACGATATCGCATGTGCAGGTGGAGAGCCGCTGTTCTTCCTGGATTATATTGCATGTGGAAAGAATTATCCGGAGAAGATCGCTGCAATCGTAAAAGGTGTTGCAGAAGGATGTAAGCAGTCCGATGCAGCTCTGATCGGTGGAGAGACAGCAGAGCATCCGGGACTTATGCCGGAAGATGAATATGATCTTGCGGGATTCGCAGTTGGTGTTTGCGATAAGAAAGATATGATCACAGGAGAGAATCTTGCAGCCGGAGATGTTCTGATCGGAATGGCTTCTACAGGTGTTCACAGCAACGGATTTTCACTTGTAAGAAAAGTATTTGATATTACAAAAGAATCTTTAGATACTTATTATGATGATCTTGGAACTACTCTTGGAGAGGCACTTCTTGCTCCGACAAGAATCTATGTAAAAGCACTTAAAAGCATCAAAAATGCAGGTGTTACAGTAAAAGCATGCAGCCATATCACAGGTGGCGGATTCTATGAGAATATTCCGCGTATGCTCAAAGAAGGAACTCATGCAGTTGTAGAAAAAGACAGCTACCCGATTCCACCAATCTTTGCAAAACTTGCAAAAGAGGGCGAAATCGAAGAGCAGATGATGTACAACACATTCAACATGGGACTTGGAATGGTTCTCGCTGTTGATCCGGCAGACGTTGATAAGACAATGGATGCAATTCGTGAAGCAGGAGATCAGCCATATGTAGTCGGCAAGATCGAGGCTGGCGAAAAGGGAGTGACTTTATGTTAAGAGTCTTAAGTATGGTGTCAGGAGGCGGAACAAACCTTCAGGCAATCATCGACAGCGTAAAGAATGGAATGATCACGAACACAGAACTTGTGGGCGTGATCAGCAATAATAAGAATGCCTATGCACTGGCACGTGCCAAAGAAAATGGAATCGATGCGAAATGCATTTCTCCGAAGGACTACGAGTCAAGAGAAGTGTTCAATCAGGAACTTTTAAAGGCTGTGGATGCATATGAACCGGATCTGATCGTGCTGGCAGGTTACCTTGTGGTAATCCCGCCGGAGATGATCAAGAAGTATAAGAATCGGATCATCAACATTCATCCATCTCTGATTCCATCTTTCTGTGGAACAGGTTATTATGGATTGAAAGTACACGAGGCAGCTTTGGAGCGCGGTGTGAAAGTAGTTGGTGCAACAGTACATTTCGTAGATGAAGGAACTGATACAGGCCCGATCATCATGCAGAAGCCGGTGGAAGTACGCCCGGATG
>OLQA01003119.1_pt1 | contig 12159 bp, 7 predicted proteins | sample 1673151 | NCBI WGS metagenome assembly OLQA01 (sample SAMEA3136760, study PRJEB25190) | human gut metagenome | biome: human gut; feature: human-associated habitat; material: faeces | place: Austria | collected 2013 | reverse complement strand
TTACAAAGGAGGTGTTAGCCGATGGCAGGAAGAAAGAGCGACTTCACTCTCACGAAGCTCGATGATTTATTTACCACTCAGGCACAGAGAGATGAAGAACAGCTTTCAAAAATCCGAGATATTCCGTTAGAGCTGATTGATGATTTCCCAGACCATCCGTTTAAGGTCAGGGACGATGAAGATATGATGCAGCTTGTGGAGAGTGTCAAGGAAAGAGGGGTTATTACTCCGGCAACGGTAAGACAGAAAGAGGACGGCAGATATGAACTTGTTTCAGGACACAGACGAAAGCGAGCTTGTGAACTGGCAGGATTTGAAACCCTGAGAAGTGAGATTGTAGACCTGAACAGAGATGAAGCGACCATTTTAATGGTTGAGAGTAATTTTCAGAGGTCAGAGATATTGCCAAGTGAAAAAGCCTTTGCCTATAAAATGCGTTTGGAAGCAATGAAAAGGCAAGCAGGCAGACCGAGCAAAGAAAATGGAGTCCCAGTGGGACACAATTCTATTGTGGGTAAATCAAGAGAGATTTTAGCTTCTGAGAGTCAGGACAGTAACACACAAATACAGCGTTATGTCCGCCTGACAAACCTTGTTCCCGAGCTGCTTGAATTTGTTGACGAGGGGCGTATTAAAATGCGTCCTGCCGTAGAACTTTCTTATCTCGATGAAGATTGCCAGCGTGATGTGGTTGACGAAATCGACCTGAATGACGCTACCCCGTCACACGACCAGACAATCCGTATGCGAAAGTTATTCAACGAGGGCAACCTTACAACAGAAGCAATCCACGCTGTTATGTCTGAGGAAAAGCCGAACCAAAAGGAGAAAATTGTGTTGAGGGGCGACAGAGTAAGACAGCTTATCCCGAAAAACATTCCCGTCAGTCAGACGGAGGATTTTGTCTGCAAAGCATTGGAGCATTACAACAAGTTCTTGCGTAATCGTGCAGAGCGTGACAGCAGATAGCCTGTTTTACAGTTCCCCTTTCTCACACTCTAACCCCTTAGTTATACTTTTACCTACCGAAAATGATATATACTATCTCACTTGAATATAACTATCTCAAAGTATATGTCTATCTCTAAGGGGGAATCGCACAGTATGAACGGACTGGAGGTGTATGGTAAAATGAAAAATTAACGAAAAATCCGCATTTGTTTTTCGGCAGGTAAATCTTGTCGTAAAAGAAAATCCACAAAGGCACATCGTAGCGATACGGTGTGTTTTCAATTTTTACAGGAGGAAACGCAATGATAAAGTCAAAATTCAAAAGAGTCACATCGCTTTTCTTGGCGACCCTTATGTGTGTGACCACTTTTGCAGGCATTGGCTCGACAACAGCATATGCTGCTTCGGGAGAAAAAGCCGATGTTTATATGGTCGATTTCCCTCGTGATGGCGATGCTAATTACGATGGGGTATGGGGACATAGCAATTTGACCTTGAAAAATGGTTGGCATACCGGACGTTCCAATTTTACCAATCTTAAGGCTATTGGCTCATACTCAGGCAATGTTGCTTATTGTATTGAGCCGGGAATTTCGCTCAAGGTCGGTCAGACAATGAATAAGTATGACGAAAATTATTTTAATAACCTTGCAGCCAATGGGGTTATTTCCGGAGATGAAATCCGTCTTTTCGTTGGTCGTATTTTACAGTATGGCTATCGTGGGACAATCTCGACTTCTTGGAGGTCACAGAATGAAGCGGCAGCAAACAGCATTGCACAGGCTTATGCTACACAGCTTCTTATCTGGGAAACTGTTATCGGAGAGCGTGATGCGAACTTCAATCATGTAGCAGCCAGTGGTTGCAGCAATGTGAAAGATGTCATCAATGCAAAGCATCCGCTTCGCAATAAGATTTTCAGTTATTACAACAGTATGGTGCAGAGTGTACAGAACCATGCGACCATACCGAGCTTTTGTAATAAATCGTCCGGTTCGGCAAAGACAATAGAACTTGAGTGGAACGGAAGTAAGTACACAACTACTCTGACAGACTCCAATAATGTGCTGTCTAAATATAATTTCAAGGCAAGTATCAGTGGAGTGAGCTTTTCAGTGAATGGTAACAAACTTACTGTTTCTATGGATACTGCACCGAGTAAGGAATTTATGATTACCGCAACGAAGAAAAATGCAGTACGAAGAGGTGTGGTTGTATGGTCAGAGGGTAAACACGGTCAGAATTCCAGTGTGCAGGATGTTGTCAGCTATGCTCAGGAAGTAAGCGACAGTATCAACGGTTATGTGAAGATGAAAGTCAGCTATGGTTCTTGTCAGATTGTAAAGACTAGTGAGGACGGTAAAGTTGACGGTATTAACTTCACAATTACTGGAAACGGTATCAATCAGACAGTTACAACAGCTAATGGCGGTAAGTTCCAGATTGATAATCTTATGCCGGGTATCTATACTGTAACCGAGCAGGCATACGATAAGTACGAGCCGCAGGAAACACATAGAGTTACTGTTGTAGCAGGACAGATTGCAAAGGTCACTTTCAATAACAAATTGAAGCGTGGCGACCTTCAGGTAGTGAAGTCCTCAGAAGATAACCTTGTTGAAGGTGTGAAGTTCCATCTTTTCGGTACTTCTCTTTCCGGTGATGCTGTTGACCAGTATGCAGTTACAGACAAAAACGGTGTGGCAACTTTCAAAGATGTGCTTATCAGTGGTTCTGAACCATATACACTTGAAGAAGTAGACACAGCTATCCGTTATGTCGTACCGAAAAATCAGACTGTACCAGTGAAGTGGAAAGAAGTAACCACAAGAAACTTCAATAACATTTTGAAGAAATTTACTGTAACAGTCACAAAGAGCGACGCTGAGAAAGGCGAAGCACAGGGCAATGCCAAACTTTCGGGAGCAGTTTACGGTATCTATAAGGGCGAAACGCTTGTAGATAAGTATGTTACTGATGAAAACGGTCAGTTCACTACTAAAGAATATGTTTGTGATACCGACTGGACAATCCGAGAAATCACACCGTCAGAGGGATATTTGCTTGATAAGACTATCCATGAAGTAGGTGCAGACCCGAAACTTTATGAGGTGGAACACAACCTTACTTCCAATGATGTAACCGAGCAGGTAATCAAAGGCAATGTGGCTATCATCAAACATACCGATGACGGAGAAACAAAGATTGAAACACCTGAAAAGGGTGCTTCCTTTGAGATTTATTTGAAATCTGCCGGAAGCTATGACGCAGCCAATAAAGACGAGAGAGATACCATTGTTTGCGATGAAAATGGCTTCGGTCAGACAAAAGATATGCCGTATGGTATTTATACCGTACACCAGACTTCTGGTTGGGAAGGCAGAGAGATGATGGATGATTTTGATGTGTTCATTTCACAGAACGCACAGACTTATCGTTATCTCATCAATAACCGTAACTTCGAGAGCTTTGTCAATGTAGTTAAGGTGGACGCAGAAAGCGGAAAGAGTATTCCGTATGCAGGAGCAGGATTTAAGATTTACGACCCGCAGGGTAATCAGGTCAAAATGACCTTTACTTATCCGACACCGACCACGATTGATGTGTTCTATACCGACGCAAATGGTTCTCTTGTAACACCTGAGAAATTAGATTACGGCAAGGGATATTCCATCGTAGAGGTACAAGCTCCATACGGATATGTACTTGATGATACTCCGGTATATTTTGATATTACCGAAGAAAATTCCACAGAGGAAGGCGGCGTAACTGTTGTGAAAGTCAATAAGCCGAATATGGCACAGAAAGGTACTATCATGGTTGAAAAGACCGGAGAAGTATTTAGTGGTGTCAATGTAAGTGGTTCTGAGGACAGTGATGTTATTTATCAGCCTGTTTATGAAGTGGCAGGACTTGAGGGTGCAGTTTATGAAGTCCGTGCTGCGGAAGATATTAGTACACCGGACGGTACACTCCGCTATTCAAAGGGCGAAGTGGTAGATACTATCACAACAAGCTCCGATGGATTTGTTAAGAGCAAAGAACTTTATCTCGGAAAATACAAGGTCAAGGAAATTACCGCACCTTACGGAATGGTAGTGAGTGGCGAAACACATACGGTTGAGCTTACTTATGCAGGTCAGAATATCTCTGTTACCGAAACTTCCACATCGTTCTATAACGAAAGACAGAAAGTGCAGGTAAGCCTTGCAAAAGTCATTGAAAAGGATAAGACATTTGGTATTGGCGACAACGGAGAAATCAAAAACATCAGCTTTGGTCTTTATGCCGCAGAAGATATTGTATCTGCAAGCGGTACCGTTATTCCGGCTGATGGACTGATTGAGATTGTCAGCGTAAATGAAAATGGAACTGCTGTTATGAAGTCAGACCTTCCGTTTGGCAAATACTATGTCAAAGAGATTGCAACCGATGAGCATTATATTCTCTCTGATACGAAGTATCCGGTTGTATTTGAATACGCAGGTCAGGATACCGCAACGGTTGAAATCAAAGTGAATGATGGAAAAGAAATCAAGAATGAACTTATCTATGGTTCTGTATCAGGTAAGAAGATTGACGAGAACGGAGAAGCACTTGAGGGTGCTGTTATCGGTATCTTCAAAGCCGAAGAAACAGAATTTACAAAGGATACTGCACTTATGACGACTACCTCTGCAAAAGACGGTAGTTTTTCTTTTGCAAAAGTTCCTTATGGCAAATGGATTGTAAGAGAAATCGAGCAGCCAAAGGGATTTGTTCTTGATGAAAAAGCGTATGAGGTCAATATCAGCAAAGCCGAGCAGGTAGTTGAAATTGAGATTGTCAATGAGTATGTTCACGGCAATATCAGACTTACGAAGGTGGACGCTGAATATCCGGATAACAAACTTACGGGTGCAACCTTTGAGGTATATAAGGACACCAATGAGAACGGAAAGATTGATGATGGCGATGAACTTATCGGAAATCTTGAAGAAACCGAAACCGGAATTTATGAGATGAAAGAGCTGCTTTACGGAAAATATATTGTCCGTGAAACAAAAGCACCGGAGGGCTTCCTGCTTGATAAGGGAGAATACTCTGTTTTCATTGAGAAAGACGAAACAACTTATTCCGTTGAGAATAAGGCTGGTGTTGGATTTATCAATGAAGCTATGCGTGGAACACTGAAAATCGTCAAGACATCTTCAGATGGTAAGGTTAAAGGTTTTGCGTTCAGAGTAACCGGAGCAAACGGTTATGATATGACATTTGAAACAGATAAGAACGGCGAAATTGTGATTGAGGGACTTCGTATTGGCGAATATACCGTATCCGAAGTGGCAAACAATGCCTCTGCCGCATATATCACACCTGCCGACCAGAATGTTACTATCAAACTTGATGAAACAGCCGTTGTAAAAATGCACAATGAGTTGAGGGATACTCCGAAAACAGGAGATGATACCAATATGAAACTTTGGTATGTCCTTGCCGGACTTTCTGCTGTCGGTATCGCCGTAACTTCTGTTGTTGCACACCAAAAGAAGAAAAAGGAGGGTAACGAGTAATGGAAGCAAAGACAATTATCGCTATCGCATTAGTCGCCGTTATTGTCGGCGGCTTTATCTTTCTTCAGGTTAAAAACCGTAAGAAGTAAGAAATAACCGAATATTAACCAGTCGGGGCAGAGCGTAAAAAACTCTGTCCCTTTATTTTTTGGAGGAACACTATGAAACAACAGAAAACGGTGGAGAGCCGAGTGCTTGAAATCTTAAAGGAATGCCCGATGTCGAGGTATGATGATATGCTTCTCATTCTGCATTATTACAATCGGTACGGATATATACCTGCCGGAAATCTTCCGCTTGAGGATATTGTATTTAATTACCGAGCATACGGACTTCCTTGTTTTGAAACCATACGCAGGGCAAGGCAGAGAGTACAGTCCCTTTTTCCTGAGTATTCACGTAATCCGCAGAAAGAAGAACAGAGCGGCAGTATTTCTATTGTAATCAACATTAGCTAAGGAGGTATTTTCGTGAAAGACAAAGCAACTTTTCAGAATAAGGTCAAGGTGCTGAATAAACTCTTTGACTCCGGTTGTGATACGGAGAAAAAGTTGCAGCAGCTTGATATGGAAGCAATCCTGAAAATCCCGAATATCACGATTCCTGATATGGGTGTGATTATGGAGCTTCAGAAGAATACAAAGTCCGGTAAACTCTTTTCGTATTTGGGCGGCGGTTCTGATGAAGCAACAAAAATGAGAGGTAAGGAAAATGAAGCAACAGGAGAATAGAGCAGAGCCGCAGGAAAAGCAAATTCGATTTATAGACAGTCATTACAATTTGAAATTCTATATTCCCGATGGAGGGAAAATCAGGATTACTTTTCGTGATGGACACACAGCAGACAGAGTGTGCAAGTATATTGATGACTACCATTTGTATGTCGGAAATTGCTGCTATCATATATGCGAGTTTGCTGAAAAAATGGAGCTTAATGGAAGTAAAGTTGAACTTATCAATCAATCCGAACCGTCAAAAAACAAGACCAAAAACAGAGAAAAACAGCGATAAGGAGGTGCAAGAGTAATGGCACGAAAATATGACCTTATTTCTGAGCTTTACAACCGCACCTGCAAAACGGTTGTGTCAAATCCTCAGAACTGGCAGGCATTCTTAGCTTCAGCTTGCCGAAATTATAAGTTACGCTATGACGAACAGCTTCTTGTATATGCACAGCGACCTGATGCAACAGCGGTTCTTGAGATAGAGCAGTGGAACAAAATTTTTGGCAGATGGGTCAACCGAGGTGCAAGAGGTATTGCTGTTTTTGCTGATGAAAACCGTTCACGGCAAAGACTGACACATTACTTTGACATTTCAGATACTCACGAAAGCAGATATTCAAGAACAGTCCCGATTTGGAATATGCGTCAGGAATACGAAGCTGATGTGATTGAAACATTGGAAAGCACTTTCGGAGAGATTGAGAATAAGAGCAGTCTTGCCGAAGCAATTATGGGAGCAGCAAGAAATGCGGCAGAGGATAATATCCCTGATTATCTGCAAGACCTTTACTATGCAACCGAGGGCAGTTCCTTTGAGGAAGTGGAAGAGGATATTGTGGCTTTCATTTATAAAAATGTCGTGACAAACAGTGTGGCATATATGATGATGTCAAGGCTCGGCGTTGATACGGACGGTTATTTTGAACTTGATGATTTCAGAGATGTTACCAACTTCAATACGCAGGAAACACTCAATGCACTTGGATTTGCTACCAGTGATATTGCAGAAATGGGATTGACGGAAATATCTAAAACAATTACTGCACTCAACCGTCAAAATCGCATAATTGTCGGTCAGGACAGAAATGAATACAATAAGGTTGAAAATAACGACGAAAGGAGTTTGGACAATGAACGAACTGACCTACACGATGGTGGGCGATTACAGCCTTCCGAACCTGAAACTTCCACAGCAGCCGGAAGTGACGTTGGGCAGATACGCTCAGATGAGGAGAGAGTTTCTGAAGGAACATCACAGAGTCCTTTACTACAATCTCCTGACGAGGGGCGAACTGACACAGCACTTGGCGGAAGTGGAACAGAGAGCCAGCAAGATGGAGAAAACAATTCTGAGCCAGATGGCACAGAAAGAGGGAGTGACCGAACAGATGAAAGCGGAGGATATGATGAAATGGGTTCGTCTGATGAACTCCCTTCGCAATTCGGCACAGGAAATCGTGAAAGCGGAAGTGATATTCGCTTAGAGTATTACGACAGAACGCACGAGGATAAAAGCCTTCCGTTCTTTGGACGTGATGAAGTAATCAATGAAATTCTCAGAACGACACCACATTTGTCAGCAAGTCTGGAAGAAATCAAAGATTATTATGAACGTAATCCTGATAACAAAGACCGCACAGAGTATATAAAGAGTATTTTCAATAATGATTATACCGAACTTACTTTAGAGGACGGCAGGACAGTAGGGTACAAGACCTTTGAAAACGTTCTGCATTTGTGGGAGGGCAAATACGACAGCAGAACCGCACAGAGCTATTATGATTGGGCTGTTATTGCCCGTCATTTTGAAGCTATGCGATTACTGGGAGAATTAAGTGACAGCATAAAACCATTACCGTCAATGGACGGTCAGATGACATTCATATTAGACGGTCGGGCAGAGGAAAAGAAAACCTCTGCCTTTACTTTTTCTCAGGAGATTATCGACGCTGTTCTTGCGAATGGAAGCGGATTTTCTGAGGGAAAAATGCGTATTTATGAGCAGTTTGAAAAAAGTCTTTCTGCAAAAGAAAATGCCGACTTCTTGAAAAATGAATATGGTTGGGGCGGTTCTTATCCCGTCATAATCGGGGCAGGCATTGATGAGAGCCACGATGGAAAAGGTATTACGATTACGAAAGGCATCGGTAAAGAAAATCCACATATCACACTTTCGTGGTCGCAGGTGGAGAAGCGTATCGGGGAACTTATCCGAATGGACAGATACTTAAATCCAAAGGAAAAAGAACGCTATCCTCAGTGGCTTGAAAGTCAAGAGGAACGCAGAGCCAAAATCGAGGAAACGAAAAGAAATCGTGAGATACTTTCTAATGCACCACCGGAGCAAGAGGTCGAACCAACCGAAAAAGAACCTGAAGAAGCAGAACAGCTACAAGATGTGCAGTATGAATATCATCTTGGCGATAAGGTGTATATCGGTGCTTCTGAGTACGAAATCTTATCTGTTGATGATGAGAGAGTAATGCTCTATGACTATGATGTGCCACTGTTCAATAAGGAATTTTCACGCACAGAGTTTGACAGAAAAGTGCGAGAGAATCCGATGAATGAGCATTTGATTGTAAAGGAAGAACCTGCCGAAGAAAGAAATGAAAAAGAGTCTGAGCCGTTAGTTCCCGCTTGGGAGCAGAAGAAAAAAGTCAAAGGCTTTGACTTGCACCCTGATGTGCCTATGGCAGACCGTCACACCTTTAATCTTAGAGAAAATGAGGTTGAAACGGTTGGTAAAAAGGAACGCTTCCGCAGAAATATTATGGCGATACAGCTTCTTAAAAAATGTCAGGAAGAAAACAGATTTGCCACTCCTGAAGAACAGATTATCTTATCAAAGTATGTCGGTTGGGGTGGGCTTTCAGAAGCCTTTGATGAAAATAATTCAGCGTGGGCAACGGAATATCTGGAACTTTCTTCGGTATTAACACCGGAGGAATATGCTTCGGCAAGAGAAAGCACATTGACTGCGTTCTACACGCCGCCTGAAGTTATCACAGCCATTTATAAGGCAATGGAGCAGATGGGCTTTAAGGAAGGCAACTTGTTAGAGCCGTCCTGCGGTATCGGTAATTTCATCGGTATGCTGCCGGACGCAATGCAGGACAGTAAGATTTACGGTGTGGAACTTGATACGATTTCCGCAGGGATTGCACAGCAGCTTTACCAGAAAACAACCATTGCGGCACAAGGATTTGAAGAAACCAATCTGCCGGACAGCTTCTTTGATGGAGTGGTTGGCAATGTGCCTTTTGGAGATTTTAAGGTGTTAGATAAAAGGTACGACAAGCATAAGTTCCTGATACACGATTACTTTTTTGCCAAGTCCCTTGATAAGTTAAGACCCGGCGGTGTGATGGCTCTTGTAACGAGCAAAGGCACAATGGATAAGGAAAACTCGGCGGTACGAAAATATATTGCACAGAGAGCAGAGCTTCTTGGAGCAATTCGTTTGCCAAATAACACCTTTAAGGGTAATGCAGGAACGGAAGTCGTTTCGGATATTCTTATCCTACAAAAGCGTGACAGACTGATAGATATTGAGCCGGATTGGGTTCATCTTGATACCGATGAGAACGGAATTAAGATGAACTCTTATTTTGTGCAGCACCCCGAAATGATACTCGGAGAAATGAAAATGGTATCGGGGCGTTTCGGTATGGAAGCAACTTGTGTACCGTATGAAAATGCAGACCTTGCAGCACAGCTTGATGATGCAGTAGCAAATATTCACGGAGAAATCACAGAATATGAAGTCGAGGAAGAACTGGAGGAGGAAGATAATTCTATTCCGGCAGACCCGACAGTGAGAAACTTTTCCTATACGGTGGTGGACAATAAAATCTACTATCGTGAAAATTCCCGTATGACTCCGGTGGAAGTGTCGGCAACCGCAGAGAACCGAATTAAGGGTATGATTGCTATTAGAAATTCCGTCAGAACGCTGATTGAATTGCAGACAGAAGATTACCCTGACAGCGAAATCAAAGCGGAGCAGGAGCGATTAAACAGACTTTATGATACCTTTTCAGGTAAGTACGGACTCATTAACAGCCGTGCAAATACTTCTGCTTTCTCGCAGGACAGTTCATTCTCTTTGCTTTCCGCATTGGAGATAATCGGAGAGGACGGAGAACTGGAGCGTAAGGCTGATATGTTTTCTAAGAGGACAATTAAGCCGCATACTCCGGTTACTTCTGTTGATACGGCAAGCGAAGCATTGGCGGTATCTCTTGGAGAAAAAGCCACGATTGATATGGACTATATGATGGAACTTTCCGGTAAATCGGAGAATGAAATCTTTGAGGACTTAAAGGGTGTTATCTTCTTAAATCCGCTTTATGAGTATGGAAATTCTTACGAACCGAAGTATCTGATGGCTGATGAATACCTTTCGGGTAATGTCAGGGAAAAGCTGAGAATTGCAAAGAACTCGGCAGAACTCTATCCGGAAGATTATAAGGTCAATGTAGAAGCACTTCAAAAGGTGCAGCCGAAAGACCTGACTGCAAGTGAAATTTCCGTGCGACTTGGTGCAACTTGGCTGCCACCGGACGATGTGCAGGAGTTTATCTTTCATTTGCTTGAAACACCACGCTATGCACAGTGGAATATCAAAGTTCACTTCTCTCCATTTACGAGTGAGTGGAATATTGAGGGCAAATCCTATGACAAAGGAAATGTAAGGGCATATAACACTTATGGAACTTCCCGCATCAATGCCTATAAGATTATTGAGGAAACGCTGAATTTAAAAGATGTGCGTATCTTTGATTATATCGAAGATGATGAGGGAAAGAAAAAGGCTGTCCTGAATAAAAAGGAAACAGCGATTGCTCAGTCGAAGCAGGAAATGATTAAGCAGGAATTTCAGGACTGGATATGGTCTGACCCTGAACGAAGGGAAAGGCTTTGCAAATCCTACAATGAGAAATTCAACAGTGTCAGACCTCGTGAGTATGATGGAAGTCATATCATCTTCAATGGTATGAACCCTGAAATTGAACTCAGGGAACATCAGAAAAATGCGGTTGCCCATATCCTTTACGGAGGAAATACACTTCTTGCACACGCAGTCGGAGCAGGAAAAACTTTTGAAATGGTAGCGGCAGCACAGGAGTCGAAAAGGCTTGGGCTTTGTAACAAGTCACTGTTTGTTGTACCAAATCACTTGACCGAACAATGGGCGGCTGAGTATTTGCAGCTCTATCCGGCGGCGAATATCCTTGTCGCAACAAAGAAGGATTTTGAAACCAAGAATCGTAAAAAGTTCTGCGGCAGGATTGCAACCGGAGATTATGACGCCGTTATCATCGGACATTCACAGTTTGAGAAAATCCCGATGTCCATTGAAAGACAGAGGGCAATCTTAGAACAGCAGCTTGAGGAGATAACTGGAGGAATTGCAGAACTCAAGCGAAACCGAGGGGAAAACTTCTCCATAAAGCAGCTTGAAAAGTCAAAGAAATCTATCAAGCAGAAACTTGATAAACTCAATGACCAGACGAAAAAAGATGATGTTGTAACCTTTGAGGAACTTGGTGTAGACAGGCTTTTTGTTGATGAAAGCCATTATTACAAGAACCTTTATCTTTATACAAAAATGCGTAATGTGGGCGGTATCGCACAGACGGAAGCACAGAAATCTTCCGACCTCTTTATGAAGTGCCGTTACCTTGACGAGATTACCGGAGGGCGAGGAACCGTGTTCGCAACGGGTACACCTATCTCAAACAGTATGGTGGAACTCTATACGATACAGCGATATTTGCAGTACAGCACGCTTGTGAAAAATGGGTTGCAGCACTTTGATGCCTGGGCTTCCACTTTCGGAGAAACCATTACGGCAGTGGAACTTACACCGGAGGGCTATACTTTAATAGGACGATAAAATTAACTGTCCTAAATTGAAAATACAT
>OLQA01003117.1_pt1 | contig 12166 bp, 10 predicted proteins | sample 1673151 | NCBI WGS metagenome assembly OLQA01 (sample SAMEA3136760, study PRJEB25190) | human gut metagenome | biome: human gut; feature: human-associated habitat; material: faeces | place: Austria | collected 2013 | reverse complement strand
AAAGGCGAAGGCTATGGCAATAGTCGACGAGCTCAACGAGCTTAATGCCCAAGCCCTGCGCGACATCGAGGCGGCGGCCGACACAGCGGCGCTCGAAGAGGTTCGCGTAGCCGTGCTTGGCAAGAAGGGCACGCTTACGGGCTACCTGCGCGGCATGGGTCAGCTTCCCAAAGAAGAGCGCGCTGAAGTGGGTAAAACCGCGAACATCGTGCGCAATGCGGTCGAGTCGGCGCTCGCGAATCGCAAGGAAGCGCTTGCGAAGGCGGAGCTGCTTGCGAAGATGGATGCGGAAGCCGTGGACATCACGCTTCCCGGCCGCGGCCAGCAGGTTGGAACGCGCCACCTGATCAGCGGCATTATCGATGAGATTTCCGATATCTTCCTCGGCATGGGCTATTCCGTGGCTTCCGGTACCGAGGCCGAGACCGACTATTACAACTTCGAAGCCCTGAATGCTCCCGCCGACCACCCGTCGCGCGGCATGCAGGACACGTTCTACCTGGTCGACCGTACGGGCGAACAGGCTGCCGTGAAGGGCGAATCGGCGGCTCTTCTGCGTACGCAAACCTCGGGCGTGCAGGTGCACACCATGGAGGAAAACAAGCCGCCTATCTACATCATCGCGCCGGGCAAGGTGTATCGCCGCGACGTCGCCGACCCGAGCCACCTGCCTCAGTTCCACCAGGTGGAAGGCCTCGTTGTCGACAAGGGCATTTCGTTTGGCGACCTGAAGGGCACGCTCGACTATTTCTGCAAGCAGATGTTCGGCCCCGATCGCAAGACGCGCTTCCGCGCCCACTACTTCCCGTTCACCGAGCCTTCTGCCGAGGCCGACGTCAGCTGCGGCGTGTGCGGCGGCACGGGTCATCTGCACGATGGCGAGCGCTGCCGCATGTGCAAGGGCACGGGCTGGCTGGAGATCTTGGGCTGCGGCATGGTCGACCCCAACGTGCTCAGCATGTCGGGCATCGACCCGGAGGAGTATTCGGGCTTCGCGTTCGGCGTGGGCGTCGAGCGCGTTGCATGCTTGAAGTACAACGTCCCCGACCTGCGTATGCTGCTCGAGGGCGATATGCGCTTCCTTCGCCAGTTCTAGCCCCGTTTGCTCGACGGCGAGGTCGCTCGGCGGCTCGGATCGGCGGAACCTAGCTCGGGTTTTCCGCTTTCGGCGCACGGGCGATGGCCGTGCTCGGCTTGGTCGGATGCGTTTGATACGGCGCTTCGCCATCCAAGCCGATCCCGGCAAGCTCGGCCGTCCCACTGATTTTCATCGGCTTTGGCCGATGTCATAGAAAGAGAATGTCATGAAAGTATCGCTGAAATGGCTGAACGAATACGTTGAGGTCCCTACGGACATCAAGGCGTTCTGCGACAAACTCGACCTTACGGGAACGGGCGTGGAGGGCGTTGAGACGCTTGGCGCCGCGTTCGACCACGTGGTAACTGCCAAGGTCCTTAAAAAGGAGCATCATCCCGACTCCGATCATATGTGGGTGTGCTCGGTCGACGTGGGCGGGCTCAACGTCGACAAAGAAGGCAACCCCGAGCCGCTGCAGATCGTCTGCGGCGCCCAGAATTTCAACGAGGGCGACCATATCGTCACCGCCATGGTGGGCGCGGAGCTGCCCGGCGATGTGAAGATCAAGAAGTCCAAGCTTCGCGGCGTCGCCAGCTTCGGCATGAACTGCTCCGCGCGCGAGCTCGGCTTAAGCGGCGACCACGACGGCATCATGATCTTGCCCGAAGATGCCCCGGTGGGCGTCCCGTTCGCCGAGTACGCCGGACTCACCGACACCGTGCTCGACCTGGAGATCACCCCGAACCGCCCCGACAGCCTCTCCATCGCAGGCCTGGCTCGCGAGGTGGGCGCGATGTACCGTCGCGACTGGAACGACCCGCTGGCGGAGATGGCGGCCAAGCTTCAGCTCGACGCCTCCGCAACCCCCGTTGACGAAGAGGTCCAGATCACGGTCGAGGACGCTAAGCGCTGCCCGCGCTACACGGCGCGCGTCATCCGCGGCTGCAAGGTGGGCCCCAGCCCCGACTGGATGGTCGAGCGCCTTGCGGCCATCGGCCAACGTTCCGTCAACAACATCGTCGACGTCACGAACTACATCCTGTTCCTGTTCGGCCAGCCGCTGCACGCGTTCGACCTGGACAAACTGAAGAATGCCGATGGTCGTGCGCACATCGTGGTGCGCGCCGCGCAAGACGGCGAGCCGCTGACCACGCTTGACGGCGAGAAGCGCACCCTTACCAGCGACATGACCGTCATCTCCACCCCTGAGCAGGGTGCGGTTGCCTTGGCCGGCGTCATGGGCGGCCTTGACACCGAGGTGACCGATGATACGGTGAACATCCTGCTGGAAGCCGCCACGTTCGAGGCGGGCCGCACCAGCCGCACCAGCCGCAACCTTGGGCTTATCAGCGAAAGCTCCATGCGCTATGAGCGCGGTGTGGACGACCACGGCGTCGAGGCGCGTTCCGCCGCCGCGGCGGCCCTCATCGTGGAGGTTGCCGGCGGCACCGTAAGCGCCGCCGCGGCCGACGACCAGGGCATCATCGACGTGTGGCCCGAGCCCAGCACCGCCGCGCAGCTGAAGTTCCGCATCCCGCGCTTCCGTTCCATGATGGGTGCCCAGATCCCGCGCGAGTTCATCGTCGAGATTCTGGAGCGCATGGGTTGCAAGGTCGAAGACACCGCGGACGAGGATGTGCTGGACGTGGTTTCCCCCACGTTCCGTCCCGATCTGCCGCGTGAGATCGACCTGTACGAGGAGGTGCTGCGCCTGTACGGCATGGACCTCATCCCCGAGACGCTGCCCGGCGGCCGCGGCCGCTTCGGCGTGCGCTCCCATATGGAGCACGTGCTGGATACCGTCAACCGCACTATGACGGCGTCCGGTCTCAACGAGACCATGACGTATTCCTTCGCCGAGCCCACCGAGCTCGAGCGTCTGCGCATGCCCGTCGAGGGGCTGGGCGACCCCGTAGAGCTCATCAACCCCATGAACTCCGACCAGTCGGTCATGCGCCAGAGCATCGTCCCGGGTCTTTTGCGCTCGGTGGCGCACAACCAGGCTCGCGGCGTGAAGAACATTCAGCTCTACGAGCAGGGCATGGTGTTCTTCGCCCATGAAGGCAAGAAGCAGCCCAAGGAGCGCCGTCGCCTGGCCGGTGTCATGGCGGGCGCGTTCGGCGACGCTGCCTGGAATGTGCAGCCTGCGGCGTTCGACTTCTTCGATGGCAAGGGCGTCGTGGAGAACCTGATGCGCGAGCTGGCCATCCCGAAGGTCCGTTACAAGGCGCTGTCCGCGCAGGAGGCCCCGCATCTGCAGCCCGGCCGCGCCGCCCAGGTGCTCTCCGCCGGCACGGTGCTCGGCTGGGTGGGCGAGCTGCATCCGCTGGCTTGCGCCGCCTATGACGCGCAGGCGCCCGTGGTCGCCTTCGAGCTGGACGTCGAAGCGCTCGCCAAGGTCTGCCGTCCTGCGCGCGATTACGTTGACGTACCCACGTTCCCGGCGGTTTCCATCGACCAGGCGTTCGTGGTCGACGAGGATGTGACGCACGAGCGTCTGGAGCAATGCATGTCGTCTGCGGGCGGCAAGCTGCTGGCTGAGGTGCGCCTGTTCGATGTGTATCGCGATTCTGAACGCATCGGTCAGGGCAAGAAGTCCATGGCGTATGCGCTGACGTACCGCGCCGCCGATCGCACGCTTACCGGCGAAGAGGTCGACAAGGCTCACGCGAAGCTGGTGAAGAAGGTCTGCGGCGCCACCGGCGCCGAGGTCCGCGCGTAAAGGCGATCAGCCCACGTGCCCAGGGAAGCCGCCGAGTTCATGCCCGGCGGTTTCCTTGTTTCAGGCGGATTCTAAGACTTAACCATGGCTAACAGCGTTACAATGGAGCGCAAACGAAAGGATGCGGTATGTACGATAATCTGAAAAGCCCCGGTCGTAACGACGAATGTTGGTGCGGCAGCGGGCGCAAATACAAGAAGTGCCATCTCGATTTCGACGAGCGTTTGCAAAGCCTCTATGAGCAGGGTTTCGAGGTTCCCCAGCGCAGCTTGTTGAAAACGCCGGAGGAGATCGAGGGCATCAAAAGAAGCGCTGCCATCAACATCGGCGTGCTGGACCTCGTGGCCGAGCGGATCGGCGCAGGCGTTAGCACCGAGGAGATCGACAAATGGATTTATGATTACACCGTCGAGCATGGAGGCATCCCGGCAGACCTTGATTACGAGGGCTATCCGAAAAGCGTCTGCACGTCCATCAACGAAGTGGTCTGCCACGGCATCCCTTCCGAGGATGACGTGCTCAAAGAGGGCGATATCGTGAACGTGGACTGCTCCACGATTCTTGACGGCTACTTCTCCGACTCCTCCCGTATGTTCTGCATCGGTGAGGTATCCGAGGAAGCAAAACAACTGGTACAGGTTTCCAAAGAATGTGTCGAGCTGGGACTCAAAGAGGTCAAGCCCTGGGGATTTTTGGGAGACATTGCACAGGCAGTCTCCGACCACGCCCATAAAAACGGCTACACCGTCGTCCGCGAAATCGGCGGTCACGGGGTAGGGCTTGCCTTCCACGAAGACCCGTGGGTCGGCTATGTCGGCAGAAGAGGCACCGATATGCTGCTGGTGCCCGGCATGGTGTTCACCATCGAGCCGATGATCAACCAGGGCAGCTACCACGTCAAGCTGGACTCCCACGCCGACACCGCTGCCGGTCAGGATTGGATTGTCATTACCAGCGACGGCAAGCTCTCCTCCCAGTGGGAGATCACCGTTGCCGTCACCGAAGACGGCGCCGAGGTGCTGACCTACTAACCAAAATTTTCCGCATAAAAAATTCCGCTGTGTTTTTAACACAGCGGAATTTTTGTTTTGGATTATTCGTCCTTTTCAAATTCGGTCACAGCGATGGCAAGCTCATCCAGGCTCTTTTTGTCCACCGGGGACGGGCACTGGCTCATCAGCTCGCTGGCGTTTTGTACCTTCGGGAAGGCGACCACGTCGCGCAGGTTATCGCAGCCGCACATGGTCATCACAATGCGGTCCAGACCCAAAGCAGCACCTCCGTGCGGCGGTGCGCCGTACTTGTAGGCATCTACCAGGAAGCCGAATTTTGCCTCGATTTCTTCCTCGGTCAGACCCAGTGCTTCAAACATCTTCTGCTGCAGCTCGTAGTCGGTGATACGGATGGAGCCGCTGAGCAGCTCAACTCCGTTGACTACCATGTCGTACGCCTGCGCACGGACCGAACCCGGGTCGCTGTCGATGTATGGCAGGCACTCCTCCAGCGGCATGGTGAATGGGTGGTGCATTGCCAACCAGCTCTGGCTTTCCTCATCCCACTCGAAGAATGGGAACTCGGTAATCCACAGGAAGTTGTACTTGCCTTCCGGGATCAGTCCCAGCTGTTTGCCCAGTGTCAGACGCAGCTGACCAAGAACCGGCAGGACCACACGGTCTTTATCTGCCACAATCAGAACCACATCGCCCTGCTGACATCCCAGCGTATGGAGCAGAGCAGTCAGCTCCTCTTCGCTCATAAATTTTGCAAAGGAGCAGTTCGGCTTTTCATCTGCCCAGCGGATGTATGCCAGACCCTTTGCACCGATTCCCTTTGCCTGCTCGGTCAGCTTGTCGATGGCTTTTCTGGTCAGGGTAGCCGCTGCATCCTTCGCAACGATGCAGCGGATCGAACCGCCGTTTGCCAGCGCATCGGCAAAAACAGGGAAGGAGGTTCCCTTGACCTGCTCGCTCAAATTGACAATTTCCATCTCGAAGCGGGTATCCGGCTTATCCGAGCCGTAGCGCTCCATCGCCTCGCGGTAGGTCAGACGCGGCATCTTGCCAATCTCAATGCCTTTGATCTCGCGGTACAGCCGCTGGATGTAGCCTTCGAGCATATCCATGATGTCCTCCTGGGTAACAAAGGACATCTCCAAGTCCACCTGGGTGAACTCCGGCTGACGGTCGGCACGCAGGTCCTCGTCGCGGAAGCAGCGGGCAAGCTGGATGTAGCGGTCAAAGCCGGACAGCATCAGCAGCTGCTTGTAAATCTGCGGCGACTGCGGCAGTGCATAGAATTTGCCGTGGTGGATTCTGGATGGTACCAGGTAGTCCCTTGCACCTTCCGGGGGAGACTTAATCAGCATAGGGGTTTCGATTTCCAGAAAATCATTCTCATAGAAGTAGTCGCGGGTGACCTTTGCAACCTGATGGCGCAGGATCATCTTTTCCTGCAAAGTCTTTCTGCGCAGGTCCAGATAGCGGTATTTTAAGCGAAGCTCCTCTTTTACCTTGCTCTTGTCGGTGATTTCAAACGGAGGAGTCTGTGCTTTGGAGAGGATTCGCAGCTCATCGACGTGGATTTCGATTTCTCCGGTGGAGATTTCGGTGTTGACCGCTTCTCTCTGGCGAACCAGACCTTTTGCAATCAGCACATATTCTGCATGGACCGAGGCTGCCTTTTCAAACACCTCTCGGTTGGTATCGTCATCGAATACCAGCTGTACCACACCGGTACGGTCGCGCAGGTCAATAAAAATCAAATGACCTTTATCCCTCTGTTTTTGTACCCATCCGCAGACAACTTCGCTGTTGCCCACATTTGCCTTGGAAAGTTTTCCGCAGTAGCTGGTCCTTTTCAGACCGTTCATCGTTTCTGCCATACTTGTTTCTTCCTTTCTGCTTGATGTTGTATAATGCTTGTTCTAACAAAAATTGACTCTACCGGCAGTACCACTCCAAAAACTGGTACTCTGTCCGGTCGCCCTCATAGTGGACATCCTGCTGCAAGGTCTGCACATCGGCAAATCCCAGCCGGTGATAGAGATGGAGTCCCGGAAGGTTGCCCACCCAAGTGTCGATGCGGACCCCTTCCATCCCACTTTGTTGCGCCTGCTGCTGGGCAAACCGCATCAGGCGCCTGCCCAGTCCCAAGCCCTGCCAATCGGGATGGACTGCCAGCGTATGGACACACAAAAGCTTATCCTGCTCGAGCGTTCGGCTCCAGCTGACCTGCTGATAGCAGCTGTCAAAGCAGTTGTCATACGCTGCCGATGCCACCAGCTGTCCGGTCTGCTGCTCGAACAAACCATACAGCCCGCCCTGTGCAAACAGCTCGCGTGCGGTCCACTCCTTTGGATATTCGGTGTCCCAGCCGGAATAGTTTTCTCCCGCCAGCTGGTCGGCTGTCACACACTCGTACAGCTTTCCTACCTCGACCAGCTCCTGCTCGGTGATTGGTCGAAGCTCCAGCCCTAATCGATAGCGGTATTGCAGCAGCGGCGCGTCCGAATCTGCGCGGTACATCTCATGGTTTACCGGTACATCCACCCTGCCTGCCGGCGTTGCTCCCAGCTGTTCGCAGGTCCTTCTGGAGGCAAAGTTGTCCTCTCGACAGGTAATCAGCACCTCTTCCATCCGGTGACGTCTTGCCAGCCGCAGCAGCAGCCGGCAGCTGATAAGAGCATAGTGATGTCCCCGATGCTCCTCCTCCACCTCATAGCCGATATTTCCCGCATACTCGACCAGGTCGTTATATCCGACCCGCAGCGTGCAGCGTCCTACCGGCTGACCGTTTGCCACCATCTCAAAGAGATATGCCGGCAGATATTTCTTTTGCGGCTGTGCCGGAATGGTTTTGAGCAGCCGCAGATGAAACTGCCTGCTGCCAAAATATCCGCCCTTTTTGCAAGGCTCCAAAAAGGTCATTTCTGCTCCCCTCCTTGCCAATCCAATAAAAAAAGCTTTCCCTCCCTCACAGCCATCGGTCAGCTGCAAGGGACGGAAAGCTTTCTGCTTTTCGTGGTGCCACCCTGATTCAAGCGCTCTGTTTTACAGCACGCTCCTTGTTGTTTTTCCTTAACGCGGAAACTACGGGAGCGATTTTTCTCGTTCCAGCTAAGCAGGTGTCTTCACAAAATCCGGTTCCCGGGTCCCTTTCAGCCGGTGAGGATCCTCTCTGGTCGGTCGATGTTTTGCTACTCCTCCATGCATCAAACGCTTTTATTCGATATGATTTTAAAGGTGTATCCCAAATGGAATACACCTATCATACATCATCCTGCTGTCAAGGTCAAGACCTCTTTTGAAAGTTTTCCCGCTTTCAAACAACCCATAAAAACCTTTGCAGAGTAAACCAAAAAGAATGCCGTCTGTATCTACTTCTGGCATTCTAATTTTGTAAATCCCGTACGATTTTCTTTTGGTTTTCCCGCCTTTATACATTCGGATTGCCGATATTTCTCCAGTCAAGGTCTCCGCGTTCCAGAGCATGAATCAATGCCTCTGCCGTTGCAATGTTGGTTGCCACCGGTACATTGTGGACATCGCACAGGCGGAGGATGTTTGCCTCATTGAGTTCATTTGGTTTTACTGTGATTGGATCGCGGAACATCAGCAGAAGATCCAGTTCGTTGCAGGCGATCCTTGCCGCAATCTGCTGATCTCCACCCTGTGAACCGCTGAGGAACCGCAGGATGTCCAATCCGGTTGCCTCTGCTACAAGCTTTCCGGTCGTTCCCGTTGCACATACATTGTGGCGGCTGAGCACACCACAGTATGCAATGCAAAACTGTACCATCAGCTCTTTTTTGGAATCGTGAGCAATCAAACCAATATTCATCTGTTTTCATTCCTTTCTGTAAACAATATCAAAACATCCTGAAGATTTTTCCTTCAGATGCGCCTTGCAAGCCTCTCTCCGTTCTGTCGCAGACCTTGCACCAGGAGAAACTGCCCGTTCGGTTGATACCTGTTTTTCCCACTTTTTGCTTAAAAATATGCAAACCCTTTTTTTGCACATTTCTTCTAAAGCTTTTCATTTTCCTTATTACCATTTATAGTCTATCATTATTGCTCTGTTTTGTAAACTATTTTTCTCTGATTTTTGTCTATTTCAATCAAGAAAATCTTCTTTTTTGTACGCTATCACCGTTATCCTTCTTTTTTACCATTTTTATTCACGTTTTAAGCACGGGATATTCACCTGTTGAAAGCCGTTTTACACAAAGAGGACGGAGGTAACTTCCTCCGTCCTCTTGATTTCTACATTTCGTCCGCAAAAGGGAACAGCGATTTCACCTGGTTTGCGATGCTGGCACTCTCGCCCCGAAGGTCGTCGTCTTTCGAGAGCCTGCAATAGATGGCTGCCCGGAAACTCCCGGCAAGGAGTGCGTCCATCCCTGTATATCCAAAAGTGTTCATCATAACCGTTTACCCGCACAATCCAGACGGAACACGGTCACTATGAACCTCGTCTTTATTATATCTCATTTCTTGTGTTTTAGCAAGATATTCTTTATCTATTTTTCTGGTGTGTTTCTGTGCGATAAGGCTCACGAAAACGTCCGTAGCGTCCAGTTCGCCGTCAAATACTGTGGTGACATGAATCTCTGTTTTATTTTTCGCCATAGGCAGTTGTCCTCCATACATGAAAACAGCCAGACAAAGGTGTCGGCAACGAAGTCCGGCAACGGGCTTCAAAAAAACCTTGGAACTAATCCTTGTCTGGCAGTTGGGTTATTTTATACTTTTTCTTTTATTTTTTTGTTGAATTTAATGATAACAGACTGTCGCTGTACTCAGCACAAAAAGGAAAGTGTGCGGTCACAGGAAACCAGATGGATGCGGATGATGTGGTATGTATCAGAAAAACTCCAATAGAGCAAGGAGGCACTGATAAATACAGCAATCTCCTACTTGTTTGTAGAAACTGTTGTATATCAAAAATACAGATACTTTTATTGCAGAAATGGAGAAGTTAAATCTTGATTTGAAACGGACTGAAAAGCTGTTAAAACTCAGAAGCCTTACTTTTGTTGAGAGCTGTTAAACTGCTAATTTATCCATTCTTGATGGCAAGCCGTGTGAGCTGAAAGGTTCATGCACGGTTTAGAGTGGGGGAAAAGGGGGAGATAATATCAAACTCTTACCTATCACTATTTTCTACCCCGCAGGCAAAAGCTCCTGCAAGCAAGGCGGCGAAAACGCTGGATAATCCACTGCTTCACGCATTGGAAGGCGCTGTGCCTCTGCCGGAGCAGGAACCGGTCTTTACGGTATATGACGATATTCGTCAGAAACTCATTGCTCAGGGAATGCCTGCCGACCAGATCGCTTTTATCCATGAAGCCAATACCGAAGTGCGGAAAAAGGAGCTGTTCTCTAAAGTCCGTACCGGTCAGGTGCGTGTCCTTTTGGGCAGCACCGCCAAGATGGGCGCAGGCACCAATGTGCAGGACCGTCTGGTGGCACTTCATGACCTGGACTGTCCGTGGAGACCGGGAGACCTTGCCCAGCGCAAGGGCCGTATCGAGCGCCAGGGTAACCAGAATCCTCTTGTCCATGTGTACCGCTATGTGACCGAAGGAACCTTTGACGCATACCTCTGGCAGACGGTGGAGAATAAGCAAAAATTCATCAGTCAGATCATGACTTCTAAATCGCCGGTGCGTTCCTGCGATGATGTGGACGAAACGGCGCTTTCCTTTGCCGAGATCAAAGCCCTGTGCGCCGGAGATCCCCGCATCAAGGAGCGTATGGATTTGGATGTGGAGGTATCCCGCCTGAAGCTGATGAAAGCCGACCACCAGAGCAAGCAATATCGTCTGGAGGACCAGCTGCTCAAATACTTCCCGGAGGAGATTGAAAAGCACAAAGGTTTTATCAAGGGCTTTGAATCCGATCTGGAGGTTTTGGCAGCTCACCCGCACCCGGAGGACGGATTTGTCGGTATGGAGATTCGTGGAGACATGCTGACCGATAAGGAGAACGCCGGTGCAGCCCTTTTGGATGCCTGCAAGGAGGTCAAAACCTCCGATCCGGTGCAGATCGGCAGCTACCGGGGCTATGCCATATCCGTGGAATTTTCCGCTTGGAAACAGGAGTATACGCTCCTGCTGAAAGGACAGATGACCCACCGGGCAACCCTTGGTACAGACCCTCGCGGAAATCTTACCCGTATCGACAATGCCCTCGCCCAGATGCCCCAGCGTCTGGAGGCGGCAAAGGCCCAGCTGGATAACCTCTATCAGCAGCAGGCTGCCGCAAAGGAGGAAGTCGGAAAGCCATTCCTTTATGAAGAAGAACTGCGAAGCAAAAATGCCCGTCTGGTGGAGCTGGATACTTTGCTCAACATCGACGGAAAGGGACAGGCGCACGCAGAGGCTGTTGTTGCCAAAAGCACACGGACTTCGGTGCTGGACAGCCTGAAGCGTCCGGCGACGCCCCGCAGTACAGACAAGAAACCAAAACAGCATGAGGAGGTGCGATAACATGAATACTAACGATCTGAATACAGCCCTTTATGAAAAGATGGCTGCCGAACAGGACAAGTTCCGGGACTGGCTGAAAAGCCAGCCCCCGGAAGAAGTCTTAAACCATGCCTATGAGTACACCATCCGCGAGGACATCGTGATGGCAATGGAGGAACTGGAGTTGACCGACACCCAGGCTCAGGCACTTTTGGAATCTCCCTCTCCGCTGGCGGATGTGTACCGCTATTTTGAAAAGCTGGAGACCGGCTATATGGATGTGATCCGGGACAGCATTGAGAACCGTGCCGACGATGTGTGCAGAGCTAAAGAGGAACTGCGAACAACACCGGTCTATCCCCATTCAGCTGCCTATGCGAGAGAACATGGGGAGCTGGAGCAGTACCGAGCTTCCAACAATGTAAATCTCCAATGCAAGGAGTCCATTGAAGCGGCGGTGCGGGAACACTTCGACGGAATGTATCTCAGCCACGATGCGGCAAAGGGTGTGATCGAGACCTATGGCATGGAGCGTGTGGCTATGGTTCTGGCTAACACCGTCCAGCTTCAGGACTGGGATGGGCGCTACTCCCGACGCAACAAAGAATGGGCCAAGACCATTCCTAATGAGAATCCCGAAACCGTCCGTTGTGGTTATGCCTTAAACAGCCACCCTGCTGTGCTGGATGGTTTTATTGATCTGGTGCGTGAAGAACAGCAGCGCAGCCGTACCCAGAGAGAAAAACTGGAACCGTCCCGTCCCTCAGTACGGGATAAGCTCAAACAGGAGCTGCCCGCCCATAAGTCTGCCGCCCCGAAAAAACGGGAGCCGGAGCGATAACCATGGCAAAGCGCAAGCGGGATGTTCCGGTTTTGTTTTGGGTGTCCGCAGAAGAAC
>OLQA01003116.1_pt1 | contig 12168 bp, 6 predicted proteins | sample 1673151 | NCBI WGS metagenome assembly OLQA01 (sample SAMEA3136760, study PRJEB25190) | human gut metagenome | biome: human gut; feature: human-associated habitat; material: faeces | place: Austria | collected 2013 | reverse complement strand
GCCCATCCTCAACATGGGCCGCAAAGGCGCAATCGGCATAGCATCCCCCGCATGTCGTCACCACGGAGCGACCGTCATGCATAGCTCTCGATGCCATCTCGATTATTCCTTCCAGCTCAGGGGTTCAAGCCCCACCGCACCACAGCTCTGCCACCAGCTGCCGCGACGCAAAGCCCGCAGCATCTACCGCAGCAAGACACGAAGAGCCTCCCAAAAGGCAAACGCCCCTCGGGAGGCCCGTACGTCATTCCGACTTATTACGCCTCGGACTTCTTGGCGTAGACAAACCAGTAGCCGAGCGCGATCAGAACCGCACCGCCCACGATGTTGCCCAGCGTGGCGGCGGATAGGTTAAACGCAATACCCGCGACGTTGAGCGCATCGGCCCCGGCAACGCAGTTATTTTCGTTATTCAATTTATTTATATACAGTTCATCATGACAAGGATTGGGATAGATTTTAGTATCTTTATCTGCCACAGCCTCTTCTACCGAAGATATGGTTCAGGGATAAATCTTAAATACTCTGGCATCGGAACGAGGCACTTTCAACGTCAATATATTTGCTGTTTTATCTGTCATTTCTTTTTTATCTGTCCAAAGTTCATGTACAGTGTAAACCACGCCTTCGGCAAGCCCCAAATCACTATATTTCAAATCAAAAACTTTTTGAGTCGGAGACGTAGTAAAGTGATATGCGGCCACATAAAGGGTATCGGCGACTCTATGCATAAAGGCATCGGCTTGACCCGTTCCCCAATAATCGTTCACGATAGGACGAAACGACTTCCCTATTTTACCGATACGATTTATCTCTTCATTCTTGACAATCGACTGTGCACGAACACGCGCTTCCTCTGTACAATTCAAGAAATCGTCCCCCAACAAACATAGTCCCGTAGTTACCACCGAAGTGAACCGAGCTCGGTTTTCTCCCGGCGAATGCAATGTATAAGTTCTTCCCGACGGATATTCCCCATTACCCGTAAATTTACCGAAGACCATGTAATCGGGATCGTTATAACAATAGAAACGATCGGTCCACCAACTATGTGTCAATGCATTAAGCGCATATTTCGTATCGTTCATCGTTCCATATGTATCACAAGCAAAACGACGCCCATTGGCATACTGCGCCGGGAAAAGAGGTGCGATAGAAAGGTTCACGTACATCTTATCACCTATTCTGTCCGAAAGATATTTCATTCCCTGATTATAAGCCTGTATTCCCGTAGTCACCTCTGGATCATACCAAGAGTCGGCTTCGAACGTTCCGTGTGTCATAAAGTCTATTTTCAGGAACTCATAACCATCTTTAATCCATTGGTCTATATAATAATCTATACGCATCTTCGTGCCGATGTGAGTAGGATCTAATGCCCAACCTTTATTTCCACCGGGAAACTGCGCTGGTTGTCCATTGATTTTCAGTACAATATCCCCATATTTATATTTACCATTAGTTCCTTCCACATCTTTATTCATGTTGCCTCCCCAATCGACGAAAGGAGTCCAATAAATACCCGGTCTCTGTCCACGTTCTTTACACTCCTTAATAAAACGACGGCGATTTTGAGCCGTGATATTTGTCCAATAAGAATCGAGACCGATATATACGGTACTGTCATTGGTAAATTCGGGAGCCAGTTTATCGGCAAAGAAAGCCGATACACTCGAAGCAATCGCATACGAAACATCAGACATCGCATTTCCCCAACTGTTCCAGCCGAACGGCGTTCCTTTATCCCACGCACGTTTAGGTGTCACAACGGCATTCAACTCGCCATAAACCTCCATTCCATCTCTCCAATCGTCAAAATAACCGAACATCACCTTCGGTGACTTCACAGTTGTACCTTTCACTTTGCCATGAGGCAGTTGATCTCGGGTAGTAGGGGTCTTTCCACTGTAATTGTCGCTAATACCGCCATAAACAATAAGCGACGTAATAGAATTGGGAGTATTGACTTTCGACACGACTCCGGTTTTCCAATTATCATGTTCGATAGAGCCTAATACCAAACCATTGTTATTTTTCGTGCTATACAAGCAGCCTGCTTCATAGCTCGTGTAAGTCGACCCTACTCTAAACACCTTAGAGTCATAAGCTACCCAACAGTCATTGTCATAAGGAACGATCAAAGCAACGTTCGTTCCGTTCTCGGCGGGAAGAAAAGCCGTTGACTCAGTCGTCGTCAAAGGCGACATATAATTCGATGCTATCACATCGGGAGCCTCTACTTTCAATTCAGTCAACAAATAGTTTTGACCCGAATAGAGGTAATAAGTATGTGTAGCTTTCAGTTTAGGATTTTCATTCGTATACACAAGGTCTACACGCTTACCCAAACCAAATAAATCGGAATAATCACTAACAGTTGCTCCGGTAAATGTCAACGAGGGAGCAGAATATTCAGATTCGTCTATCTTAAATACAGCATGGTTTTTGGGAATCAACAATACTTCGTTTCTGTAAATATCCGTTTGCCCATCTGTATCCGAAATATTTAATTTCAGCATTCCTTCCTGTACTGTGATAGCCGATACAGAAAGGGGGATAACACAAAATAAAAGGGAGGTGAGTCGATTCATATTATTGGTGTTTTTTTAATCGTCGGGAAAATAAAAATTTCCCCGACGACCTGATTAAGATTTTATTATACAAATTTCATGCAACAAACCATGTAAATCCTATTACATGCCTACTATTATCTTAGATACAGCTTGTTTGTTTCCAATGGTAACTTTTACCAAATAAACTCCTTCGTTTACATCGAAATTCATGTTCTGACTAGCAGCCACACGATATTGTGCCAATGCCCTTCCATCTATACCCAAAATTTCAAATATGGCAACTTCGTTCGAGGAGTTTTGCAAATACACGGTTTGTCCGGCAGCATACACTTTGTAATCATTTCCGCTTAAAACATTTTCAATGCTCGAAGTAGAACTTATTACGAAAGGACTTGCCAACCAGCCGTTATCCACAGCAGATACCGCAAATTCCACACCTTCGGTTTTAGGCATATACAAGTCATACCGATTGGTCGGAACCAACGGATATTGCGTTCCATATACTTTCAACGCACCTGTGGTTTTATCGGCAGGAAGTATGAAATTTATTTTACCATCGGGAGTCTTGACATAGATATTATATCGAATAGCCTCAGCCGGAGTCGTATCGTCAGTAGCTTTTTCCCATCTCAACTCATAGCAACCTTTGTCTTCATTGTAAATGGCCGTAAAGTTCTTAGGCGCAGCAGGTGCGGCATTGGCAATAACACCATCGTTGCCTCTATTAAATAAGATATAATCGGGCCAAGAACCCAATCCATCACCATCTGCCCCACCACCATCACGATAACCGAAGATACCCATATCGAGGAAACCGTCATTATCAATATTTACAAAAGTAGCCGATCCTCCGCGGCAACGAGCATCGTCGGGAATAAGCTCCTGCTTTGTAAATGAATTATCTCCATTATTATACATAAAGGTGGCATTGGTATTCCAACCCGTCATGAAATAATCATTCAACCCATCGTTATTCACATCGCCAATCGCCAAAGCACAGCCCCCACCGAAGAAATTGGTCTCGGCTTCCTCATGACGAGTGAATGTTTCATCTTGATTATTGACATACAATTTCCCGAAAGCGGCCCAACCATTATTTACGTCACGGCCTATCTCAATAATATCGGCATATCCGTCGTTGTTCACATCGATAAAAGCGGTCTCTCCTTGTTGATGTCCCACGAAGTCGATACCTGTCACTTCTGTAAAAGTATCGTTCCCGTTATTCTTATACAATTTTGTCACCGATTTATAGGTATCGTGATACCCGGTAACCACCATATCTATCCAACCGTCATTGTTGAAATCGGCCACATCAACCGATCCGCCATTAACACCGATGAAATTTTCTGTTCCGTTAACCGGGTTTTTCACCAACTCGAACGAGCCTCCTACATTTTTCATAATGGCGCACACACGGCCTTGTCCCGTTCCTCCGGAAACTTCCTCCCACACTCCGCCGGCACTTCCGTTGATAAGCAAGTCGGTCCAACCGTCATTATTGTAATCGAAAGCGGCAAGTAGCTTAGAGCCGTTGTCATTCGATTCGGTGCAAAGACCGGGAAAAGCCTCTATCATATTCCAGTCGGCCACAAATTTATAATCGGGAGCACCGCTGTTCATAAATATGTCCGTAAACGCATCGCTACCGACTTTCCCGACAGTAATCAAATCGAGATTACCATCGTTGTTAATATCGATAAACACGGCCGAACTTTGATTTTTTGCATACAAATCTTCCGACACCGCAGTAACATCGGTATACGTTCCATCGGCATTGCCTTTGAACAAGCCCATACTAGGTGTATTCTGTCCAGCAATAATAAAATAGTCCATAATGCCATCGTTGTTAAAATCGGCAAACAACTGGCGACCGGAAGCAGTCATCGGGAATCCACTCTCCCCGTCCACCGGATTTCGTAAAATTTCCCAATTCACCGAATTTGTAGAAAAGCCTGAAAATACAGTTCCTACAAGAGCCAAAGAGATTAATAATTTTTTCATATTCATAGTGTTTTTATGGCGAGGTCTATTTTTATTTCTCTATCGGTAAGACAGACCTCTTAATCCCACCGATAGAGAATATATAGTCGCTTAATTCAACCCGGGATTTTGATCATCTTCCAAATGAGGATTTTGTTTTATTTCTACCATCGGCACAGGGAATAAGCGATGTTGCGCTCCAATAGTCGAAGCCAAAGCCTGCCAACGGTTTCTCACTTTTATATACTCTTCAAAATGTCCGGTTCTCACAAGATCCATACGCCGCCAACCCTCGCAAGCGAGTTCACGCATACGCTCATCGAGTATTTTCGTGCGGAATTCTTCGGCAGACATACCCGTGTCCCAAACATATTGAGCCGGAACCGTTCCACCGAAAGCACGAGAGCGAACAGTCGTATTCACCAATGTAACAGCACCAGACGTATTTCCTGTCTCGTTCATACATTCGGCCAACATCAACAACGCATCGGCATAACGGAAGTAGTACATATTTCCACCCGTATAATAAAAAGACTTAGTTCCATCGATACGCACATCTTCAAACTTTTTGAAATGGGGCTTCAATTGGTCTTCTCCAAAACCAGCAGATGGAACAGGCTGTTTGCCCTTATAAATAAAATCGGAGCGTATGCTGGCATCTTTTCTCAAGTCTCCCGGCTCGTATATATTCACGCAATAATCAGTCGGTAAAACAAAATCATATCCTCCATACATGCAATTGGGATCTCCGGAACAAGCACGAGTGCCTGCATACCATTGAGCCTCGTTAGAATCGGGCCATACATTATTGAAATAAAACGTGAATATTTCTTCTGTACTGGCCTGAGACGGTAAATTTCCCATTACTTTGTTGGCATCGAACAAATCGGCATAATTGTTTTCAAGAACAAATCCGCCTCTGCTTTTCAAATCTTCCAGCAAAATCTGCGCTTCACCGAAATCTCTATATCCTGACTCCACAGGAGCCGACATATATACCTTCGCCAACAACATTTTTGCGGCCCAAATCGTAGGGATACGTCCATCGGCCGCTCTTTTTTCCGACAAGTAAGTAAGAGATACCTTCAAATCATCTGTAATCATCTTGTAGACTTCTTGCAATTCTTTGCGCGGCCCCAACTGATTCTGGCCGTCTACGATATTGGGCAATGGTAATTTGCCCCAATATTGAGTCAACTCAAAAAGAATACATGCCCGATAAAAAGATATCTGTCCCAAGAACACCTTATACTGCTCGGCTTCATCGGCAGAAGCAGATTTCAACAATCGATCGATATGCCATAACCCCTCACTTGCTTGCACAGCCACCGGCCAACGAATATTCCAAGCCTCTGCAATAGAAGTATTTTCAGAATCATAATATCCGTCATATTTATCGAACGCCGCCTGCATAGCATTTGTCCTTACCTGATACTCACCCTGCTGAGCCTCATCGGTTCCTAAAATCGTGTAAAAACCTTTCCGATTCACACGAGTCGCACGCCATTGATAGTACAGCCCATAAACAAAAGCTTGCACATTCTCTGGTTTTTCAAAAACCTGTTCGCTCGACAAACTGGTTTGCGGATCTTGCTTCAAAAAACCGTCTTCGCAAGACGATACAAAAATCGACAGAAGCAACGCTATAACGATATATCTATTAGTTTTCATATTCCTAACTTTTAATTTCTTAGAATGATATATTTAGACCGACAACATACATACGCATATTGGGATACCAATCCCCGGTTTCAGGATCGAATCCTTTGTATTTCGTCGCAGTAAAGAGATTACTTCCCGTAAAATAGATGCGAAGATTGTCAAGGTAAATCTTATTGATCAATTTACGAGGGAACGTATAAGCCAACGTAGCCGAACTTAACCGGAAGAACGAGGCATCTTGCAAACATAGGCTCGTACTGCCGTACCCGAATCCGCTAAACGCATGATAAGCTCTCGGTATCAATGTATTCGTATTCTCCGGTGTCCAACGATTCAATATATCTTTATGAGCTGCACTTCTTCCATCACTGGTAACCAATGAATTATACAAGAAACTCGTTTTCTTGGCTCCATACGAATAATTCCCGACAAGCGTCAATTCCAAACCTTTCCAACTTACAGTCGTATGGATACCACCATAGAATTTAGGGTCTTTAACCCCCACGACCGTACGGTCCTTATCATTAATAATGCCGTTATGATCTCTATCCAACGGCAAAATATCTCCGGGTTGTGCCGTCCGAGAACCCAATTCGAGAGAGTTCACATAATCCATATCCGACTCCTGTATAATCCGGTCGAACAGATACATATAAATCGTATTCAACGACTCACCCACAAACAAGTTACCCTCGGTCTGTATCTCGTTATTCGACATACCACCTAATTTATAGATTTCCTGAGCCTGCCCGTCCAATTTGATAATCTTATTGCGATCGGCAGAAATATTAAATCCGATATTCCAATTCCAGTCCTTTGTACGAATAGGAGTGGCATTTATCGAAAATTCAATACCTCTATTCCGAAGCGTGCCTACATTGGCTAATTGATCAAGGTATCCCGAAGACGGCGACTTACTAATGGTCATCAACAAATCCTCGTTATCAATATGAAATAAATCGAGTGTAAAGCTCAAACGATCGTTAAACATGCCATAGTCCAATCCCACATTAATTTGTTTCTGCTTTTCCCAGCGTAAATCGGGGTTACCATACCGTCCCCAGTTAATCAACGCACTCGTACCAAGAGTAGCTCTTACATCATAAAGCGTTTGGTAACCATAGTTGGGAATATTTTGATTACCAGCCAAACCATAGCCTACCCGAAGTCTTAGGTTATTAATGACATTCTGCGACTGCATGAACTCCTCTCCTGTAATATTCCACGAAGCAGATACCGAAGGGAAGAATCCCCATTTATTATTGGTTCCGAATTTAGATGAACCATCATAACGACCTGTAAACGTGACATAATAGCGACTATCGTATACATATCCCGCACGCAAGAATACAGAAGCCATAGAGTAAGTCCAAAAATCTGAATTAACGCCGAAATCCTCTTTCTTCGAAGCTCCGGCTATTGCCTTATATGAGAAAAAGTCATTACCAAAACCCTTCACATCAAGACTATTCCAATTTTGACCGTAATAAGACATATTAGCACCCAAAACAGCCGATATCCTATGCTTCTCTTTAATTAATGTTTTGTATGAAACCGTGTTATCCCACTGCCAATTCAACATTTTATCCTTACGATGTTTAGCCTGCCCATCGGCTGACGCTTTATAGGACTGTGTCGTTTCGGTAGAATAGTAGGTATAGTCTTCTTTACTCATATAATCAATAGAAAAGGTCGAACGTATATCAAGTCCTTTTATTGGATTGATATTGATAAAGTTAGAACTCATAAGACGAGCTTGATTCGCATCTCTGACCACATTCAAGTCCCTGATAGGATTATTATTGCTCTGGCTCTCTTCTGTGCCATATTTCATATACCAATATTCACCTGATATCGGTAACAGAGGATCTGCTCTAAGCGCCACAGGAAAAGTATTGTCATCTGCAACAGGATGTCCCACCTGATAAACGAAGGTTGTATTAGTTCCTACCTTCAACCAAGGCTTTACCATCTGATCGAGATTGATTTTACCTGTGTAACGCTCATAGCTTACATTTTTCATTAAGCCCTCTTGCTGATTATAGTTAAAACTCATGAAGTAAGAACCCTTATCACCAGCTCCAGAAAAACTTACCGCATGATTTTGCTGATATGCATTTTGAGTAACCGCATCAAGCCAATTATACGTTTTTCCCGACAGGTAAGCCTCCATTTCATCTTCTGTAAAAATCGTATTAGGTGGAACCGTTGTCGATAAGAAATTATCCTTTATGTATTTTTCTCGTCGGGCAGGCGGTAAATTAGTCGTATTATTAAACTCATTGATATATGCCTCTACGCGGAGGTCATGCAATTGAGAGCCATTGATCAACGGCATCTCTTTGCTGAAACTTTGCGAGCCATACCAACCGTCATAAGTAACACGGGCCTTACCTTTTTGCCCTTTTTTAGTGGTAATTACAACAACCCCATTTGCGCCGCGAGCTCCATAAATAGCAGTCGCCGAAGCATCCTTCAATACGTCGATAGTAGCTATATCATTGGGATTCAGCATCTCGAAACCTTGATCGACCAACAAACCGTCTATGACATAAATAGGAGAAGTCCCATATTGTATCGAGTTATTTCCCCGAATCTTAATGCTGGCAGCCTCTCCGGGTTTTGCACTATTCTGGATAAATACACCGGCAACTTTCCCTTGCAATGCAGTATTCAAATCGGCGGTAGGGATCTGTTGTAAGGTTTTATCGGTCACCCTAGCGACCGATCCTGTCAAATCGCTTTTCTTCATGGAAGCACCTACAACGATTACCTCGTCCATCGCGATTCCCACAGGGTTCAATTCTACTTGAATTTTGGCATTTCCTTTTACCTCATACTCCTGTTTCTCATATCCGATAAAAGAAAATTCAAGCACAGAACTCTTTTGAACGGTAATAGAGAACGCACCGTCGATATTTGTCATTGCACCGACAGACGATCCTTTTACCATTACATTAACACCCGGCAATAGTTCATCTGTTTGAGAATCTCGAACCGAACCCTCAATTTTTACACTTTGTGCCATCGAACCGAACAACGGTAGGACACAAAGCAAAGTGATAAAACATAATTTCAACCTGTTCATAATGTAAAATAATTAGTGTTATCCATGCTATATATTTAGTTTTATTCAGCCGTAATGCGTATCACCTTACTATCGTATTCATTATACATCGTGAAGCGAAGGCCATATTTCATCAGATAGTCGCCCGAAAATACCTTTCCGTCCAACGGCGTAAACCACGAATATCCTTTGGTCTCTTTATTCAATTCCGTTACCCGATAATTTTTATCAGGGTCAAGACCTTCGAGAATCAAAGGTTGTGTATTCCCGTTGATACTTTTCTTCAAAAGATATGTGAACAATACAGCATCATTTTGGTCTTCGGTAACATACATCATAGCCGTACGTTTATTCTCATATGGAGAAAGTAGGCGATACAAATCACCGAACTGTACAATTGAGCGGATACTGTAATAGTCTTTAATCGCATTTTTCGAGAACTCTTTATCCTCGGGGGTCATATCTTTGGGTTGCAAATCCATACCCAATTTGGCAGACATCGCCACATCGAAACGGAACTTCAAGGGAACGATACGACCTGTGATGTGATTGGGAACAACCGATACGTGACTGGCTAGTGCCATAGAAGGGAAGAACTGAGTAGTCCCCCATTGTATAAAAATACGGTCGAGGGCATCGGTATTATCACTAATCCAAAACTCATCGAAATAGGGAAGAGTGGCATAATCTATACGACCGCCTCCCCCAGAACAGCACATCATAGAAACATCTTTATATTTGGCACGTACCCTATCGAGAACCGAGAATAATCCCCGCACATAACCGATCCAAAGATGAGACTGTTTCTCGGGGGATAAGAAATAAGAACCCGAATTCGTAACAAAGCGATTACAATCCCATTTGATATAGGCAATACCGGGATTTTCGCTCAGCGTTTTATCTATCACCCCGAAAACAAAATCTTGCACTTTGGGATTAGAAAGATCGAGAATCAACTGATTACGACTTAAATCGAGCGGTCGATTCGGTTGCCCGATTACCCAATCGGGATGCTTTTCATACAATTCACTTTTGGGATTAACCATTTCGGGTTCGAGCCATATACCGAATTTAATACCTTTTTTCTTCGACTCGTTCACCAAATAGCCCAACCCATGGGGAAGTTTCTTTTTGTTACAATCCCAGTCACCTAAACCGGCTTTGTCATTATCGCGAGGATATTTATTAGCAAACCACCCGTCATCGAGCAAGAAAAGTTCGAATCCCATGTCTGCCGCATCCTTAATAATACCACTCAAAACCTCTTCATTAAAATTGAAGTAAGTCGCTTCCCAATTATTCAACAAAGTAGTTCTGGTCTTATCGCCCCGATATATACCATATTTTTTCGCCCATCGATGGAAACGTCTCGAAATGTCTCCTGTACCCTTAGACGAATAGGAATACAGCAAAGCCGGAGTTCTGAACACCTCCTTAGGATTAAGTATATATTGTGAAGCATAAGGATTAATCCCCGATATAATATGTAAATTCTCACGATGATCGACTTCGAATGAAAGACGATAGCTACCCGGCCATGCCAATGTTCCTCCTACGACCCTGCCTGCCTTTTCCTGAGCTTTACCATCGAGTGAAAGATAAAAACAGGGATGCGAATGCTGATTGGAACGCACACCCAATTTCGATTCAAGATTTTTCACCCCTCTCGATAATTGAGTCTCGACCATGTTCATCTCCATTGCCCACTCACCACAGAATTGAGTGAGATGATAAGACGGTTCGTTGAAAAACAAGTGTGATGAAGCATAGTTATAAAGTGTCACCGGCTTTTTCTCGGTATGACTGATTTCGCTCCATTGTTCTATCACATCATTTTGAGCATACGATTTGAAACAAAGTTTCACCGTGAACGGGAAATAACCATCTTTAAGCGTAATAATCGTTTCGGTTATATCATCGCTCAATTTATTTTGCTCCACACCCTCGAAATAGAGTTCGGTAGAAGTATTTCCGTCACCATGCACTGCACGTAAAGCCGCTTCATTGACATAAGAGGTTCCGAAAGTAGGATAAGCATCGGATTTCGTAACCTGCGTTGCCTCGGACTCTTTCTCATCTAAAAAAGATCCGAAATAGACTTGTCTCAGTTTTTTATCCTTATCTACTTTATAAATTAACGAGGTATTATCCGTATTTATGGATATCGTCTCCTCGGCATAAGTTGTTACTGCGAAACAAAGTAGCAAATAACACAGCATTTGTCTTCCAAGTGTTTTCATGTCTATTTGATTTATCGTTTCTATTTAACTAATTCTTTTTCAAGATCTTCAAGTGATTTACCCTTTGTTTCGGGAATATATTTGAGTGTAAAGAGGAATCCCAATAGGCAAATAAAGGTGTAAAGCAGGAATGTTCCTCCTGTTCCTAATCCCGAATTGAGGAATGGGAAGGTGTAGGTCAACAAGAAACTGGCTACCCACAACGCACCTGTACAAACCGCCATAGCAACCCCACGCACGGCATTGGGAAATATCTCTGAAAGCAACACCCATGCAATAGGACCTAATGACATGGCATACAATCCTATCGCACACACAACCAATATAATCATGAATATACCGCTTGCATGAACGAAATAACACCATGCCAGAATGCTATAAATAAATAATAAACCGCCAGAGCCTATCAGTATCAATTTTTTACGACCGAGCTTCTCTACCGTAAAAATAGCCACGAATGTAAATATAAGATTGGCAATGCCTGTGACAACGATATTCATCAAAATATCGGATACACCATAACCTGCCGCTTGAAATATCTCTTGTGCATAGTTAAATATGACATTGATTCCGCACCATTGCTGAAATACGGCAATAACCAACCCTATGGATAGCACAAGACGCATTTTTTTCGAAAATAGCT
>OLQA01003109.1_pt1 | contig 12198 bp, 12 predicted proteins | sample 1673151 | NCBI WGS metagenome assembly OLQA01 (sample SAMEA3136760, study PRJEB25190) | human gut metagenome | biome: human gut; feature: human-associated habitat; material: faeces | place: Austria | collected 2013 | reverse complement strand
CGTGTGAGTTCAAGTCTCATCTTCCGCACTATGTTAACTTTAAAAACCCTTGTAATCATGCGGATTAACAAGGGCTTTTATTAATTTTATTAAAATGTTGTATTTTGCTACCATTAATGTTTTATATTTATCTAAATAAAATACCAAGCGATAAGTACATTAATATAAATATTTTTCATTAAGCAATTCTATAAGCCTTGACGGTGTAAGAATCATAATCCGGAACAATTCCAAATGATGTATTTATTTCAAACGCCCCTGTTGCTCCAACAGGTAAATTGTTAACATATCCTATATTTCCTCCAACAAGCTTATTATCCTTGTAATATTCTACTATAACCGTAATTTGAGTAGCATCAATATTAGAATTATTAGTTACTTGTCCTGTTATAGCACTTGAATAATCTGATTTACTACCTACTTCATTTACATTATCAACCTTATATTGACTAGCATTAGTTAATGTAGCACTGCTTTCAGGGATGAAGTTGGAACCGCTAACTGTCAACTCTATAATCGCTTCAGTGTCGCCTTTGCAATCAACATAGTTATTACATACCGGAACTGTTTCACCAGGCGTAATTTGTGGTAAATAATCTTGAGTATTAGATAAAACCACACCATCCTTATTTTTAACTGTAACATCTATGCTTGCCAATAATGGTACATCAGAGGTGTTCGGATTTTCACCTCAGCCACATATGTTCCGTAAACCCCTATGGAATTACTTTGTATAGTATATCCGGAATCAACTATAACAGGTATTTGCTGACTTACATTTTGAGCCTTATCAGACACTTGCTGGCTTGTATTTCCTTCACCTCGTTGTACGTTTTGAGTCACACCGCAACCTGATAACATAGCGACAGAAGCGGAAGCAGTAACAAACAAAATCAAACTTTTAATATTCATATAAAATCCCTTTCTTTTTCTTCATATATAAAAGTATATTAATCACACTTTGATTATATATATATAATCAAGAGAGTAGCGGTATAGTGAGGATTTTATAATATTCTCTGAATTAAGAATGAATGTGTATGAGTAAGAATATAAAAGAAGCTAATATATGATTTAAATTATTAGCATTGCCGTGAAATAAGCTTATAAATTAGATAGTTACTACAATAACACACATATTATTGAATACAATATAAAGTTTACATATATATACTACAATGCTATAATATGCACATATTTGTTTAGTTCTTTAGGAGGGTTTACCATGAAACATATTAAGACACTTAATGAAAGAGTTTTAAAAGATACAATCGAGCATGGCGGTTGTGGTGAATGTCAGACATCATGTCAGTCAGCATGCAAGACATCATGCACAGTTGGCAATCAGCACTGCGAAAACGAAAACAACAAGTAATACTTTCTAAAAGTATTTGAAGGGAGCGCTTTTTAAGCGCTCCTTATTTTATGTATTAACGTATCATAAATGAACAATTGGTAACGGAATATTTTTTGGGTTTATGATACAAATATAAGATGGGTTAAAAAGAGTAACTTATTAATAAGAGATAGGGGTTTTTGTGCAATGGTTCATCAGTATAAAAATAACGGTTACAATATTGTAATGGATATTAACAGCGGTGCGATTCATGTAGTTGATGATGTTGTTTATGACACATTATTACTTATGGATGAGCAGATGCTTCCGGAAGAAGAGGTTTTAGCAAGATATAATGCAAAATGCTCTGAGGGTGCAACAGATATCAGCACATCATATACAGAAGCAGAGATCAAAGAAGCATATGAGGAAATTAAAGAGCTTTATGATGCTGAAATGTTATTTACAGAAGACATTTACAAGCCTGTAATTGAAGATCTCGATAAGAGACCTATAGTTCTTAAGGCACTCTGTCTTCATATAGCACACGACTGTAATCTTGCCTGTGAGTACTGCTTTGCAGGTAAGGGTGAATATCAGGGCGAGAAGGCCATGATGAGCTTTGAGACAGGTAAGAAGGCTCTTGATTACATGGTAGCCAATTCAGGCAGCAGAAGACATTTAGAGGTTGACTTCTTTGGTGGTGAGCCAACAATGAATTTCGAGGTTGTTAAGAAGCTTGTAGATTACGGTAGAGAGCTTGAGAAGAAGCACGATAAGGTATTCCGTTTTACATTAACAACTAACGGTCTTCTTGTTGACGATGAAATGATCGAATACATGAATAAAGAGATGTCAAATGTTGTTCTCAGTATTGACGGAAGAAAAGAAGTTAACGACAGAATGCGTCCTACAAGAAATCATGCAGGAAGCACATATGACATTATCGTTCCAAAGTACAAGAAGATAGCTGACAGCAGAAATCAGGAAAGATATTACGTAAGAGGGACATTTACTCATAACAACCTTGATTTCTCAAAGGATGTTTTACATTTAGCTGATTTAGGATTTAAGGAAATCTCAGTTGAGCCTGTTGTAGCTCCAAGCAGCGAGCCATATGCAATTAAGGAAGAAGATTTACCAACACTTCTTAATGAATATGACATCCTTGCAAAGGAAATCGTAAAGAGAACAAAAGAGGGCAGAGGCTTTGACTTCTTCCACTTTATGATTGACCTTGAAGGCGGTCCATGTGCAACAAAGAGATTACAGGGGTGTGGATCGGGTTGTGAATATGTATCAATCACTCCTACAGGAGAGATTTACCCATGTCATCAGTTCGTAGGTATCGATAACATGGAACTCGGAAATCTTGATGAGGGTATTAAGAGAGAAGATATCAGACAGGAATTCCACAAGAGTAACGTTTATACAAAGCCTGATTGTGAAAAATGTTTCGCTAAGTTCTACTGTAGTGGTGGTTGTGCAGCTAATGCATACAACTTCTCAGGTGATATCAACGGCAATTATGAAATCGGCTGTGAATTACAGAGAAAAAGAGTTGAGTGTGCAATTATGATTAAGGCAGCTCTTGCTGATACAGAATGATGAAATAGGGTGCAACGCACCCTATTTCTACGCAGTGCATTGATATGCACTTTTGATGCAATAAGGTGCGTTGCACTGAAATGTACTTTTAATGAAATGGGATGCGATGCACCCCATTTCATTGTGTTTATGACTATGTTTATTTTCTTAAAGGAAGGATCTGTAAGTTAATAATATGAGTAATAAAGAGTGGAGAGTATATACAAAGGTTGCTGATTTCAACGGTCTTGCAAAGGAATTTAATATAGATCCCGTTGTTGCGAGAATACTTGTTAACAGAGACATAAAAGAAAGCGATATTGCAGGCTTTGTTAATCCTGACTTTGGAAAGCTTCATGATCCATTTCTCATGAAGGGAATGAGAGAAGCGGTTGATATTATTCACAGATCCATTTCTAACGGAGAGAGAATAAGAGCAGTCGGGGATTACGATATCGATGGTACTTCATCATGTGGAATACTTGTACGAGGCTTAACTAACATCGGTGCATATGTGGATGCAAGAGTTCCTCACAGAATAAAGGACGGATACGGAATCAATAAATCAATGATAGACATTGCAAAGGCTGATGGTGTATCCACTATAATTACATGTGATAACGGAATTGCTGCAAGAGAAGCGGCAGTCTATGCAAAAGAGTGTGGTGTTAAGCTTATTATTACGGATCACCATGAGGTTCCTTATGAGATTGTAAATGGAGAAAAGAATTATATTTTTCCGGATGCTGATGTAATTATAGATCCTAAGCAGCCGGGATGTGAGTATCCGTTTAAGGAATTATGCGGTGCAGGGGTGGCATGGAAGCTTATATGCGCTCTTGGAGTTGATGAGGAGATATTAATACAGACTCTTCAGCTTGCTGCATTTGCCACAATAGGCGATATCGTATCACTTCAGGGTGAGAACAGAATACTGGCTAAAAAAGGCCTCGAATTAATCAATAAATTAAAGACTGTTTCGGAGTATTATGATTCCTATTCAGAATATGAAGAAATGGATTTGGTGGATGATTATGAGTCAGAAAGCTATGATATTGTAAAAAATGCTCAGAAATCAGCAGCCATTTTAGGTTTAAATGCTCTTATAAACGTCACAGGGTATACAGATAAGAATATCGGTGCATTTGAAGTAGGATTTATCCTTGGGCCATGTATAAATGCAGCAGGACGCCTTGATGATGCCATGAATGCGGTTAACCTGTTTTTAACTGATGATTATGAAGAAGCACTGGTAATTGCCAGTAAAATTAATGAACTTAATAACACCAGAAAAAATATGACACTGGATGCTGTTAACAGGGCAATCAGAATAATCAGTCAGGAGGGGCTTGCAGACAACAATGTTATAGTCTGCTATATTCCTGACTGCCATGAAGCTCTTGCAGGCCTTGTAGCCGGCAGAATTACGGCTCAGTACTATAAGCCGACGATTATCTTAACGGATGCCATGGGAGACTTTGAAGGACAGGCTAAGGCATCCGCCAGATCAATAGAGGGCTTTAACATGCATGAGGCACTTACATCAGTAAGTGATCTGTTGTTAAAGTTCGGTGGTCATAAAATGGCAGCGGGATTTTCCATTAATATTTCCGATATTCCGGAATTTACAAAAAGAATAAATGAATATCCTGCTGATCTGGGTACATATAAGGAAACAGTGTGGATAGATGTTCCAATGCCACCTTCTTATGTGAGTGAAAAGCTCATTAATGAAATAAATATGCTTGCTCCATTTGGAGAGGGCAATAAGAAACCGTTATTTGCCTTTAAGGGATTAAAGGTTGTTGATGCCCGTGTTCTTGGTCAGAAAAACAATTTCTTAAAGCTCTTACTTGAAATGGAAAATGGAAAGAGATTTGTCGGTGTAAAGTTTATCAGCGCCGGTGATAAGATTCCTCAAGCCGGTAATGTGGTATCTGTTACATATTTCCCGGAAATAAATATATATGATGGTAATAAAAGCCTTCAGCTTAGAGTTGAAGACTTCGTAAGTATAAGCTGAGAATAATTACAAAATAAAAACGGTCAGATTAAATCTGACCGTTTATTTTTATCTTTATATTAACTTGAAATCGTAAGCACACAGATATCTTTTATGTCAGGTATCTATATGATGTGATTTTCTGTTAATAAATGTTGTACTGTATTTTGAGTACATAATTTTCTGAGTTTTATAAATACTGAAGTATTCGGAAATCAGGTAACTTACCGCAACGCATATCATGGTGTAGTAAATCTGACTGGCACCAAATAATTCCACGGAGAATACTATGGCCGTGATCGGACTGTTTGTAACACCGCAGAATACGGCTGCCATTCCACATGCCACAACAAGTGGGATTGGAAGTCCAAACATAGGTGCAAGGAAACTTCCCAGTGAGGCACCTACGAACATGGCAGGAGCAATTTCTCCTCCCTTGAATCCGGCGCCAAGGGACACCGCCGTAAACAGTATTTTCAGCAGGAATACATACCATGGTGCGGAAACAAACAGTAAATCAGGAATCTGGCTGATACCTGTTCCAAGGTACTCATTTGACTGTAATACAAGTGTAAGAAGCGCTACAATTCCTCCACCTACAGCCATTATTAAGTACTGGTTCTTTAATACAGCTTTGAAGAACTTTGAAAATGTTTCAAATGCTACTATGTAGAGCATACTTACAGCCGCAAATATGATTCCGAGTAATACAAGCTTACTACCGCTGGCAAAGTTAATTGATGGAACATCACCTATTGAAAATGTAGTTACAGCTATTCCCATATATTTGGAAATACCTCTCGCAATAATTGCTGATAAGAAGCATGGTACGATGGCTGCGTAATGCATAACACCAACGCTGACAACTTCCATGGCAAATATTGATGAGGCAGCGGGAGCGCCGAAAACTACTGCGTAGCAGGCACCCATACCGGCCATAATAAGAACATGCTTATCATTTTCATCCAGACGGAAAATTCGTCCCAGTGTATTACCGAAGGATCCACCCATCTGGAAGTTGGCAGATCCTCGACCGCATGAACCACCACACAGGTGTGTAAGTAACATTCCTGAGAAGATGAGAGGTATTACTCGGAATGAAATTTTTTCACCGGACTGTACGGACTGGATAATAAGGTTACTTCCTGTATTTCCTGCCTGTCTGAATATCTGATACAGGAATACTATGAAAACACCTGCAAGAGGGAGGAAATATACAAGCCATGGATTTTCCAATCGGAGATTTGTGACAAAATTATATGCGTGTGTCGCAAATGTACCTAAAAAGCCAAGAACCACACCTAAAATAATGGAATAAAAACACCATTTTATAAGTGTTACAAAGGCTAATCTCTCTTTGTTGGCAAATTCGCCTACATCCTTTTTGTCATAAAAAAACTTTTTTGTAAAACGAGACATTATAAATCCCTTTCGGTCGGAAGACCAAACTTGCTTAAATGTGCATTAGAATATCTTTTGTCCATTGTAACTTCTTCACCAAACCAGTGTGGTGGAACATATTCATCTGCTTCTTCAACAGAATCAAATTCAACCTCTGCAACTACCAGTCCTTCAAGATCTTTTTCAAATATATCCAGTTCAATGGTAAATGCACCGTGAGGTATTTCATATCTCTTCTTTGAAATGATTATTCCATCACTTTTTGGTAAAAGATGTTCATAGGCTTCTTCTGTAAGTGGAAGATTGGCTTCTTCATGGGCTAAAGCCACACCGCCTGATTTATATGTCATATAATATAAATCATTATCTTTTCTTACTCTGATTGCCGGAACTGTACAAAGATATCCCTGTTCGATAATTCGTAATTTATAACTATCTAAATTATCAGGTATTGATTTAACCAAAAATTTCTTTTCTATTTCCATAGTTTTATACGTAAATCCATTTATAAACAAAAAATAGCGATTTTTATCGCCGTTACAAATATATAATCTATATCAAAAAGAAAAAAAAACAATGAAGATTATTAAAAATGATAAGAAGAAAGAAAAATAAAAAACTGGCTTATAAAAATAAGCCAGTTCCAATAAATCTTTATTAAATAAATTCTTCTATTAAATGTCGGATTTATTTAAATAATAATTTTATTATCAGATTATTTCTTTTTCTTAGCTGCAACCTTAGCAGGAGCCTTCTTAGCTTCAGCCTTTACGTTAACAAGGTCCTTAAGAGCTTTACCAGGCTTAAACTTAGGTGCGATTGAAGCAGGAATCTGAATTTCAGCACCTGTCTGTGGGTTTTTACCAACTCTTGCAGCTCTTTCAGATGTTTCGAATGTACCGAAACCTACAAGCTGAATTTTGTTTCCTTCTTTAAGCTCTTCTGAAACTGTCTCGATGAATGCTGCTAAAAACTTCTCAGCATCTACCTTCTTAATGTCAGCTTTCTCTGAAATTGCAGCAATTAATTCGCTCTTATTCATAATTGTTATCCTCCCTCAAATTGGACAATTTAAAATACACGTTTTACTTATAATCTATTATGCTTTTATTGTCAATAAAAAAAGCCAAAAAGCTTGATAAAAAGTGACTTTCAAGGGATTTTTGGTTACAAATACAACTATATTTGAAACAATATTTTACTATTTGTTAATTTATTATCAGAGTGCTATTATTTAAAAATGAACATATGTTAACGGATTGTTATTAATAATGGAGTAACACCGCTTTTTTAGCAGATTTGGAGAAAATAAAATGAAAGATGGCGACACCAAAAAGATTTCAGTAGCGGTGGTAAAAAGATTACCAATATACAGAAGACATTTGAAGGACTTAATGGATGCAGGAATATACAGAATCTCATCAAAGGAACTGAGTCTCAGAATGAAAACCACATCATCTCAGATAAGACAGGATCTGAATCAGTTTGGTACATTTGGTCAGCAGGGGTACGGTTATAACGTAAGAAATTTATATGATGAAATATGCAGTATTCTCGGTCTGAAGGAAAAACATAACACTATAATTATAGGAACAAGCACAACATTAAGAGCCCTAATAAGCAAACATAATCTGCTTGGAAGAGAGTCATTTCCTGTTGTGGGAGTATTTGATACAAACAGGGTAAATGTAGGAGAGAATCTAGACGGATATATAATTAAGGATCTTAAGGATTTAAAGGATCTTCTTAAGGAAACTACTGTAGATATTGCAATAGTTGAGCTTTTCAAAAATGAAGTTAAGTCCGTGGTTAATGAATTAATCGACAATGGAATTAAGGAAATCCTCAATATTTCTGATACGGATCTCAGATATGCGTCAGACGTACATATTGAAAATATTAATATTTCGGATGCGCTTTTAAGACTGTCATTCCATGCATCTGAAAGAAAAAGAGAAGAAGCAGGCGATTTATCTGAAGATATGTGAATAAAGGAGATACTGTATGGAAAGATTGTATAGTGCAGAGCAGGCAAGAGAGGTAGACCGTCTTACAAGTGAAGAGTGCCATATTCCGTCAATTTTACTTATGGAAAGGGCGGCTCTACATATTTCAGAGAGAGTTGCAAATGTATATGACAATTCAATAAGAGATAATGCTTTTGTAAAAAACAAAAAGGTTTTAGCTGTGGCTGGTTCCGGTAATAACGGTGGTGACGTTGTTGCGGCGACAAGACAGTTATCAGAGAAAAATATAGTCTGCGACATTTATGTTATTTCAAAAAACGTAAAGCCATCCTTAAAGGAACAGATTGATATGGTATCTGCCATCGGCTTAAATATATTTTATGAATGTCCTGATATGTCTCAATATGGAATTATTATTGACGGCGTATTTGGAACAGGGCTGGACAGAGATGTATCAGGTAAATACAAAACTGTTATCGAAGAAATTAATAAAGCAGGTTCATATATAATTGCCGCAGACATACCTTCAGGAATATCTGCAGACAGCGGTAAGGTCCTCGGCTGTGCAGTAAAGGCCGATGAAACGCTTGTATTTGGAAGAAACAAGCTTGGCCTTACACTTTATCCTGCATTAGATTATGTGGGAGATGTACATGTATGCAAAATTGGCTTCCCTGCATTTATTGAAAAGAAGGTTGCGGACACATATTTCTTATTAGAAGAAAATGATGTAAACATTCTCAAAGACAGAGACGACAATTCCAATAAGGGAACATTTGGTAATATACTTGTTGTGGCAGGTTCAGAAAATATGGGCGGTGCTGGAATTTTAAGTGCATCATCTGCATTACACAGCGGTGCAGGCAAAGTTACAGTCTGTACTCATGTAAGAAACAGAACTGCAGTTTTAAGTCATATTCCTGAGGTAATCCTTGAACTTTATGACAGTGATGAGACTGAAGCAATCTGCAACTGGATAAGAGAAAATGTAAACGGTTTCAGCTCTGTAATAGTAGGTCCTGGCCTTGGCATGGGCGAAGAATCAGGAGCCATTGTAAAAGCTGTTCTGGAATCCTCAGAAATAAGTACAATTATTGATGCTGACGCATTGAATATCTGCGCCGAAGAACTTTGCAGAAATGAAAATGTATTCCTATCAAAGAGAAGAAAGTACAATACCATAATTACTCCTCATATTAAGGAATTCAGCAGACTGACAGGACTCAGCGTTTCTGAAATTAAATCTGATATTGTAAATGTTGCTAAAATCTGGGCTAAAAGATTAAATGTCATTTTAGTTTTAAAAGATTCAAAGACAATAATTACAGACGGATACAGAGTTATCATTAACAATTACGGATGTAATGGAATGGCAACAGCAGGTTCAGGTGATGTACTCTCAGGAATTATCGCCAATGCTGTACTTAGTACTCCAGAATATTCATATACTTATACAGATGAAGAAAAGAAGTGTGCTAATCAGGCACAGCTTGAAAACGTTGCCAGAGGAGTACTGCTTCACGCACTTGCAGGAGAAGCTGCAAGAGACGTAAATGGCAACAACAGTATGAGTGCAACTGATATTGTTAAAGGGATTGGCATTGTGCTAAAATAAATATTTCAAGTATTTACAATTGAAGGACAATAGAAATGGATGATTATAAACGAGCCTACGAAGATGTAAATCTCGACGTAATAAAAAATAATGTAGATATTATTATGAAGAGAACAAAGCCGGGAACTAAGGCTCTGATAGTTGTTAAGGCGGATGCATACGGACATGGCGATGTGCCGGTAGCCAGAGCACTTGAACCAAGAGCTGACTATTTTGCGGTTGCTACAGGACCAGAGGCAATTAATCTTAGAGAAAATGGTATAACAAAGCCAATTCTCATACTTGGATTTGTTGCATATGAAGAATATGAAGATCTTATAAATAATGATGTGGATCTTGTAATATTTGATAAGGAATCTGCAGATGCCTTATCTGAGGCAGCTAAGAAAATTGGTAAAACTGCCAAGTGCCACGTAAAAGTGGATACTGGTATGAGAAGAATAGGTGTTGAGCCGGTTAAGGAAAGTGTTGAGATTGTAAAATATATCAAGGATCTTGATAATGTTGACGCTCACGGTATATTTACACACTTTTTCGCAGCGGACAGCGTGGACAAGAGCCGTGCACAGAAGCAGTATAAGCTATTTACTGGCTTTATAGACATGTGTAAGGATGAAGGGGTAACATTCGACATTTGTCACTGTGCTAACTCAGCTGCCGCAATGGATATGCCTGAAACAAATATGGATATGGTAAGAATAGGAATTTCCATGTATGGACTTGATCCATCAGAAGAAGTTCCAGTGGCAGAGGCCGGATTAGCTCCTGCAATGTCTCTTAAATGCAGAATTTCCATGGTGAAGACAATACATAAGGGCGACAGCGTAGGCTACGGCGGAGTCTATGTGGCAGATGAGGACAGAAAGATAGCAACACTGTCCATCGGCTATGCTGACGGCTATCCAAGAAGCTTATCTAATAAGGGATATGTACTTATAAATGGTAAGAAAGCTAACATAGTAGGTAACATTTGTATGGATCAGCTCATGGTTGATTGTACGGATATTGAGGATGTAAAGCGTGGTGATATTGTTACCATGATTGGTACAGACGGTGATGAATCTATCAGAGTTGAGGATTTATCAGCAATTTCCGGAAGATTTAACTATGAATTTGTATGTGGAATAACAAAGCGTATTCCAAGAAATTATTATGAAAATGGTAATTACATTAGTACACATGAGCATTTTCACGAAAAATGGTAATTACATTAATGCACATGAATAAATACCCATGAGTATTTTCATGAAAAGTGGTAATTGTGGATTTATGAAAGGATGTTTAGTATGAAGGATGATTCTCCCCGAGAAAAGAAAGGATTTTTTTCTGTATTTAAGAAATCAAAACAAAAGAAGAGTGATGAAGAAGTAACTGAGGAAATTAAGGATATTGTTCAGGAAAGTCATGAGGCCGGTGTCATAGCAGAGAACACCGTAGAAATGATTAACAATATTATTGATCTTGGTGAAAAGACTGTTTCTGATGTTATGACACACAGAAAAAATGTTGTTTTCATGGATGCCGAAGCAACCCTCGAAGAAACATTTGAAAAAACAATGCAGGACGGATTTTCAAGATATCCTGTATATGTAGATAATATTGATAACATTGTTGGTATCTACCATATAAGAGACCTTGTTAAATGCTATTTCAAGCCTGAAAACAGAGGTAAGACTTTACTTCAGTTAAGCGAAGAACTTCTTATGGAGGTTTCTGCAGTTCCTGAAACAAGACTTATAAGTAAGCTCTTTAAGGAAATGCAGCACAAGAAGTCCCATATGGTTTTAGTTGTAGACGAATATGGTGAAACAGCCGGCATTGTTACAATGGAAGATGTGCTTGAGGAAATTGTCGGTAACATTTGGGATGAGCATGATGAGCCTGATACAGGTATCGATAAACAGAAAGACGGATCATACTTATTATACGGCCACACAGAATTGTCAGAGGCAGGAGATGCCTTAGACATAGAGTTTGGCAATGAGAATATTGAAACCGTCAATGGATTTATGACATACAACCTTGGACACATTCCTCAGGAGGGCGAAAAGTTCTCTTTTGAATTTAAGGGGTATTTATTTGAAATAATAAGTGTAAAGAACAGAGTGGTTGAAGAAGTTAAGGCTACAAAGCTCTATGATTATTCAGAAGACTAATGTTTTTAACAACTGTTTTAATATGATTATTTAAATGGTTTATATAGCCGATAAATTGTCGGTTATCTAATTTTTAAAAATTAAAGAAAAAAATAGACAAAAAAAGAAAGTTTCATTGACAATTTACTTATTAA
>OLQA01003105.1_pt1 | contig 12214 bp, 12 predicted proteins | sample 1673151 | NCBI WGS metagenome assembly OLQA01 (sample SAMEA3136760, study PRJEB25190) | human gut metagenome | biome: human gut; feature: human-associated habitat; material: faeces | place: Austria | collected 2013 | reverse complement strand
AACGAGCCGCCGCTATGTGCGACGTCTCTTATCCTCTGAGCCCGTTTCCTCCTTTCCAAAACACAAACGCTTTGCTGGTTTGTGTTTTGGGTTTCAGTGCTGCTCAAGCCTATCTAAAATATAGCAAGAAAGAAGTCTGTAACCATGCTGACAATCTGCATCATCCTGATCGTGCTTTTGGCGCTCGATCTGCTGTTCACGCTGGCGCTGAGGTGCCGGAAAGGGCATCAGAAGTGGGAAATTCTCAAAAAGTACCGCTATGCCCACCGAGGCTATCACGACAAGCCCGTCATTCCCGAAAACTCTCTGCCCGCTTTCCGCCGGGCGATTGAGCGCGGCTTCGGCGCGGAGTTGGACGTACATCTTTTAAAGGACGGCACGCTTGCCGTGTTCCATGACTCTGATCTGAGGCGCTGCGCAAACGTCGAGGGCGAGATTGAGGATTTGACGCTGGACGAACTGAAGCAGCTTCGTCTTGAGGGCACGGATGAGCAGATCCCGACCTTTGACGAGGTTCTCGCCCTGTTTGAGCATGCAACGCCCCTGATTATCGAACTCAAAACCGCGCGCGGCAATCACAAGGCGCTGGCCAAGGCCGTCTGCGAGCGGCTGGACAGTTACCAGGGCGAGTTCTGCATCGAGTCGTTTGACCCCTTCGCGCTTATCGACGTGAAAAAGTTCCGCCCTGCGATCTGCCGCGGGCAGCTTTCCATGAATTTTGAGAAGGACAAGTCGGGCCTGCCGTGGTATAAGCGGTTCATTGCGGGCAATCTGCTGCTGAACTTCCTGACGGTCCCGGACTTTATCGCGTACAAATTTGAAGACCGCAGCAGCTACTGCCTGCGCTCGTGCGTTCGTGTCTGGGGTGCGCAGGAGGTTGACTGGACGATCCGCACGAAGGAAGACATGCTGGCCTGCGAAGCTGCCGGAGGCATCCCGATTTTTGAGCGCTTCGATCCGGAGGCGTGACCATCCATACGACCAGGCTTTCTGCGAATTCGTACTGCTTTGCAAGATCCAAACGCAAAGCTGATTTACCGCAGCTGCAATTAAATTGAAAGAACTGCCATCCGGTCGGATGGCAGTTCTTCATTTTTCTGTATGCTTGTGCGCCGAAAAAGTTTGCCTTATAAAAATGTTCCTACGGCAGTCAAGACCGGAGTAATAGCGGCGTCATTCCTCTTCTAATGGGATCCGGGTCACGACGGGGTGGCCGTCGGCGCCGAGCAGCGGAGTCAGGCCGCCGGCATAGCCGGAAGCGACCCAGAGATAGTTGACGCCGGTCGTTTTGTCGACCCAAATCTCACGGTTCGTGGTCCAGGTACTGCCCTCGTTCAGCACCTTGATAAAGCGCTCGTCCTTCTTCGCCATATTACTTCGTCGCCTTTACCGTCTCGGCAATGCCGGAAGCCAGACCCGCAAAGCCCTGCAGCTCGGACGGGATGATGATCTTCGTGGCCTTGCCGTCCGCGACCTTCTGCATGGCCTCAAGCGCCTTGAGCTTCAGAACCTGGTCGTTCGGGGCCTTTTCATTCAAAAGCGCCAGAGAATCGGCCATGGCCTTCTGCACGGCCATGATGGCCTGCGCTTCGCCGTCAGCCTTGAGAATTGCCGCCTGCTTTTCGGCTTCTGCCTTGAGGATGGCGGCCTGCTTTTCCGCGTCTGCCTTCAAAATCGCGGCTTCCTTTTCACCCTCGGCGACAAGGATCTGGCTGCGCTTCGTGCCTTCTGCCTGCAAGATAGCCTGCCGGCGGTCACGTTCGGCCTTCATTTGCTTTTCCATGGAGTTCTGGATGTCCTGCGGCGGGAGGATGTTCTTGAGTTCGACGCGGTTGACCTTGATGCCCCAGGGGTCGGTGGCCTCGTCGAGAATGGCGCGCATCTTGGTGTTGATGACGTCGCGGGACGTGAGCGTCTGGTCGAGTTCAAGGTCGCCGATGATGTTGCGGAGCGTCGTGGCCGTGAGCGTTTCCATGGCCATCATGGGCCGCTCAACGCCGTAGGTGTAGAGTTTCGGGTCTGTGATCTGATAATAGACGACGGTATCGATCTGCATGGTGACGTTATCCTTGGTGATAACAGGCTGCGGCGGATAGTCAAGCACCTGCTCCTTGAGGCTGACCTTCTTGGCTACGCGCTCAATAAACGGGACCTTGACGTGCATGCCGACCTGCCAGACCTTGCTGAACGCGCCGAGGCGCTCGATGACGTAGGCGCGGGACTGCTGGACGATATGAATGTTGCTGATGACGACGATGAGCGCCAGAACGGCGATCACAACAATGGGGATCCATTCCATAAAATTTGTTCCTCCTTCGGTTTTTTCAGTTCCTTCGGTTGTTTATGATGCTTATGCTTTTGTGCAGGGACATTCTGCGGGTTTGACGTAGAGCTTCGCGCCCTCAACGCGCTCGATGGTCACATGGCGTCCTGCTTCCACGCGTTCGCCTGTTGTGCATTTCGCTGTCCAGAGAACGCCGTTGATCTTTACGGCTCCGGTATCGGCGCAGGCGTCGATGGGCTCCGCAACCATGGCCGTTTCGCCGACGAGGCGGTCGGCATTCATACGCTCCGGCTTTTTTGCCCACTTTTTTCGAGCCGCCGGGCACGCGAACGCCAGCAGCGCCGCCGAAACGACGAGAAAGACCGCCAGCTGTACGCCGAGTCCCGCGCCGAGAATTGCCGCAACCAATGCGCACACCGCGCCGCCGATGAACCAGACGGACACCAGCGCGACCGTCGCGGCCTCTGCCACGATGAAGACGACGATGGCGATCAGCCATCCGATCACTGCCTGAGACATGGGAACCTCCTCCTCTTTTTTGAATTTCTGTGCTGCTTCCAGTATACCGTATTTCCGAACGCTTGTCACTTTAAATAAATATAAAGTTTTTCCTCACATTTTACAAAATCGTAACAGATAGGGTTTGCTATTTGCGCCGGGATTCCGTATACTTAGAGAGACTATAGAATGCTTGGAGAGAAAACTATGGATACGATGACTTTCTGCGTGCCGTGCCTGTTTGGGCTGGAGGGTCTGGTCGGCGACGAACTGCGGCGGCTGGATCTGCAAAACGTCCGGGTCGAGGACCGGCGCGTTTTTTTTGAAGGCGATTTCGCCGCCATGGCGAAGGCCAACCTCTGCTGCCGCATGGGCGAGCGCGTGATGATTTTGCTGGCCGAGTTTGACGCGCACAGCTTTGAAGACCTGTTTCAGGGTGTCAAGGCTGTGCCGTTCGAGCGCTTCATTCCGAAGAACGGTGCGTTCCCTGTCAAGGGCTACAGCCTGAACAGCCAGCTGCACTCCGTTCCGGACTGTCAGGCCATTGTGAAAAAGGCCGCCGTCACGCGGCTGGGCGAGAAATACGGCCTCGGCTGGCTGCCGGAGACGGGCGAAACGTATCAGCTGCGCTTTTCCATCATGAAGGATCATGTGGAGCTGTTTCTGGACACGTCCGGCGTGAGCCTGCACAAGCGCGGCTACCGCCGCGAGGCCAATCTTGCGCCGCTGCACGAGACGATGGCGGCCGCCATGGTCAATCTCGCGCGCTATCGCGGGCGGGACTTCTTCTGGGACCCGTTCTGCGGCTCGGGAACCATCTGCATCGAGGCGGCGATGATCGCGCTGAACCGCGCGCCGGGCCTGAACCGGTCGTTCATGGCGCAGAAGTGGTCCTGCGTCCCGGAAACGGTCTGGCAGCAGGCCAGAACGGAAGCGCTCGACCGCGAGTACCGGGGGGAGTATCACATCCTCGGCTCCGACATTGACGCGGCTTCGCTGGAGATCGCGCAGCAGAACGCACGCAAGGCGGGCGTCGGCAAGCTGATCGAGTTCCGCGAGGCGGACGCGACGAAGATGAGTCTGCCCGCAGATAAGGGCCTCATCGTCTGCAATCCGCCCTACGGCGAGCGCATGCTTGAGCAGCGCAGCGCCCAGCGGCTCTACAGTGCGTTCGGCCGGCATCTCAAATACGCGGACGGCTGGAAAAAATACATCATCTCCTCCGAACCGGAGTTCGAGCATTACTACGGCAAACAGGCCGTCAAAAAGCGCAAACTCTACAACGGGCGCTTGCAGTGCAACGTGTACATGTACTATTGATTACCGCCTGTACCCATAAGACGATCAGAACAGGAGAAAGTTCCGCTATGAAGCATATTTTTATCGTCAATCCCGCGGCTGGGAAGTCTGACCGGACGGCAGAATACCGAAAAATGATCGAGGCCGCCTTTGCGCCGCGCGGGTTAAGCTATGAATTGCTCGTTTCTGGTGCACCCGGCGAATGCCGGACGCTGGCGCGGCAGGCGGCGCAGTCCGGCGAGGAGGTGCGCTTGTACGCCTGCGGCGGCGACGGAACGCTCAACGAAGTTGTAAACGGTGTCGTGGGCTATGGCAACGCTGCCGTGACGCACTTTCCCGGCGGCTCCGGCAATGACACAATCAAAATTTTTGACGATCCCACCGCATTCACCTCCATCGAGCGTCTGCTGGACGCGGAGGAGGCGCGGTTCGATCTCATCCGCTGCAACGATTCCTACGCGCTGAACGTGCTGTCCATCGGCTTTGACGCGCGGGTCGGCACGGATATCGCCCGCTTCAAGCGCCTGCCGCTCGTGAGCGGCAAGGGCGCGTACATTCTGTCCATTTTCTCGAATATGCTGCATGGGCTGACGGCGGATTACACCGTTACGCTGGACAGCGGCGAGGTGTTCTCGGGCCGGAAGACCATGATCTGCGTCTGCAATGGCCGGTGGTACGGCGGCGGTTTCAACCCCGTGCCGGAGGCCGAGCCGGACGATGGGCTGCTGGATGTGCTTGTGGTTGAAAAGGTCAATCTGCTGCAGGTTGCAACCGTCGTCGGTCACTACCAGAAGGGCCGCTACGCCGATTATCCGTCGCTGATCTATCACGCCCGCTGCCGCTCTCTGCGCATTGAATGTGTAAAAGAATCTGTTGTCAATATCGATGGCGAGGCTGCCTACACAACGGACGCAAAAATCGAACTCATTCCGCAGGCCATCCGCTTTTTCTACCCGAAGGGGCTGACCTATCACACGAAAAATTCACAGTCTGGTCATAAATTTGCCGAAATTACCCCTTGACTTTTTGGCGCATCTGATTATGATATAGATGTTAGCAGTCAGAGAGACTGAGTGCTAAAAAATCTTGTAAAACGCGCTGTATGAAACAGCGACTGGATACTGGAGGTAATTGTTATGAAGCTGACCCCGTTGGCAGACAATGTTCTGCTCAAGCACATGGAAGCTGAGGAAAAGACCGCGTCCGGCATCATCCTCTCCACCGCCAATAAAGAAAAATCCGTGATCGCGGAAGTCATCGCGGCAGGCCCGGGCACCGACGACGTCAAGGTTACGGTCAAACCCGGCGACAAGGTTGTGACTGGCAAGTACGCAGGCCAGGAACTAAAGCTTGACGGCGAAGATTACGTCATCGTCAAGATGGCCGACATTCTGGCAGTTGTAGAATAATTCGTGTTTGATTGAAAGGAAGCAATTCTTATGGCAAAGCAGATTGTTTATGGCGAAGAGGCCCGCAAGGCCCTGCTGTCCGGCATTGACCAGCTCGCCAATACTGTAAAAGTTACCCTTGGCCCGAAGGGCCGCAACGTCGTGCTCGGCAAGAAGTTCGGCTCTCCGCTGATCACCAATGACGGCGTGACGATTGCAAAGGATGTAGAACTTGAGGACGCATTCGAGAACATGGGCGCGCAGCTTGTCCGCGAGGTCGCAACCAAGACGAACGATATCGCAGGCGACGGCACCACCACCGCGACCCTGCTGGCGCAGGCCATCGTCCACGAGGGCCTGAAGAACGTCTCCGCAGGCGCGAACCCGATGGTCATGCGCAAGGGCATGGAAAAGGCTGTTGAGACTGCCATCGACACCATCAAGGCAAACTCCGAGACGATCAAGGGCTCCGACGATATCGCAAGAGTCGGCGCTGTCTCCTCCGGCGACGAGTCCGTCGGCAAGCTGATCGCCGAGGCCATGGATAAGGTCGGCGCGTCCGGCGTGATCACCATCGAGGAATCCAAGACTGCCGAGACGGGCCTTGAGGTCGTCGAAGGTATGCAGTTCGACCGCGGCTATATCTCCCCCTACATGGTCACCGACACCGACAAGATGGAAGCCGTCATCGATGATCCGTATATCCTGATCACTGACAAGAAGATCTCCTCCATCCAGGAGATTCTGCCCCTGCTCGAGCAGATCGTCAAGACCGGCAAGAAGCTTGTGATCATCGCAGAGGACGTCGAGGGCGACGCACTGGCCACCCTGCTCGTCAACCGTCTGCGCGGCAACTTCACCTGCGTGTGCGTCAAGGCTCCCGGCTTCGGCGACCGCCGCAAGGAAATGCTCAAGGATATCGCCATCCTGACGGGCGGCACTTATATCTCCTCCGAACTCAACATGAACCTGCCTGATACGCAGATCACCGATCTCGGCACGGCTCGTCAGATCAAGGTCACGAAGGACAACACCGTCATCGTTGATGGCGCAGGCGATGCCAATGAGATCAAGGCCCGTATCGCGGAGATCAAGAACACCATCTCCGTCACCACGTCTGATTACGACAAGGAGAAGCTGCAGGAGCGTCTTGCTAAGCTGTCCGGCGGCGTAGCCGTTATCAAGGTCGGCGCACAGACCGAGGTTGCCATGAAGGAGCAGAAACTCCGTGTGGAGGACGCACTGAACGCAACCCGCGCAGCTGTCGAAGAGGGCATCGTGGCCGGCGGCGGCACTGCCTATGTCAACGCAATCCCGGCTGTTGAAAAGCTGGTCGCCAAGCTGTCTGGCGACGAGAAGACCGGCGCGCAGATCATCGCAAGAGCGCTGCAGGCTCCGATCCGCCAGATCGCCGAGAACGCCGGCGTTGACGGCTCCATCGTCTACGACAAGATCCGTTCCAGCCGCAAGGTTGGCTATGGCTACAACGCCTACACCGAGACGTACTGCGACATGATCCCGTCCGGCATTGTTGACCCGACCAAGGTCACGCGTACCGCTCTGGAAAACGCCGCGTCCATTGCCTCCTGCGTCCTGACGACCGAATCTCTGGTCGCCGACAAGCCTGACCCCAAGGCCGACGCTGCCATGGCAGCCGCAGCCCAGGGCGGCGGCATGGGCGGCATGTACTAATAGCCACTTAAAAGTCTGAATCCCAATCATTAAAACCCGGCGCCTGCCGCAAAAAGCAGGCGCCGGGTTTTTTTACTTCTTTTCCCGAAACGGTAGGTATTCTATAAATTTCTGCACCGCGGGAGGCAGGGCTTTCATGCGTTTCATTGCCAGCCCAATCGGGCGGTAATACGGGGTTTGCAGGGAGCGTATCTCAATTTGATAGGGGATACGCCGCAGAATCATATCCGGCAGAATGCTGACGCCCATGCCCTTTTCCACCATCGCCATGATGGCAAAATCCTCCCATGTGATAAAGCGGATATCTGGCTGCACATGGTACTGCTCCAGCAGATCTGAAACCTCGGTTTTTCCGCCGTGCTCCGGCAATAAAAACGGCAGACCGTTCAAGTCCTCGGCTGCGACTGTCTCTTTTTTTGCAAGCGCGTGGTCCGACGGCAGCACAACCTTATATTCATCCTGCTTCAGCAGAATTGTGTCGAACTTTGGAAGAGTGGGAAGCCGCAGAAAGCCGCAGTCCACCCGGCCTTCATCGATCCTCGCCGCAAGGCGAGGATTCGTGCTGTAAGGGGCAATTTTAAGAAAAAACAAACCTGCAATCCAGCGTCAGCGATTGCGGGTTTGAACGAAGAAAGACCTTTGCTGTCGAGATGGACGCGCCCTAAGCGGTCATCTGACATACAAAGGTCATTTCTGAGTGGCGGAGCGGGTGGGATTCGAACCCACGGTACCGTTGCCGGTACACCTGATTTCGAGTCAGGGCCGTTATAACCACTTCGATACCGCTCCGTGCGGGCATATTATAACAGGCGGTTCTGGGAAAAGCAAGATAAATTTCGCACTCAGGTCTTTTTGATGAACTGGCGGCTGCATTTCGGGCAGCGAATGTTGATTTTGCCCTTGCCGCGCGGAACGCGGACGACCTGCCGGCAGCCGGGGCAGCGGAAATAGCGGTACTGCTTATCCGTCAGACGGCTGAAAAAACGCAGGAACGCTGCGTTTTCACGCCGGCGCGCTTCAATGTTGCGCGAATACATGCGGAAGATTGACCAGATGAGCGGGATATAGGCCAAAAAACTCAGCACGGACATCCACTGCACCCGCCGGCCGCCGATGGCGCTGATGAGAATCAGCACAAACGCTGCGCCCAGCAAACACTGGTTCAGCCGGTCAGAGCCATAGCGCCCCGCCATAAACTTCCGTAGTCCGTCCCCGATTTTCCGAAACATAGTCTGTCACTCCATCTGCAAATCGTTTGATGGAGTCTATTATAAAAACCTGCGGAGGAAATACAAGCGCATAGGCCGATTGTTTATAAAAAGTTTAAATCTCTCCGGAATCTGTTTTTAAAATCACGGTTACGATCTCCGGGCGGTTTCCGATGCGCAGCGGCAGCTTCCGGCTGCCGCCGAGACCGCGGCTGACGATCATGCTGGTTTGGCCCTTTTGATATAAGCCTGCTGTATAGTCCGGGAACAGATCGAGATGCGTTCCGAAGACGGCGCCTACGAACGGCAGGCGCACGATCCCGCCGTGGCCGTGGCCGCACAGGACGGTCTGCACGCCCATATTTGCCCACAGATCCAGTTCGTCGTTGCGGTGTGAGAGCATGAGGATATACGCGTCCTTGCCCCGAGCCTGCCGGATTTCGCGCACAAGCTGCGCCGGACGCTTCTGGTCGAACGGGCCGTTCGGGTCATCGGCTCCGGCCAGCACGATGGAGAACTGTCCCCGTTCAAGCAGCTTGTATTCGTTTTGCAGCCGCACAACGCCAGCCGCGTCCAGCATGGAAAAGAGCGCTGCGCGCTTTTCGCGCGAGAGCACCCATTCGTGGTTGCCTGTCACATAAAACGTCGGCGCAAGTGCTGCCAGGCCCTCCAACAGCGGCGGGAGCATGGAAAAGTCTGTGAATTCGTCGGCCAAATCGCCGGTCAGGGCAATGAGATCTGGGCTTTGCAGGCGTACCAACTCCAGCAGATACCGGCTTTCCGCGTCAAAGCGTCTGCCGTGCAGATCGGAGATCTGCACGATGCGCAGCCCGGAAAACGCCTCCGGCAGCGCCGCGCAGGCTGCGGTCACGGTGCTCGTCGAGAGCGTGAAATTTTCAAACCACGCCGCTCCAGCCAGCACCAGCGCCGCCGGAAGCAGCCAACGGCTGCGCGTTCTGCCCCGTTTCTTTTCTTGCATGCCGAATCCTCCAGCTTCTTGATTGCCGCTATTTTATCACATCCGGACTACAAAGAAAAGCAAAACAGCGCGCCTGCGCGCCGGAACCGCCGGTTCCGTATGAAAAATCCGCTCTTTGCGCTGTTGGTATCCACATTTTGTATTGTGATATTCGGTTTGAAATGCTATAATAACCGAAAAAGAAAAAATAATGGATGTGCATTGGAATTGAAGTACGGAACCTGGACAATCTCGTCTTATGAGCCTGCCGACGCGAGGGCGTTGTGCGCGGCGGGCTTTTCACCGATCACCGCTGCGCTGCTTTGCAGCCGCGGCTATCGGGATGCGGGCGCGGCCCGCGAATTTTTATCCTGCAGCACCCCGCTTTCCTCTCCATTTGACCTTCTGGACATGGATAAGGCTGCCGCCCGCGTCAAGCAGGCGCTGGCCCGTCGTGAGCATATCGCCGTTTTCGGCGATTATGACGTTGACGGCATCACGGCGACCTGTCTGCTGACGGAATATCTGCGCAGCAGAGGCGGCCATGTGACAAGCTATATCCCCGCCCGGCTCGAAGAGGGTTACGGGCTGAACCCTATTGCGATCGATACCCTCAAAAAACAGGGCGTGGAACTGATTGTAACGGTTGACTGCGGTATTACGGCCAATCAGGAGGCGGCGCTGTGCCGGGAACTTGGCATCGATCTGGTCATTACCGACCACCACGAGTGCAAATCCGAACTGCCGCAGGCCGTCGCGCTTGTTAATCCGCACCGCAAAGATCAGCCGCAGCCGGTCACGGAGATGGCGGGCGTCGGCGTCGCGTTCAAGCTTGCCGCCGCCATTGAGGGTGAGCAGGAAACGCTCTTGGATCAATACTGTGATTTCCTCTGCCTCGGCACGGTTGCGGATGTTATGCCCCTGACGGGCGAGAACCGCACAATGGTCGCACGAGGCTTAAAGGCGCTGGAAAACCCGCGCCGCGTCGGCATTGCGGCCCTGATGGCGGAATGCTCTGTGCAGAAAGGACCCGTCACGGCGGGGACCATCGGCTATACGCTGGCCCCGCGTATCAACGCTGCCGGGCGCATGGGCGAGGTCAACGTAGCAACGGAATTATTCCTGACGCACGACGCTGCGCGCGCGGTCGAACTGGCGGGGACGCTTTGCCGACTCAACCGCAGGCGGCAGGAGATTGAAAGCAGCATCTATCAGTCTGCCGTCGCCATGCTCCCGCCCGGCGGCCCGCCGCAGGCAATCGTGCTGGCGGATGAAAGCTGGCACCAGGGCGTTGTCGGCATCGTGGCCTCCCGCATGGCGGAGGAGTACAGCTGCCCAACGTTCCTGATCTGCCTCGACGGCGACAAGGGAAAGGCCTCGTCGCGTTCCTACGGCGGATTCAATCTGTTCCGGTCACTGGAGCAGCTGTCCGGCTTACTCGAAAGCTACGGCGGGCATGAACTTGCCGCCGGCTTTACCATCCGGCGCGAGAGCATCGCGCCCTTCCGGGAAAAGATGATGGCCCTGTGCGCGCGTTTCCGGGAATCGGACGCGTGCAGCACCGCACTTGCCATCGACTGCGAAATTCCGCCGGAACTGCTGACTATCGAGAATATTCAGGCGCTGGGCGATCTGGAGCCCTGCGGCGCAGGTTGTCCGCGTCCGATCTTGTGCATGCGGGGACTGCATGTCACGGAGTTGACGGAGGTCGGCGGCGGCAAGCATCTGCGCCTGAAGCTGCATGCCAAGGACGGCACGGCCCTGCAAGCCATCTATTTTTCCGGCGGTGCGCTGCTGGAAAAACTCACGCCCGGCACGCGCGTTGATCTTGCCTTTACGCCGCAAATCAACGAATATCGCGGCATAAAATCCACGCAGCTCAATCTGACCGACCTGCGCGTCGTCTCGGTCTGCGAGTATTACGACCGCTTCCGCCGCCGCGCGTCCTCCATCAGGTCGGCCATCCGCTTGTAGGCGGGCGTCTCGCCGGGGTCAAAATAGCCCTCGATGACGTCCTTCGCAATCGGGAACGGCGGCTCCGGCTCGGCCATGGCGGCGGCGAACTCGTCGTAGCACGTCACGTAATGGGCGTCCTTGTAAATGACCGGGTCGTACTCGTGTTCAATGGGGACGGGGCGCAGGATGTGGCAGCTCTTGCCGGCCATGTAGACCTCGGCAATGGCGGTGCTCATCCAGATCGAGATCGAGTCCGCCGCGACGATCCACTGCTTGACCGAGTCCGCAAAGATCACGTGGAAGTTGGGGCGCTTCTTCGCCAGCTCCTCCAGCGCGGGGCTGTTCCACTCGCTGGGATGGCGGCGGTAGACAAGCTCCACCTCCGGGTGTGCGCCCAGATATTCATCGAACCAACGCAGCGTTTCCTGCATCGAAACGCGGTTGGTTTTGGCAAAGCCCGTAAAATCGGTGCCCGCCATTTTGGAAAGCTCGGCGACCTCGTCGTCGTTCATGCTGGCATAGCCGAAGCTGGAAATGTACAGGTGCAGCTGCTTGGCCGGGTCAAGGCCGAACTCCCTGCAGAGCGTTTCCTTGTCCTTAAAGTAGCCGTCAAACTCCGGGCGCAGAAAGTCCATCATGACCGCGCCGGTCACGGGCGTGTTTTTGGCGTCCATGCCGTGGGCCTGCAGGCGGGCGGCGGTGCGCTTGCCCCAGCAGGTCTGCACGCAGCGCTTGGCGTTGCCGTTCATGTTGAACCAGTCGCCTTCCTCCTGCGTGTCGGAGAGCATCTGCTCCCAGTGCAGGTTGACGATTTTGTTGCAGCGGCCAATATTGTTGTACACATGGCTGTTGATGGCCTCGTTGTCATACATGCAGCTGGCGACGAGCACCTCGGGTTTGTCTTTGCCGAACAGCCGCAGATGCTTGGGGT
>OLQA01003102.1_pt1 | contig 12217 bp, 9 predicted proteins | sample 1673151 | NCBI WGS metagenome assembly OLQA01 (sample SAMEA3136760, study PRJEB25190) | human gut metagenome | biome: human gut; feature: human-associated habitat; material: faeces | place: Austria | collected 2013 | reverse complement strand
TGAAAGCTATTCTGCCGGTTATCGACGATTTTGAACGCGGATTGGCAGCTGTGGAAGAAAGTAATGATTTAGCGGCTGTGAAAGAGGGAATGAGCTTGATATATAATAAATTCAAAAGCTATCTAGAACAAAACGGCGTAAAGGAGATTCCTACGGAGGGAGCGGATTTCGATACAGAATATCACGAGGCTGTGACGATGTTCCCGGCTTCGGATCCGGCTCAAAAAGGTAAAGTGATAGATACCGTGCAAAAGGGATATACGCTCAATGACAAAGTTATTCGCTTTGCCAAAGTCGTGGTAGGGGAATAAATTATAGGACAGGGAGCAATGGAAAAAAGAGATTATTATGAAGTGCTGGGTGTCGCTAAAAATGCGACGGCCGAGGAGATAAAAAAGGCATACCGTAAAAAAGCTATCCAATATCACCCGGATAAGAACCCCGGAAACAAAGAGGCTGAGGAAAAGTTTAAAGAGGCTGCCGAAGCGTATGAAGTATTGAGTGATGCGGATAAGCGGGCTCGTTACGACCAGTTCGGGCATCAAGGGTTAGGTGGTGCTGCCGGTGGCGGTTTCAGTGGCGGCGGTATGTCTATGGAGGATATTTTCTCGCATTTCGGCGATATTTTCGGTGGTGGATTCGGCGGATTCGAAGGCTTCGGGGGCGGCTCACGAGGGGGACGTCGTCATGTCAATAAAGGTTCGGATTTACGAGTAAAGGTGAAACTGACATTGAAAGAGATCGCTACCGGTGTCGAGAAAAAAATAAAGGTTCCTAAGTATGTGAGCTGTTCTCATTGTAACGGTACGGGTGCAGAGAACGGTACGGCTTATACGACGTGTTCGAAATGTAACGGGTCGGGAGTAGTGACACGGGTACAACAGACTTTTCTCGGAGCTATGCAATCGACGACTACGTGTCCCGACTGCGGTGGAGAGGGCCGTATTATTACGAAGAAGTGTCCGCATTGTGCTGGGGAAGGTATCGTACGTGAAGAAGAGGTAATCACGTTGAATATTCCGGCCGGGGTATCCGAAGGTATGCAACTCTCTATGGGAGGAAAAGGAAACGCAGGCAAGCACAACGGCGTGCCGGGAGACTTGCTGATTCTTGTAGAGGAAGAACAAGACCCGAACTTGATACGCGATGAAAACGACTTGATTTACAATCTGCTCCTCAGCTTCCCGACAGCAGCCTTGGGTGGTGCGGTAGAAATTCCCACGATTGATGGAAAGGTGAAAGTAAAAATTGACTCAGGTACGCAACCGGGAAAAGTGCTCCGCCTGCGCGGCAAAGGTTTACCCAACGTGAACGGATACGGCACGGGAGATTTGCTGGTAAATGTCAGCGTATACGTACCCGAAACGCTGAACAAGGATGAGAAGAAGGCGCTGGAGGAGATGGAAGAATCGGATAACTTCAAGCCAAATACTTCGATTAAGGAGAAAATATTCAAGAAGTTCAAGAGTCTGTTCGACTGAAAATATGGTGCATAAAGAAGCCTCCCGGTATACAATAAAAAATATCGGGAGGCTTTCCTATGTTTTTTTATCGGGAAAATGTTAAAGTTCCAACATCCGCTTCATAAAAGCCTTTATTCCTTCCGTATCAGAAGTCTGAGGAGCCCACGAAGCCAAATCCTCTGAGGGTAGAGGCTGATATGGGCCTTTTTTAATTTCAAAAATAACGGTACCTGACTCCAAGGCAATAATACTATGCCATGTATTAGAAGGAATTTCCAGACCATATTTACCTTCCGAAGGATTGAGGCATACCTTATCTGTTACATTACCGGCATCATCATAAAAAAATGCCAGCAGACTTCCACGCAAAACCAGATAAGTTTCTTCCTTATCTGTATGACGGTGAGGAGGAAGATAAGTTCCTGGTTCCAAAGCATTCAGCAACCGATGAATAGGAGCATCCATAGACGCATGAAAATTATAATTCATACGTAAACGGGAGTTCTCCTTAGCTCGTGAAGTAACGGTATCCAGCAGCTCTTCTGTTATCAGCTTCATCATAACCTCAGCAATTGAGCAAACTTGGCAGGAAGTTCTGCTTTGCCCGCCTCAATAGACAAACTTTTTCCTTCATTATCTACTAATATAGCAGCCTTCTGCGAGGAAGCCAATGAGGTAACTTCCGACACATTACCGGCAACAAACAAACATCCGGAAAAAAGAGGAGTAATCACCTTTCGGGTATGCCCTTTCCATTTTACAAACACAGCCTGCATCGGGCAATATGTAGTATATCCCGCAGCATTCAAACGCTGCATCAACTTATGTTCAGACTTAGGTGCTGTGTACAATGCATGCCAGCACATCATATCATTATCCGTCATCATATTGTTTGCTTTTTCCATCCCTTTAATAAATCTTTTACAAATAATATCCATCCCACACTGCCGACACCTGCCAAGAACATGAAGCCGATCAAAATCATCAATTTATTGGGCTTTGCAGGCTTCAAAGGTACCGTAGCCGGCTGGACAACCGTATATACCGGTGTAATCTCCTGCACCTTAGCTCTTGCCATCTGCAATTGTTGAGACACTTGTGTATATACTTGATAGGCTAAATTCATTTCATTCTGTAAACGCTCTTGCTCTGCGCGATAACTCAGCAATATTATATTCTGGTTTGCATCTACAAAATTTGCGTATTTCTTCTGGGCATCCTCATAACTGGCCTTTGCTTCTCCATAAAGTTTTTCGGTAAATGCCAAATCATGACGAGCCTTATTAGTCCGATAATCTGTGATGTAGTTCTGCAGGCAATGCATCACGGTATCCGTCAGCGAAGCAGATATCAAAGGATCCTGCATAGTAACAGACAAGGTTGTCACACCTGTCTTTTTGTCTACGGAAACAGAGATACGTTTACTTAAAGCATCTGCAATGGCAGACTCATCTCTAGTAAGACGAAAAGGATCCAGCTTTGCATCCCCCTCTTCCGGTTCATCCTTAAACAAAGACAATGTCCATCCTAACACCTTAAAAGGAGCGGAGAAAATTGCACTCCACCAAGGAGAACGCTGTTCTTCTTTCAAATAAGCATATAAAGTCGTGTCTACTTTTGCTTTCTGATCCTTGACTTTAACATCGAACAGTTCAATCAGAAAAGGAGTAGAACTTACAATATCAGGATAAAGTTCGGGTGACAAAGCATCTTCACCAGAAGAAGTACCCAAATTGATACCCGCCATGGCTGCAAGGGCTCCCATACTTCCGCCACCAGATTTACCACCACTCTCCGGAGCCAACGTCACACTTGTAGAATACTCCTTAGGAATACTAAATGCAACAACCAGTCCAACAAGGGCAGCGATACCACACGCCTTAAAAACCAATTTGCGACTAGCCCATACTTTCTGGGCCAGTTCTATCAAATCTATTTCTTGTTCCTCAGGTTGTGGAGAGGTTATGTTTTGTATTCTTTCTTCGCTCATAATTCAAATTACTTAAAGAGATTAACCATAGTCGCAATCATCGCTGCAATAGAAGCTGTCGTACTTCCCATTCCCAGAATTTCAGCAGTAGTCATCTTCTTTTTCTGTTCTTTACTTGGAACAATTATTTCACAACCAGGTTCAATGGCTTTCTTGTTCCCTGCTTTTAAACGAGAAACTGTACCATTCATGTATATTACATAGACCTTACGTTTCTTGGCATCATTACCAAAACCACCAGCCTGGTTGATGTAATATTTCAAGCTTTCACCCTTTTTATATAAAACTGTATTCGGATACATTACAGCACCGTTGATTTTCACTGTACTTACGTACTCCGGAACAAATAATACATCTCCCTCGCGAAGCACCATATCAGCATCTGAACCAGGATTTTTCAAGGCCTCTCCCAGATTTATACCTACAGAATAGGTATCGGACAAATCCAATCTTTTTACAGATATGGAATCTCCGCCTCCCGCTTGCGCCATACGCAGAGCATCTTCCTTACGGCGGAATTCTTCTTCGGTCATCCTACGTATAAGACGCGCTCCTTTTATATAAGCATCGGGAGTTACTCCACCAGCCTTAGCTATCAAGTCACTCAAACGTTCATTCTTTTTCGATAGTGCATAATTACCGCTAAAAAGGACTTCTCCACCCACCATAACATTCTGTTGTTTAAAATAGGACGGACTCTTACGAACATAAATTTCATCAAAAGGCTCAAGATGGAAATCCTGGCTTCCTTCTCCCACCAATAAGCCATCTTTCAAATCAAAAGAGAAATTCTGGCCTACTGTAGTACTGAAAGATGTACTCTTCGGATCTTTCATGCGCCGTGCAACTTCAACCTTTGTTGTAGCCGCCGCCTCCAACAAGCCACCAGCCTGCAACACCAAATCCTCTACTGTCATTTTATCAGAATAGAGATATGTACCCGGATTGGCAACTTCACCATGGATGGTAAGTGTAGCTTCTTCCTTCAAGTCATGAATACTTGGAATATATAAAATGTCATTCTTCTGCAAAGGAATATCTGCAGCCGTCCCGTTCAGCAAACCTTTCACATCTACTTGTATAACCTCATGCGACAAGTCTTCAAGCTCACGATCGATTATAGCACGGTTTAAGAATGCATCTCCGCGAAGTCCTTCCGCTTTCTTAATCAGCTGCTTCACTGTATTCATCATACCGTCCAACTGGTACAAACCTTCACGATATACAGCACCGCGGACTTCCACACGATTCTCAAAACGCTGTAAAACGGAATCAACCGTTATCTTATCACCGTCATCTACGCGGAATACGGAATAATCCATCTCATCCACATTATAAATTTGATGCTCACGTCCACTTTTACGGATTATACGTAATGCTTTCTTATAAGCATCACCCGTAAAACCACCTGAATACTTCAATAATGTACCTACGGTTTCAGTGGGTTTCATTTCATAAAACATCGGACGTTTTACCTTACCTAATATCTGTACCAGTGACTGGTAAGGATCCACAAGAATTACATCACCATCCTGCAGACGGATGTCATCCTTCATTTTTCCTTTCATAAGTAAATCGTAAACATCCAAATCCGCTATTGTATTTCCATTGCGAATCACTTTAATACTGCGCAAACTACCAATCGGATTCACACCACCTGCACGATATAAAGCATGAAATACGGAAGCAAATGATGAGAGGGTATAAGTTCCGGGCACCACAACTTCACCCATAACGTTTACTTGAATAGAACGTATTTCTCCTAATGTCAGTTTAACTTGGGTAGACGGAACATTTCCGGTTACTCCAGAATATATTCTGGCAAATTCTTGTTTCAAATAATTATTGGCTTCCTTTACAGTTTTGCCACTCAGATAAACCGGTCCTAAATTATTCACAAGAATACTTCCTTCCGGAGAGATTGTTTGTCGAATCGTTGTTTCAGAAGCTCCCCACACATCAATAATCACCTCGTCACCAGGCCCCAGACGATAATTCTCGGGAGTAGCAACATTCACATTGGGTTCGAAAGTCAAATTATCGTTAGTAAAAATATTATGACCATAAATTTGCGAAGTCGGATCCTCTGTTTCCTTCTCTTGAGACAAGGAACGATTATCCATCATTTGTAAAGAATCCCCTGCAACATCCGTTTGTCTGGCAGAATAAGTTTCCGAAGTTGTACGCAGCCCTTTGACTACGCCACTCATTTCACCACGTTGACGAGAACGCTTCTCATCTTGGGTATTGCTCTGCGGACTTCCAGATTTAGAGTTTTCATACTTTTTCTGAATTCTTTCAACTTGTTCCTTTGTCACTCCCCGCCGCATTAATTCAGTAGTAATCTGCTTTTGATTTTTGCCCATCTGCTGAGCGCTTTTTACATACTGAACAACCTGATCATCTGACATCTGCTGAGCAAAAGCTACCCCTGACAAAGTAAATACCAAAAAGAATAGTGTTATTAATCTACGCATAAGATATTCTGATTAATCTTTTGAGTTCTTGTAATAAATATAAATCGGGCACAAAGGTAATATATTATTTTTATAATATACATTTATTCCACCTCTAAGTTTCAGAAAAAGCATTAAAAAGCTGTCACTTTCACGTCTTTTCATTGGGTAGAAGAAAGCGGGAAAATTGGCACTATTTTTTTCATTAGTCCAATCAAAATAGCCTTTTTTTCAGTATAACTATATTGCACCAAGGCCAGCACTTCTTCCCGCACATGTTCATAATCATCAACAGATGCCTTTTCACGCTTTATCTTTTCACTGATTACAGAATCCAAAAGTCCATCCCCAGGCCCTCCCACAATGTACACTTCTCCCCCATCCCCCATGACTCCCACTTCCAGGGTGAGCATACAAGCTTCAGACATGGTAATCAAACAATGAGTATTCGTCGGATACACCTCACCCAAACGTACTATGAACATATCAGTTTCCCCTTTGTCGCGTTTCAACCTGCAATCAGATGACTGCACATATATTTCCGCCACACGCTTACTATATTCCATAGCATTTTCCGGATGACGTGCATTAGCAGCAGATATCATAACCATACGGGACACTCTATACTTTACCGCCAGGTCTGCAATATTCACTGTCCCCGATATATTCGTTTGAATTGCCTCCGACACAAAATCATCCATCAGTTGTACATGCTTATAAGCAGCAGAATGAAAAACAAGTTGAGGACGTGTTTCTTCAAATATAGCCTCCATACGCGTACGGTTAGCAACATCTGCAACCAATACACGGACCTCCAGATTCTTCCAATGATCAGACAATTCCAACTGTACATCATACAATGGGGATTCTGCCTGATCTACCAGAATCAACTGATAAGGATTCAGTGTAGCCAACTGGCGGACGATTTCCCTTCCTACAGCTCCCGCCGCTCCCGTAACCATTACTCTACGCCCCTCGATATGGGCCGTAATTTTACGCACGTCAACTTGTACCGGTTCTCTACGGAGCCAATCTTCTATTTGAATGTCCTTTATCAGTCCATCGTCCATACAATCGCTTAAGGGAGGAACGGTCATTACATGAATATCATGAGAGAACAGTTTATCCAGCATTCCGGAATTTTCCAAATCCGACACCTTGCTTGGAGAGATAATGATTGTATCCACTTTCTTTTTCTTTAGACGGTCAAACAGCTGCTCATCATTGGGATATACCCTGCATCCCATCGTATGTTTACCTATCATATCAGGTTCGTCCGAAATAAAGCCACGCAGGCGATAATGATTATTACGACTAACTCTCAAGGATTTTGCAACATTGACTCCAGTCCCATGGAATCCATAAATAAAAACATTCACGCAATGACGTGCATCAAAAGCAATAGCTTCATAAAGCATCTTCACAGCAATGCGCATACAAGCCATCAGAGAGAAGGTGAACATATATGCCATAAACAGAATGCTGTTCGGCAAAGTTTCTCCAAGCCCCGAAACAGACCAACAGTAATTCCCTAAAAACAGTACAGCATAGCTTATCGTAAGACTCCAAAGCACACGATAAATATCCACAAAAGAGGAAAAACGGATAACACCCACATAAGTACGGAAAATATGAAAGAAACAGATATTACACAAGACAGCCCAAATGGTCAGCCATACATATAAAGAAATTTCATAAGATACGGACGAAAGCCTATATTGCAAAAAACATGCAGAAAGCATGGAAATCACAACGATAATTACATCTACCAACAACACCGTCCATTTGGACGCTATGCGTGAAGAAAGATATTTATAATAGATTCTTAAATTCATAATCAGTATCAGACTTATTTGCTATAGGACCTACGACAAAGATGCTTCTTTTCGTTTTATTATCCAATTTTTATGGCAATAAAGTTCAAGACATTCAAATAGAAAATTATCCCACTAAAATATTTCTAAAAAAAACAGAGATTCTTTTTGCCTTTTCAAATAAAGATGTACCTTTGCACCCCGTAAACAAAAGCTTATTGCCGCTATAGCTCAGTTGGTAGAGCAACGCATTCGTAACGCGTAGGTCGCCAGTTCAAGTCTGGCTAGCGGCTCGATATTCAAGCACTGATTATCTGGAATAATCAGTGCTTTTTCTTTTCAAGAATCGTTAGAATAAAAAACGCTCTTCTACGAATATATTTGCATAAAACACAATGCCCTTCCAAACAGTTTAATCCATAGCCGCATAATTATCCCAAAGCAAGTAAAGCTAGTTTAAAACAGCACCATCTGATTACAATGATAACTTGAAACATATAGGCACATTATTAAAAACATAATACACCTTATATTATACATAGTAATTCCCAATATTTGCGGCAACTTTTCAATAACCCGATTTTTCAATCTTAAATAAAGGATTGAGGTGATTGAAGAACACAAGCCAAAATCAAAAGGCTACCATAGGTTTCTATAACATACTATAAAAAAATGGAAAGAATCAAGTTATTTACAGCGGCTTTGCTGCTGGCGGCTATATCCGCAGGAAATGATGTGTGGGCGCTTTCCGATTCAAGAAAGAAAGACACGCGTCCGGTAGAATCACCCCAATTCTTCAGTGGAAACGCCAACCCGCTGTTGGATTTCATTTTTGTGGCCGACCCGACATCGGTGGAATACAACGGAAGGCTCTATGTGTATGGAACCAATGACACCCAGCAACTGGACAGTGTGGGAAAATACGGCAAAAACACATACCAATACATCCCATTCACTGGTCATGCTGTCCACCGATGACATGGTAAATTGGACTTATCACGGACTGATTGACGTAAAGGCCCTCTCGCCATGGGGTATAGCCTCATGGGCGCCATCCATCGTATCGCGGGTGGAATCGGACGGTAAGACGTATGCTGGTGAGCCAGTTCACCCAAGGATTAGGCCACTGCAGGGCTCCTTTCGACCCGGGTGCCGTGATAGATGACGAAGGTACAGGATGGTTGTCATTCGGTGGAGGCGGAAAGAGGGAAGTCGGCACCGACTACATGCCCGCATTGTCCGCTTGGGCAAAGACCTGATTAGTCTGGACAGCGAGATAGTAGAGACAAAAGCTCCCTATCGTACATGACTTCGCACACGCCGCTCGACACCGACAACTGGCAGTATGTGGACAACTATTTCAAGAATCCCGGAGACTATTCATATGATAAGCACTACGCATTCGACCATCACTACAGATTCTCTCTGAAAAAAGCATGCTCCGACTATGTAGTTTCCAATAAAAAATGTATCTTGCGGAGATTTATTAAATACGATATGAACATGAAACCCTATCTAATCCCCTTCTTTGCAACTGTTGCACTGACCGCAACCGCTCAACAAAAAAACGAGATTACCAGCGTCCTCGAAATACTGGATGTAACCAACGGTAACCGGACCGTCGTAAAAGAATTTCCCTACCGGATTGAAGCTCCCAATTGGACGCCCGACGGGCAATGGCTGCTATACAACAGCGAAGGAAAGCTTTACCGCCTTTCCCCCACCTCGCCTGCCGAACCGGAACTGATAAACACCGGATTTGCCCAAAACTGCAACAACGACCACGTCCTCTCGACCGACGGACAGCAGATAGCCATCAGCCACGGGACGAAAGAAGACTATAAATCGCGCATTTATACACTTCCCATCACGGGCGGCACTCCCCGTTTAATAACACCTATGGCTCCCAGCTACCTCCACGGTTGGAGCCCCGACGGCAAAGAGCTTGCCTATTGCGCCGAACGAAACGGCAACTATGACGTCTATACCATCCCGGCGGAAGGAGGTGAAGAAACCCGCCTGACCACTGCCGAAGGTCTGGATGACGGACCGGAATATTCCCCCTGCGGACAATACATCTGGTTCAATTCCGTACGCACCGGACTCATGCAAGTCTGGCGCATGAAGGCAGACGGCTCCGAACAGACCCAGATGACCTTTGACGAAACCCGTAACTCCTGGTTCCCCCACATCTCCCCTGACGGAAAATCCGTTGTATTCATCACCTACTACAAAGGTGACCTGGAACCGGGAGAGCACCTGGCAAACAAGAACGTAGAGCTGCGCCTAATGCCCGCAAACGGTGGAGAGCCCAAGACATTGTTAAAGCTTTTCGGCGGACAAGGCACCATCAATGTCAACTCATGGGCACCGGACAGCAAACGCATAGCCTTTGTCAGCTATCGAATTAACTGATATGACTTGATGGTTTTCACTCCATTTTTTACTAACTTTGCCCGACTAAAGATGCAGTAAAACAAAATGGAAAAGAAGAAAATCATTATCGGAACATTCGTCGCACTGATTCTTATTGGAGCAGCTTGTGTAGGAACAGTATACTACTATCTGTTTGCCCCGCAATTCCATCCGAAAAAGACAGTCTATATCTATATAGACCGCGACGACACCGCCGACTCCATATATAATAAGGTGGAACAACAAGGCCATCCTCGAAGCTTCACCGGCTTCCGCTGGATGGCCCAATACAAGAAATATTCCGAAAATATACACACCGGACGCTACGCCATCCGGCCGGGGGAAAACGTATATCACGTATTCAGCCGTCTGTACCGCGGATATCAAGAACCTACGAACCTCACCGTCGGCAGCGTACGCACACTGGACCGGCTGGCACGCAGCGTAGGCAAACAGCTCATGATAGACTCCACCGAAATAGCCGGATTGATGAACGACTCCGCATTCCAACAAAAACTGGGATACAACAAAGAGACCCTGCCCTGCCTCTTCATCCCCGAAACCTACCAAGTCTATTGGGACATGAGTGCAGAAGAGTTCTTCGAAAGAATGCAAAAAGAGCACCAGAAGTTCTGGAACCAGGAACGCTTAGACAAAGCCACCGCCATCGGAATGACCCCGACGGAAGTCTGCACCCTCGCCTCCATCGTCGAGGAAGAGACAAACAACAATCCCGAAAAACCAATGGTGGCAGGGCTCTACATCAACCGCCTGCACACCGGCATGCCCCTGCAAGCCGACCCTACCATCAAATTTGCCTTGCAGGACTTCGGCTTGCGGAGAATTACGAATGCCCATCTGGCAGTAGAATCCCCCTACAATACCTATCTCAACACCGGACTACCTCCCGGTCCCATACGCATCCCCTCACCCATCGGGCTGGATGCTGTGCTGAACCATACGAAACACAACTACCTCTACATGTGTGCCAAAGAGGACTTCTCGGGCACCCATAACTTTGCATCCAATTATGCCGAGCACATGAAAAATGCAAGAAAATATTGGAATGCATTAAACGAAAGAAAGATTTTTAAGTAATTTGCTGATAAAATAAAAGCAAAATCCTATATTTGCGTCAAATATTAATCCATGACTAACACTTAAATATTCAGATATGAGCAAGCAACTCTTACTTGGCGATGAAGCCATTGCACAAGCTGCATTAGATGCCGGACTTTCGGGTGTATATGCCTATCCCGGCACTCCTTCTACGGAAATCACCGAATATATTCAGATGGCACCGATTACTGCCGAAAAGAACATCCATAACCGCTGGTGCTCTAACGAGAAAACTGCGATGGAGGCTGCCCTGGGCATGTCCTTTGCAGGCAAGCGTTCACTGGTGTGCATGAAGCACGTGGGTATGAACGTAGCTGCCGACTGTTTCATCAATTCCGCCATTACCGGAGTAAAAGGCGGTCTGATAGTCATTGCTGCCGACGACCCCAGCATGCACTCCTCACAGAACGAACAAGATAGCCGTTTTTATGGGGACTTCTCCCTTATACCGATGTATGAGCCCAGCAACCAGCAGGAAGCATACGATATGGTATATGACGGATTTGAATTTTCAGAGAAACTAGGCGAACCGGTTTTAATGCGTATGGTAACCCGCTTGGCGCACTCTCGCTCCGGAGTAGAGCGCAAAGAACAAAAACCACAGAACGGTATATCTTTCAGTGACGATCCCCGTCAATTTATCTTATTACCGGGAAACGCACGCAAACGTTATAAAGTTCTGCTCGCACGCCAGGATGAATTCATCAAAGCTTCCGAAGAATCACCTTACAATAAATACACAGACGGCCCTAACAAGAAATTAGGAATCATCGCCTGTGGCATCGGTTACAATTACTTAATGGAGAATTATCCTGAAGGCTGTGAGTACCCTGTACTTAAAATTGGTCAGTACCCATTACCTAAAAAACAAATCCTTCAGTTGGTTGAATCTTGCGATGAGATTCTTGTTCTGGAAGACGGACAGCCGTTTGTAGAAAAACAGTTGAAAGGTTATCTGGG
>OLQA01003094.1_pt1 | contig 12229 bp, 11 predicted proteins | sample 1673151 | NCBI WGS metagenome assembly OLQA01 (sample SAMEA3136760, study PRJEB25190) | human gut metagenome | biome: human gut; feature: human-associated habitat; material: faeces | place: Austria | collected 2013 | reverse complement strand
GCGGCCTGATTTCAAACTATTTCTTCCAGCCGTCCGTGGACGCAAAGCTCCGCGAATCCTTGCTCATGGTCGGTAAGGAAGCAGAAACAGATTGAAAGACAGACTACCCCACGATTCCAATAATTCATCAAGATATAGAAAGCGCCGGAAGCAAATTTCTGCTTCCGGCTCGTGTTTTATCTGTGTTATGCGGCTTTCTCTACAATCACATCCTCCATTGAAACGTTCAGATACCGGCTAAGTGCGTATAAATTGTCCACGCTTGGCATATTACTTCCACGCAGCCAACGATATACTGCCTGCGGTGAGGCAAGTCCCATCGCTTCCTGAACGTCTTGAACCGTGACTTCCCGAGTGTTCATCAGCTCTTTGATATGCGCGCCTGTGGCGCGCATATCAATAACAGGATATTTGAAGCTCATGCGGCAAAGTGCATCTTCTGGTGCGTCTTGATGACCAGCATACTCTTGCGCGGCTCCGGTGGCGTGACCATTGCGATGTGGAGCGCCTCCTTACTTCCAACAAGGATGACCTGCTTTTTTGCACGAGAGATTGCTGTGTAGAAAAGATTGCGCCGAAGCATTTTTTGACAGTCTGTGCTGGCAGGCATAATGACCGTATCATACTGGCTGCCCTGACTTTTGTGCACGGTCAACGCATAAGCCAGCGCGAGTGTGCTCCCAATTTTGGCACTGAAGAACTTAGGCTGGCGGTTCGCGGAGAGCGGAATGTGAATAAACGCGCTGCCGCCCTCCATCGGCTCAACATGCGCCGTGCCAATGTCGCCGTTGAAGCAGCGCGTTCTTCACGATTGTTCTTGAGAATCATGGTTCGGTCATTCTCCCGGACGGTGATACCGTTGTGCATCACTTCCGCTTTTCCTTCAGCAGGCGGATTGACCACCTGCTGAAGCGCTTCATTCAGTTTTTTGACATCGGCTCTTGTCGTGGCGATGACCTGGACATTCTCGCCAGCGAGATACCGCTTTACCGCTTCCTCTTGAATCACCTTAAAAATGTCCCCTTCGCTGGCAGGAATCAGCTGGAAGGAGTCATCGAATTTCAACTCCTCGGAATCACTGAGCTTTGGATAGTTCACGACATTGTAAAACAACGCGGATTCATTGTCCGACTGACGGTACTGCCGTTCCAAACGCGTGACAGGGCATCCGAGCTCCAGCAGCTCCGGAATCAGGTTTCCCGTACCAACTGAACTGAGCTGGTTCGGGTCACCCACCAACACGAGGCTGCAATTTGCAGGAAGCTTGCTGAGCAGGCCAGCAAAAAGCTCCAGCGACAGCATCGATGCTTCGTCGATGACTATGCTAATAGCGAGGACTTTCAAGTCCTCGCTATTACAACGATGGTCAGCTCATTTGTGGCAAAATGGAATGACCCAAGCACCAGTTTGATGATCTGCACTAATAATTAAAAACACTATTTCGATTAAAATAGAGTACGCAAATAGGTAGGACCATCATCACCGATAAGCATTTCAGTGTGTCCAAATATCAAATAATAGGTTTCGACGACAATTGAAATATCATCAGCGTGCTTAACCACGATGCAAACTGGTATGACCGGAATTTGTTTGCTGTAAATACCCGAATTAAATGCAATGATATTTTGTTTATCTTTTTCCGAGACAAATTCGCGGTATTCTTCTTGGCATATCAAAAAAGGGTTATTCGCCAAGTGTGCAATACCTAATAATTCTATTGATAAGCAGAGCAATAACAATAGCATAAATACTTTTTTTCGCCTCCACTTTTTGAAAGCGAAGATGGGTATTACGGATGCAATCATGACAGCAATACATATTTGAACAATATATATTAGCAAAGAAATAATCGCCAAGAACATAAACCGATCTCCATGTTATTTAACAGGGTCTGTCGATGAATCAAAATTCCAATCGTCGTTTGCAGCCGCATAAGTCCAAGCGTTTTCATCTGCTGGAACCCAATTCAGATTTGATGGGATGCCAAGACTGCGGATGGCTTCGTGTTCATCCGCAAAAACGCTCCATGTACCGCTACCAAGCAAACGATATCCTCTTTGAGCAGTCACCTTGAATCGACCATCATTGGGATAGTTATTGGCAGTAGTTCCTTTTGTTCCGTTTATATACCAATAATACCATCTTCCGGCAACCAAGTCGGACGTGTCATCCACACCAACGCAAAAACTCACTTCCTGATTATTATCTAAAAAGTTAGTATCTCTGTAACTATTCGGCTGATTAGTTGCCCATGTTGACCCGCTTTTTATCAATTGAAACGCATTGCCTTTGTCGTTCTGACTTGTTGACGACTTGTTGTAGTTATAGAAAACAACTTCCATCTCAAGTGCTTCATTTGAATCAACATTCAAATTATTCAACGTGCTTTGATCGTATTTATACCACAGTTTTGTTCGATTTTCATTCTCAGCCACATCTGTGTAGAAATTTACATCAACTTCATTTGGAAACCATTGATATCCAGACGCATAACGATTGTTCCCATCACCACCATGGGGTGCGGAAATAGATGGCGAGCACATATTATCCGTCCCCGCTAGTTGATTGTACCAATATGTATAAGCCTGATCCCAAATTACTTCAAGGTGATGGTAACTGCCGTCAATTGTATTGACTCGTTTCAGGGTATTCTCAACTGCTTTGTGCTCAGAGATTTCTTCCACTGTCGGTGTTTTGGAGATGCGTCTACTTGACATCACACCAGAAAGGGATAGTTCAATGTCAGAAACAGGTGCGGTAGTATCAACAACAATATACTTTAGTTGTAAATCACTCAGCAAAATATGATTGTTTGACGAAACTCGGGCCTCGGTCTTAACGTCAGAATTGATTTCATCCACAGTTATCTCGATTTGCTGCATTATTTTTTCCAAGGAATATATTTCGTCTCCTAAATAATACCCGACAGTAAATGTATCATCCCCAGCGTCAACAGTAAACACAACTTCATCGAGGCTTTCAGAAATTGTACTCAGGTTGCTACGCATCGTGGGTGAGTTGAACAGTATATCGTTCTGAAAATCAATGCGGTAGCTATTTTCCCTACTGGCTTTTGGGCTATCGTAATCGGAAATACTCTCGTTTGCATGTGCAGTTGCACTAAGCGACAGCATAAGGGCAAAAATCAAAGTCAAAGAAATTAAAGCACACGGCCTTTTCATTTTATAGCTCCTTTCGCTTTATTGATCCAACTTGTAATATTTGAAAAAAAGCGCATAAGCAGACCGATTAACAGTCTATCTTATGCGCCAACAGAAACGATTTTGATACGACCTCTCCATACCTGGGGAACGCACCAATGCCGCATTCGAATAAAGCCGGACTGTGCATCATGAAAACGATACATGGCGTAACCTCCTAATCATAGTATGTCAGACAGATAGTCTATCTACATAATAAGTATACCACGTTTTTAGGGAGGAGACAACCCATAATTCAAGAATAAGTTGTAACAATTTTGTGAATGCGCAGGTAACCTCTGTACCATATAGGAAGCAAGCTGATTTTTCGGCTTGCCTCTTTATTTTAGGTCGTTCCTTATCAAAATACTATCTGAGACTTTGCCAAAAAGCGCTTTTGAGATTGTAGTAAGGGTAAAGAGAAAGAAAATCTCAGCGGTCAATGTTCCCAATGGTGTTAGCGATGTTCCCATTGGTACGTCGCAATTCTGTCGCTGCTGCGCTACCATAAAATCAGAAAAAGTCTCAGCGACGAATGACAGACTGCTGTCGCTCATTCACAGAATGTTTACAAATACATACCCTGCTTTTTGCTGAAAAAATGTCCGTTGTAAAGTGAAAGGAGGTTTGGAGCAGCAGAGAGCAAGATTCTACCGAGGTGCCAGTTTTCGCATGCCATTTCTTGCGGATTCCCCATTTGATGCTATAATGAATGAAATAATCGAGAATTTGCGCATCGAAAAAGGAGCGTTCGCATGAGAAGATTTTGGAGCTTTTATCAAAACGAGTCTTATCAGGTGGGCTGCAGCGGCAGAACGGTTTATATATATGATAAAGCAGGAAATGAGCTTGCGAAATTCCGCGATATTCCCTATGCGTATACAGCCGCTTTTATGCCGGGAAAGAATATCATCGCCGTGAAGTCCACAGAAGGGCGCCTGGGGTTTTATGATCTGGACTCCCTCTGTCTGCTAAAACGGATCACGATCACCAGGATTGGCGCACAGGATGAAGGATTTTGCTTTTCGCCCGACGGTAGCTTTTTTTACAATATCGAGAAGCCCATCACTTCTTTAAGAACTCAGCTTGGGGTTTATAAGACAAACACCTTCACAAAAGTAAGCACACTGTTTGCTGAAGATGTGCGAACCGTACTAAGACATCTGGAGTTTGACGAGAAAACCGGCACGTGCTATCTGTTGGGCTATGTGCGTAATGATATGGGGGTGCGTGATCGTGACTTCATTGCGATTTTTAATACAGAGAGCCAGACCCTTCAAGACATCCATTTCATCAGCCAAAAGCAATATGATTATCTGGCAATATACAAACATTGGGAATTGAGCGGGTTCACAGAAAAAACTCTCGAATGGTGTTTCTGTGACCTTGATGAAAAGTTAAGCCTAAAAGAGGTATATGAAGCGGCTGGCAGCTGATTCCCCTCCCGGAGAGGAACGAGAATTCCGCTTCCATCGTTGTGAAACTGTGAATGGAAGTGAGCCTTCGCAGCCACCGGCAGGCATCCGAAGATGCCTGCCGGTGTTCTTTTGCGCTTCCCTTTTAGATGCCGACATTGCGGGATTGCAGGCAAAACACTTGTATGCTATAATAAAAAAACCGTTGATTTTTGTCCGCGCGGCGCGTCCGCCGGCTACGGCAAACGAAATGATACTTAGAAAGGACCTTTGATGATGAAACCGAAATTTGACGGCTATGCGGCGCAGTATGATGCCTGGTTTATGGAAAACGACAACCTGTTTCAGAGCGAGCTGCGCCTGTTTCAGACCGCACTCGGCGACATTGCCGGCAAGCGCGTGCTCTCCGTCGGCTGCGGCAGCGGCCTGTTCGAGAGCATGATCGACTGCAGCGGCATCGAGGGCATCGAGCCCTCGCACGACATGGGCGCGATCGCGCAAAAGCGCGGCGTGAACGTGATCGCGTTCGGCGCGATTGAGGACGCCGAGCTGGAGGAAAATGCCTACGACGTGATCTATCTCAACGGCAGCTCCAGCTATATGGAGGATCTGACGCGCGCATTCAATGTCTGCAAAAAGGCGCTCAAGCCGAACGGTAAGTTTATTTCCCTGGACGTGCCCAAGGAGAGCGCGTTCGGCTTCATGTATCTGCTGGCAAAGGAGGCCGGCACGTTCGACCACCCGTCGCTCAGCGGCGTTATGCCCAAGCTGCCGTACCCGCTCGAGCTGTGCTGCGCGGGCGTGTGGCACTCCACCGAGGAGAAGATCGACGCGCTCAAGGCACTCGGCTTCCACGATTTTGACTTCTATCAGACGCTGCTGCGCAACCCCATGTACACCAACGAGGTCGTGGAGGACGTCGTGCCCGGCTACCAGAGCGGCGGCTATGTCGCCATCATTGCGCACAAATGAGCGGGCATAACGGCACAAAGCTCTCGCAGCGGCTCCATGCGTGTGTGCAGGACATCTGGCCGCGGTACCTCTCCCACCCGTTCGTGATGCAGATGGCGGACGGCACGCTGCCGATGGAAAAATTCCGCTACTATATGCTGCAGGACTATCTCTACCTCAAGGACTACGTGAAGATCTTTGCGGCCATCATCCAGAAGGCCGATGATTTCGAGCAGATCCGCTTTCTGAGCGGAGAGCTGGCGGACACGATCGGCGAGACATTCCGCACGCATCTGCCGTACATGCAGCGCCTCGGCGTCACGGAAGACGAGATCCGCCGCGCGCGCCCGCACATCGACAACAGCGCCTACAGCCACTATATGCTCTGCGAGGCGCAGGCCGGGGACGTGCTGACCGGACTCGTGACGCTCTTAAACTGCTCATGGAGCTATGCCTACATCGCGCAGGAGATGGCGGCGCGCTATCCGGACGCGCTTCAAAACGAACACTACGGCGCATGGTTCGCGGGCTACGTTTCGGAGGAGTACCGCCGGACGAATCAGGCGCTCATCGACCGGATCGACGCGCTCGGCGCGGACATCGACGAGCAGACGACACAGCATCTGTGCGAGATCTTCCAAACGTGCTGCCTGTTTGACCTGCGCTTCTGGGACATGGTCTACGCCATGGGAGAGACCTGATGCGCCCGCAAAACAGCCGCTTTTCCCTTGCGAGGTGACACCATGAAAGCCGAACGCAACAAGACCATAGACTTTCTGCCGGAGGACGCGCCGGAGTATCTCACGCGCTGCCTGCGCGTGACGGAGAACGTGCCGCTCGACGCCGTGTGCGGCCGCACCATCTGCGGCGACACGTTTCAGGTCGCGCCGCACCTGCCGCGCGGCTTTGCAGACCTCCTGATCGTCGACCCGCCGTACAACCTGACCAAGGACTTTATCGTCCCGCAGGGTGATGAGGTCCGCGCAGCGGTCCAGCACCCGTGCGGTCCGGCGGCGGCTTCCGGCGCACGACGGACGCAAACTACGCCGCCTTTACGCGCGCATGGATCGAGCTGCTGCTGCCGCTGCTCAAGCCGGACGCCTCGGTCTACGTCTGCTGCGACTGGCGCTCGAGCCCGGTCATCGGCATGACGCTCAAGGACTATTTCCGGCTGCAGAACCGCATCACCTGGCAGCGGGAAAAGGGCCGCGGCGCGCAGCGCAACTGGAAAAACGGCATGGAGGACATCTGGTTCGCCACCCGCACGGACGATTACACGTTCCATGTCGACGCCGTGAAGGTGCGCCGCCGCGTGCGCGCGCCCTACCGCGCCGACGGCCGGCCGAAGGACTGGGAGGAGACGCCGGACGGCAAATTCCGCAACACGTGCCCGTCAAACTTCTGGGACGATATCTCCGTGCCCTATTGGTCCATGCCGGAAAACACCGCCCACCCGACGCAAAAGCCCGAAAAGCTGCTGGCCAAGCTCATCCTCGCAAGCTCCGACCCCGGCGGCATCGTGCTCGACCCCTTCGCCGGCTCCGGCTCTACGGCCGTGACGGCAAAGAAGCTCGGCCGCCGCTTCGTCGCCATCGAGCGCAGCGAGCAGTACTGCGCCTGGGCCGAAAAGCGGCTGGAGCTGGCGGAGACAAACCCCGGCATCCAGGGCTACGCCGACGGCGTGTTCTGGGAGCGCAACGCCGGCCGCCGGCCGCGCTGAGCGAACTACATATGCCCCGGCGCCCGGCTGACGCAGTAGCAGGTTTCGATATTGAAAAGCTGGTAGCCGGCGCAACGGCCATGGAAAAGCTTTGCGGAAAGGACGTTCCATTTGCTGAAAATCCGGCAGCTATTTATGCAGCCACCCGCAACGAGCTTTATAAGCATGACAAGAAAATTGAAATTCTCGTAAACTTCAACCCCAAACTGCATTATGTAAGCGAATGGTGGAAACAGCTTTATGGAGAATCCGAAGGTAAAGAAAACAAGGGTATTTTCCCGGCAGCCGTAGATTTCTCCACCGACCTACATTCTATGGGGCAATGGATTCAGGAAGGCGAACGCACCATTTACGAAACTGTAATTTCAGTGGAAAAAACCAACCATAAACTGGAAGTTCCAAGTGATGCCCAGAATTTGGACGGACTGAATTTCCTCGCCGGCAAACGTGTGGATGAAGTCAACAAAATGGCAGAATTAGGAACACAGTTGGCCCACGTAGACGGTGGCGTACCCAACATACGCATCGTCATCCCTGCATTGAATGAAGAAAGTATCGGCGGACTGCTGTATTTCTTTGAAAAAGCATGCGGTATCAGTGGCTATCTTTTGGGTGTCAATCCATTCAACCAACCGGGTGTCGAGGCTTACAAGAAAAACATGTTCGCCCTATTGAACAAACCGGGTTACGAAGAAGAATCCAAAGCTATTCGGGCAAGACTGTAAATAACCAACTATATCCAAGGTGTCAAAACTAAACCAGGCTATTAATAGCAAGTTTTAGTCTTGACACCTTTTTCAAAACACATTGCTCGGAAATAGGATCCATATTCCGCAATCCGGCCTTCAACACCAACAGAGGTGCTTCAGAGAAGATACACACATCACCGACAATAACAACAAACCTACATACTATGAGCACACCGATACTCAAAAAAATCCATAGCCTCTGCTTATGCTTACTTTTCATTCAACCTATATTCGCCCTATCGAATAAAAGTTCCCATAACCTTCTGATCATCAATTCATATAACGAACAAGCCGCATGGAGTAACAGTATTATCGTGCCCATTATGCAAGAAGTGGGGAAAATGTCGAACACCAGTGCCTATGTGAGCCACTTGCACTCCATTCTTATCAAAAACGACTCCCTTTACCAGCATTCCGTAAACACGTTATTCCAACGCTATGAAAACACCAAACCCCACTCTGTCGTACTGATAGGCAACATGGCGTTTACTTTACGTGACAGAATCAAGAAAGAATGGGGAGATATCCCCATCATTTTGTGTGCCGGACGGGATAGCTACACCTCGCCCCGGTATAACTATCCGGAGTATGAATCGGCAGAAATACCGAAAGACTCCATCTTTTCCATCTCAGGGCTCAAAGACAAATATAATTTCACTTTCATACTATGCCCTACTTATTGCAAGGAAACCATTGACATGATGATGAAGATACAGCCCGGCATAAAAACATTTATTTTTGCCGCTGACAAACTTTTCATCAACAGGATACACGAAAAAGAGATTAAAAGTTACCTATTATCCAGCTACCCGAACATTGAGTATAAACGCATCTATCCCAATTCCAACCCTGCAGTACCAAACTTGAGAAAGTATCTGCTGACCAATGAAAACCCTACCGTAGGAATGTTATTCGGTTCCTGGTTCTGCGTAAGGGAGAATCTGTTGGGACATCTCATCACAATGTCAACGGAAGATTATCGTTTCATTATGTCGGCCAATAAAGGAGTTTTTACACTAAGAGAGTCCTTCCTCGCAGAGGGCGGGTTCATCGGAGGATACTTCTACGACAATGATGCCACCATAAAGCACTTGTTGCAATGCCTTCGTAGTATCATCAACGGAAGAGAAGCGCGAGACATCCCATTCTATACTCCCGACAAGAGCTATCCCGTTATTGATTATAATGCACTGAAACAACGGGGAATGTCAGAAAAGCTTTGCCCACCCAACACCCTATTTATCAACAAACCGCCCACGCTATGGCAACGATATAAGTTACAAATTAGCATCTGCCTGTTGATTCTTTCAGTACTGGGCATCGTCTCATACATAAAACATAAATTTCAGCAGAAAGAAATCATGTTGTTAAGAAGCCATAACAAGCTTCTTGAGAACATGCCCGTATTCTACGTGCAGGAACAGGTAATGTTCAATGAAAATGGTATTCCCGAAAGCATGCGCTACATCAATGCCAACATCTTGTTCAAAGAGTTATTTTGCTCCAAGCAAAAGCAGGAACAAGTCAATTCAAGCATGTTTCCTCACCAGACGGAAGAGTATTTTATGCAATTTGCCAGAATTGTTTTTCAAGAAAGAAGGTCGATTGTATTCACCTACTATTTTGAAGAGCAGAACGCCTTCTATGAAGTAATAATACGTCAAGCCGCTGAGGAAAATCTAATAGACATTTTTGGCGTAAATACCACTACCCTACACCAGACACAGGAATTGTTACGAGCCGCCAACAATAAACTGGCATTGGCATTAGACATCGCACATATCATCCCTTGGCATTGGGACCTGCAGAAGCATGCCATCACCTGCGATGCCAACCGTTCTCCTTTCGAACTTGCCACCGGTGTAAAGGATGAACGAGGAGTACGGATTATCCACGAAGCCGACTACTTCAACAACATACACCCTGATGATGCAGAACGGATAAGAGACGACTACCAAGCACTCATCTTAGGTAGAGTAAAGGCACTGAAAGAAGAGTTCCGCACCGTCATCAAAAAAAACGGCAAAGAATACATCAACTGGGTAGAGGCGCGCGCCGTAGTGGAACAGAGGAATGAACAGGGACATCCTATCTCACTCATCGGATCCCTACTTATCATTGCCGACCGCAAGCGGAACGAACAGGAACTCATAAATGCCAAAAACCGCGCCGAAGAATCAGACCGGCTGAAGTCAGCTTTCCTTGCAAACATGAGCCACGAAATACGTACGCCACTCAACGCAATCGTAGGCTTCTCCTCCATACTAGCCACAGCGGAAGAAGAGGAAGAAAAAAGTGAATATATCAATATTATAGAGAACAACAACCAACTACTTCTGCAACTTATCAGCGACGTATTGGACATTGCCAAAATTGAAGCCGGTTCACTGGACTTCAACTATTCCAGCCTTGATCTGAATGTTTTAATGAATGAGTTGGAAAGCACCGCCCTTATGCGCATTACCTCTCCGGATGTATGCCTTGAAATGATCCCGGACAATGACAACTGCTGGGTGATTACCGAACGTAACCGCCTGTCTCAAATCATCATCAACTTACTGAACAATGCCATTAAGTTCACACAAAAAGGTAAAATCACCTTCGGTTACAAACTGCAAAAAGAGAAAATCTATTTTTATGTAACCGATACAGGATGCGGTATTCCGGCAGAAAAACAAGATAAAATTTTTGAACGTTTCATTAAGCTGAATAACTTTGCGCAGGGAACCGGATTGGGCCTTTCTATATGCAAAAGCATAGTAGATGCCATGGGCGGGGAAATAGGAGTAGACTCCAAAGTAGGAAATGGAAGTACTTTCTGGTTTACACTTCCCTACCATACAGGCACCGCAAATGAAAGTACAGACAAGCCCGTTGAACTATCTGAACTCTCCAAAGACAAACAAATAACCATACTTATAGCTGAAGATGACGAAAGCAATTACCGGCTCTTTCATTCCATTTTGCAAAAAGATTTTCAACTAATTCATGCACGCGACGGAAAAGAAGCAGTCGAGCTATATTCCCTTCATCATCCAAACCTCATCCTAATGGATATCAATATGCCCAATATGAACGGATATGAAGCTACTCACCAGATACGAGAGTTATCGAAAAGCATACCAATCATCGCAGTTACGGCATACGCCTATGCTTCGGACAAACAAAAAATAATGGAAAGCGGATTCACAGGTTATATGTCCAAACCACTCAACGCCCGAAAGCTGCAAGATGAAGTATCAGCCACCCTCAAGAAATGCTTCATTTTTACATAGGTCCGATCACCATAAATTCAGCATAAACAAGGAAGCCATACATAGAATGTGCTTCCTTTCCCATATTCGGACTCCACCCAAATCTCACCTCCCATCTGATTGACGATGGACTTGCATATAGGTAGTCCCAAGCCTGTGCCCTGAATGAAAACATTTAACTTCTTGAACCTGTCAAACACTTCCACCAGATTTTTCTCTTCAATACCCAACCCAGTATCTTCCACATAGATCTGCACGCCGTCATTTTTACGGGCATATCCCATTTTAATATATCCCTGTCCGGTAAACTTAGCAGCATTGGTTATCAGATTACCGATAACCTGCGTCAAACGTTCCCGGTCGGTTTTGACCATTAAAGTTTGAAGAGGGTTTTCACAAATAAACTCTACTTCCGGATTACTCACTTTTTCCCTCATCAAGACAGCAAGCTCATCGAACATTGCCGAGAAATCAAATTCATCGTTTTTAAAAGACATATTATCCGAATCCAGCATCGATAGGTTCAGCACGTCTTCAAAAAGATTCAGCAACAAGTTATTATTAAGGCTGATAATACGGTTATATTCATCCCGGTCCGTTTGATTTTCAGCCTCTGCCATGAGCTGTGAAAAACCAATAATCGAATTCAGCGGCGTCCTGATCTCATGACTCATATTAGCTATAAATTGCGCCTTCAACGTATCCGCCTGCTCCGCCTTGCTCACAGCATCACGCAATTGCTCCATCATCTGGTATTGCAAAGTTACATCGTTTCCCACACACACCAACAATTTCTTCCTTTTGAAAGTGAAAGAAAATTTTATGGTTTGCAAATGAGTATGTGTACCCCGGTCGGGAGAAGTAACAATTTCATGAATCAACATAGGGTCACTCTCTTCACAGGAAGTAGCCGCTACATCATCTTGCCTGTATTTGTCAG
>OLQA01003093.1_pt1 | contig 12231 bp, 8 predicted proteins | sample 1673151 | NCBI WGS metagenome assembly OLQA01 (sample SAMEA3136760, study PRJEB25190) | human gut metagenome | biome: human gut; feature: human-associated habitat; material: faeces | place: Austria | collected 2013 | reverse complement strand
TTGAGTAGAAGTTCGCTATCGCCGCCATCATCGCCAACTTGCACGACATCGTGATCGTGGTCGGCTACAAGAAGGAATCGTTCTTCTACCTCGAAGACAAATACGGCGTGAAAATCGTCGTCAACCGCGCCTACGCCGAGCGCAACAACAACAGCTCGCTCATGCTCGTGCGCGAGATTCTGGGCAACACCTACATTTGCTCTTCCGACAACTACTTCGAGGAAAACCCCTTCGAGAGCCACGTGTGGAAGGCGTACTACTCCGCTGAATACTCCGAAGGCCCCACGAAGGAATGGTGCATGCAAACCAAGTCGCATGACCGCATCTCGAAGGTGACCATCGGCGGCAGCGACGCCTGGTACATGATCGGCCACGCCTACTTCGACCGTGCGTTCTCTGAGCACTTCCGCGAAATTCTGGAAGCCGAATACGACCTGCCGCAAACGCGCGACAAGCTCTGGGAGAACCTCTACATCGAGCACCTTAACGAGTTCGACATGACCATCCGCCGCTACGAGAATCCCATCATCCACGAGTTCGACTCGCTCGATGAACTGCAGGAATTCGATCCGCTGTTCCTGGAAAACCTCGACAGTGAGATTTTTGACAACATCGTCGCCGTGCTTGGCTGCGAGAAATCGGAAATCCACGACGTGTACCCGCTGAAGCAGGGCATCACGAACCTGAGCTGCCACTTCGCCACCAACGACGGCGAGTGGGTCTACCGCCACCCCGGCATTGGCACCGAGCTGCTTATCGACCGCAACGCCGAGAAGGCCGCGCTCGAAACGGCCGCCAAGCTCGGCCTCGACGACACCTTCGTGTTCGAAAACCCGCGCCGCGGCTGGAAGATCTCGAAGTTCGTCGTCAACTGCAAAAACCTCGACGCCCACAACGGCGAACAGCTCGACCAGGCCATGCGCATGGCGCGCAAGCTGCACGAGTCGAATGCCAAGGTCGAGCGCAGCTTCAGCTTCTACGACGAAGGCCGCAACTACGAGCGCTCGCTGCTCGCCCGCGGTCCCATTAGCGTGAACGACTGGCAGGAAATGAGCGACCAGGCGGCCAAGCTCAACGAATACCTCGTGGCCGACGGCGGCGAGCCCGTGCTGTGCCACAACGACTTCTTCGGCCTGAACTTCCTCATCGACGAAGACGGCAACACGAGCCTCATCGACTGGGAATACGCCGGCATGGGCGACTACGCCAACGATTTTGGCACCTTCTGCGTATGCGAGCAGCTCAGCGAAGATGAAATGCTCCAGGCGCTCACCAGCTACTTCGACCGCACCCCCACCGACGTCGAATGGCGCCACAACCTGGGCCAGGTCGGCATGGCGGGCTGGTGCTGGTACGCCTGGTCGCTGCTTAAGGAAAGCGAAGGCGACAACGTGGGCGAATGGGCATACATCTATTACCGCCACGCCAAGACGTATTTGAAGAAGGCACTCGAACTCTACGAAGCAGCCGGCAAGTAACCGCGCCGGCACAGCGAAAACACGTACGTTATCGGTCAGGAGAAGACATGCAGCAGGATATCGCGGCCCTTCGCAAACAAAGGCACCGCTCGTTCATGATGAAGGGCGTCGCCTTCGCCGTGGCTTCGGGCATTTGCTACGGTCTGTACACGGCGTTTCTTACCTTGGGAGAAACCCAGGGCGTGTGGGGCGCATGGTTCGCGGGCGAGGCCTGGAACGGCAACGCCCCACTAAGCGCGTTCGCCATCACCTTTACCCTTGCCGCACTCGCAGCAGGCCTCAACGACCTGTTCAGCGGCCTGTGGTCGCTCGTTATGTGCGCCAAGAACGGCCAGCTCGGCGACCTGCGCAAAACCATCGCGACCAAGCCCGGCCGCGTCATGATGCTGTGCGCCGCCATTGGCGGGCCGTTCGCGACCATCGCCTACGTAGTTGCGCTCAACTCGGCAACCGCCGCGGGCAACCCCGGCGTTATCGTTCCCATCGCGGCGCTCAACTGCGCCATTGGCGCCGTGCTCGGCCGCATTCTGTTCAAGCAAAGCCTCGACGCGCATAAAATCGCCGGCGTGCTCGTGTGCCTGGCCGCCGCCGCCGCGATTGGCGGCACGAGCTTCGCAAACATGGGCCCCGAGGCACTGTTCGGCTGCCTGTTCGCCTTCCTGGCCGCATTCGGCTGGGGCTTCGAGGGCTGCGTGGCCGGCTTCGGCACCGTGCTCATCGACTACCGCATCGGCATCGCCATTCGCCAGCTTACCGCGGGACTGCTCGAGCTCGTCATCGCCTTCCCCGTTCTCGCCGCCTTCGGCGGTGACATCGCCAGCGTGCCCACGATTCTCGCAGGCGCCATCACCGACCCGGCCATCGTGATCTTCGCCATTTCGGGCCTGTTCGCGATGCCCGCGTTCTCGTTCTGGTACAAGGGCAACTCCATGTGCGGCACCGCCCTGGGCATGGCCTGCAACGGCATGTACGCCTTCTGGGGACCGTTCTTCATTTGGATTGTTCTGGGCGTGCTGAATATCGGCGGCATGTCGGCCGACTATCCTCCCCTGTCAATCATGCAGTGGGTTGGCGCGCTCGTCATGGTCGTAGGCATCTTCCTGATTGCCGTGAACCCTGCCGATCACCTGGCAAAACGAAAGGAGCAGAACAATGAAGAATAATCTGCCGCCCCTTTACTACGCCATTATTGGGCAATTCAAAGACGATGCCGAGCATTGCGCCGCCGACATCGTGACCGCGCTCGAGAGCGACTACGCGGGCTACAAGCTGCTCACCAACAAAGACGTTGAGGAAGCCCTTGCAACCGCGAAAGAGAACGGCATTCTCGACGAAACGCGTGCCGACCTCGACGATAACGGCCAACTGCGCGTCTTCTACCGCATGAGCGTTTTCGGCGGCGTTATGGTGAACCAATACCTCTAGCCCCGAAAAAATACAAGCCGCCCAGGGCGAATGCCTTCGGGCGGCGTGCACGAAAAAGTCCCGCCGCGAACAAACCCACGGCGGGACTTTTGTTTTGAGTCGATAAAGGCTTTACCGTCGCTCAATCATTCGATGCGATTGGGACGCTCGTTACTCAATCGCGACGGCTTGGCTGTCCATCATTTGCCACGTCGAGAAGAAGACCTTCGCATCCCTCGTAACGTCGCCCGAAATGGAATCGGAAACGTACACGATGCCCTCTTCGTCATCGTAACCTTTCAGCACGACCGCATGGTTTCCTCCCCACAAACCGTAGCTGTGGCCGTTGTACCACGAAGCCGCATAGCGCCCGCCGGGGTATCCACCCCATTCGGTGTTCCATACCTCAATCGGCTGGCCACACGACAGGCGGCTCTTCAAGGCGGGAATGGAGCTGAACGACACGTCTACGGCGCGCAGGGAGCTTCCCGCAGCGCTCAAGTAGTTGTTGCCCGCAATGACGATTGCGGGGGCCACGCAGCCGTTGAGCCCGCCCGTTCCCGTGAACGGGTCGCCAGCGAACGCCGTCACGAAATTATTGCTCCAGCTGAGCGGAAGATAGTGACCCGCGATAGTCGTCTTCGAAAGGCCGAACCCGTAGTAATTCAGAAGGTTCGTAAGCGCAACCGATTCGCAACCCGTCGGCAACTCTGGATACTGCATGTAGCACGGAACGTCGACCCATGCGCCGACCATCGCGCCCGACGAGCTGAACTTGTAATCGACCGAGCCGACGTACTGCCAGCCGCCGCACGCCATATACCCCCACGAGTTGAAGTAATACCAGTTTCCGTCAACATAATTCCAGCCTGTTTGCATGGCGCCAGAATTGCCGAGCAAATACCAATGGCCATCCCAATACAGCCAGCCCGTTTGCATGATTCCCTGGTCGTTGAGGTAATACCACGTGCCATCAAGCTCTTGCCAACCCGTGAGCATAAGCCCCTCGTCCGAGAACAAGAATCTATTGCCATCGAGCTCAATCCACCCGGCAAAAGGCAGGCCGTCCTCACCAGTCACGATAATGCCGTCGGCCGACTGCACGCCCTTGCACAGAATCGCGCCAGAAGAGCCCGCGTAAAACGCTTGGCCGTCGCCATCCACGACCCACCTGTTCGACGCCAAGGCTCCAGAAGCATCGTCAAAATAGTATTCGACGCCATCGAGCTCAATCAAACCCGTCCGCATGGCATACGTTTCCTCGTCAAGGTAATACCGGCAACCGCTATCGGCCAGCCAGTCGCTCTGCAGCACGCCCGAATCTGACGCGTAATACCATGCTCCGTCAAAGAAGAACCAACCCGAAGCCATAGCGCCACTCGAGTTGAAACCATAGGAGGTACCATCGATTTCGCATGGGCCGTTCGCCATTGCGCCAGTCTCGCGGTCGAGCCAATACCACGTGTCTCCCTCAAGCAGCCAGCCGCACTCGAGCATACCCGACGGCCTTGCGTAATACCACAGCGATGCCTCGGAGTCATACGACCAGCCAACCGTCATAGCACCCTCGCGAGCACCCGAATCGACAAATCGGTACATGCAGCCATTGCATTCAACGACACCCGTCGCCATAAGATGGGTGGCGGGGTCAAACCAGTACCACGTATCGCCGAGCTTGAGCCACCCCTCACAAAAGGAATCTTGGTTATCAGACATAAGATAGACCCAGCCGTCTTCGGTTTCGTTCCAGCCCTTCGCATATGTCGGATGAGACGAATCGGGCGACTGCGAGCCAGAACCAGCGCCTTCAGATTCGCCGGTCGATGGTGTATTGGGCTCCGGATCAGCTGCCGACGCGCCGGTTCGTTCGGAAGAGCCCGTGTTTAACCCCATGGAAGAATTCAACGATACATCCGCAGTATTCTCGGGCTGAACCGCGTGTGGGGCATTAGACGCTGCACTATTCAGGGACGCATTGTCCGCCCAGCAAAGCTGGCATGGAACGAGAAGCGCGATTCCCACGAGCAGCGCCGCTTTTCCGTATTTCATAATCCCGCTCGATTCTTGCACTCTTTTTCAACTCGATGCTTGGGCGATAATTTTAGCAATGATTCACCCAGGTAACATTTTTTTAACAGGAAAGAACGGGGGGCGGTCAAAAATGACCGCAAGAGCCGCACAGAAAGCGGGCCCGCGCCTTTCGACGCGATGCCCGCAATAAGGCGAAACGCCATTCGTTCCTTGGAAAATCAAAACCCCAAAGCGCTACTCAAGAGGAACGCCGTTATACCAACCCCATTTCGGAGAATACTTCGTTGTGTAGTAGCTGAGCCATTCGTCGAGCGGCATCGTGCGAATACGGCCGATATTGTCCATAACGGTATTGTTGCCCACATAGATGCAAATGTGGCCCCAAATCGAACCCGCATACGTATGGGTATGGGACGGAACGGCGATGATCATACCGACGCGAAGTTCGCTCAAATTATCGAGACCGCAATAAGCGTAGAACATGTCGTCGGCATCGTAGTCGTTATTGGGGAGCAATTGACCCTGACCAATACGATTGAATACCAAGGCAACCCATTCCGAACAAAGCCCTGGCCCCGGAGTGGGAACCGCACTACAGGCAGCAACGAGCTGTCGTTGCATGTCGGTTGTCGCCGATGGTTCCGCTTCAAGCATCGCCCCATCGCCGCCAAACTGATAGTAGTGAGAATCGATGGTATGCCATCCCGTCACCATCGCCCCCGACGATGCAAGGTAATACCACTTTCCTGCATCCTTAAACCAGCCGGTGAGCATAGCTCCATCGGAGCCGAAGTAATACCAGGCGCCGTTAACGTACTCCCAGCCAGTGTCGTATGCGCCGTTTTCGTCGAAGTGAAACCAGCTCGACCCGAGCAATTCCCAGCCCGCAAACGAATCGCCGTTTTCTTTCTTCAAATCAACGTCGCCGTTTTCGTCGTACTTCGCATAGTAGTCAACCGCACCGGAAGCGGACGCGTGCGCTGCCCTTCCGTCTTCGAACTCGAACCAGCAGCTCGACTCCATGCGACCGTCGTCTTGGAACTTATACCAAGCGCCGCCAATTTGTTGAATGCCGACGACCATGAGTCCTTGTTGCTCGGGGTCGAGCCAATACCAGCCGCCCTTGGCAAGCCAGCCCGTTTGCAGCGCGCCAGACGGCTGCGCATACACCCAACCGTCGTCGCACAGCACCCAACCAGTTTTCATGGCCCCGCTATCGTCGAATGCGTACCACGAGCCGCCTATCTCTTCGCGACCCGTCGCCATAACGCCAGAACCCGCGAGGTAATACCACGTTTCGCCTTGCAGAACCCAGCCCGTTCGCATGGCTCCCGAGTCGTTGAGCAGGAACCACTCACCATCAGCCTTTTGCCAGCCCGTAAGCATTTTCCCGTCTTCAGCGAAAAGGTACCACGAGCCATCAATCCACGCCCAGCCGTGCGCCATAGCGCCCGAGCCGTTGAGCCAATACCAGGTGCCAAAGCGACACAGCCAACCCGTTTGCATCGCGCCCGACGAGTTCGTGAAATACCAGGTGCCGCTATCGTTCACCCAGCCGGTGCGCATGTCGCCAGTTTGAGGATCGAGGTAATACCACGACCCACTGACAAACGCCCAGCCAGAAGCTACTGCGCCATTCGAAGAGGAATAACGCCATGCGCCATCGACGATATACCAGCCCGTGTGCATATAGCCTGCTGAATCGAAGCTGTACAGAGTACCATCGACCACGAGCGCGCAATTCGTCGGATAGCCGCCATCGTCATAGGCATACCACCATCCAGTGCCGTTGCGCTGCCACAATCCGGGAAGCGCGATTCGATTGCCTTCACTTTTCACGATGGCGAACGGCACGCGTGCCTCAAAGCCGGCATAATCGCCAAGGCCTCCGATGAGCACCGAAGCCTCGCCAGGAACGACGTTATTCTCATACGAAACGGCGTAGTCACGGCCTTCGACAAGCGACCGCTCGCCATCGCGCACCGTGACCTGCGGGGTGATCGCGGCGCCGGTATATTCAGCTGAAGTGCTCCCCGACTCGCATAGCACCTGGTCAAAAGACGGCTGCACTTCTTGCGACTCTTTTCCTTCGGCCTGCGCCCCATTCGCTTCCGCAACGGCAAACGCCGCCTCGTCGTCAGCCTGCTCTGCGCCGACGAGCGATTCGGCAGGCTCTACGGAAGCGCCTTGCGCCCATGCCACACCTGGAAGCAACGTTAGCGACACCACCGCCACAAGAGCCAGAGGACACGCCGCCCTATGCATCTTCTTCATGCTTTGCCCCTTCTTTATCGTATGAGGATTACCCAAGACGGGCCATCGCTCACAAATTCAGAAATGCTGTTACCCATGCCTCCGAAAGAGTGCCAAAAACGGTTCTCATACGGAGTGTCGCCCCAGAAAAATCCAATATGGCAGTCCGTCGAATACGGGTTGAACGGATAGAAAAACACCAAGTCGCCTTTGCGCGCCTCGCCGCTCGCGAGCAATTCCGAGACGCTGTTGAACTGCAACACCGTGGCTCCGCTGTCGATAGCATAGCCATACCAACGGTATGCATTGCAGAAGCTCCCGCGGCCCGGTCCTCCCGGCCATGGCGAGTTCGATTGGTTGTTCGCGATTTTCGACAAATCGCCGCCAGCCTTCGCATAGGCATGCGACACGAAGCCGCCGCAATTCATTCCGGTGAATCCATCGCTTCTCGGTTCCCCATTGGGATACGTGCAGCACACAGGACTTAAGGACGTATCGTAGCGTGTGCCAAGATAGTAGGAATCGTTCTCGTGAGAAATGAGCTGTTCGAGCAAACGCTGCCTACTTACACCCAAAACGGAGCCGGACGCGTCGACCCACACACCCGAAGCATTAAACCATGAGCAGGTTCCGTCGCAATCGTACCAACCGGAAGACGCCATGCGTCCCGTTGCCTCATCGAGCCAGTACCATGCAGAGCCGTAATGCAACCAGCCCGTTTGCATGGCGCCGCTCGAATCAAGATAATACCAGGCGCCACCCCAGCTCAGCCAGCCCGTCTCCATGGAACCCGAGCTTCTGAAGAAATACCATGCCTCTCCGCATTGTTTCCAGCCCGTCGCCATAGCGCCCGAGTCATCGAAGAAATACCACGAGCCCGATATTGAGCGCCAGCCGGTCGCCATCGATCCATCGGAATCGAGCCAGTACCACGACGAGCCGTCCCAGTACCAGCCCGTTTGCATTACGTAATCGGAATCGAAGAAGTGGAACGAATCGCCTATGCGCACCCATCCCGATTGCAGCTCGCCATCGGCATTCGCGTAAAACGTTTTTCCGCCGACGGAGAAGAACCCGGGGAGAGCCTGCTCCCACGAATCACCGCGCACGGTGCTTTGCGCACCGCTCTGCACCACAGGCGCGCCCGAAGCATTTTTGCCCGCGACGAAAATCACAGCGCCGTTCGATCCAAGCAGCGCCAAGCCCTCGCCACAGGGCGCCCATCCAGACATTTGAATCGCGCCATCGGCCAAGGCGTAGTAGCGGTCGCCATACGCCTCGAATTCCCCAGTCGCCATCGCGCGGGTTTCGAGGTCGAGCCAATACCACTGGGACCCGTCCCAATACCAACCCACGTCAAGCACGCCCGATTCGGCGGCATGGTACCAGGCGCCATCGACAAGAGCCCAACCAGTTTCCATGGCGCCCGACGCACCCATGGCGTAGAGGCTCGAGCCATCGTTCACCAGGCCCGTCGCCATAGCTTTCGTCGAGGGATCGAGCCAATACCACGCGCCCCATTTATGCAGCCACCCGCTCTGAAGCTCGCCAGAAGAATCGGCATAATACCAGGTGCCGCGGTCATAAGCCCAGCCGAAAGCCATAGCGCCCGATGCGCCGAAGCAATACGAGCTCGAACCGCACTGCGTAGCACCCGTGGCCATAATGCCGGTTTCGGGATCGAGCCAGTACCAATTCGAGCCGTCAAGCAACCAGCATCGCTCCATTGCTCCCGATGCGTTGAAGAAACGCCAGCCATCATCGCACGCAACCCAGCCGAGCCTCATGGCGCCATAAGGAATGGAAGCGTCGTCGCCGGCGTTCAGAAGGTAGCGCCCACCTGCGCATTCCGTAAGGCCGACAGCCATGACGCCCTCGTTATCGAACCAATACCAAAAGCCCCCTGTATACAGCCATCCTTTGGCTGGGGCAGAGTTTTGGTAGTAGAACCATTGGTTAGAAGCCGCGTCGTATTCCCAACCGTTTTTTGGATGCGCCGCTTCGGACAATGCCGAGGCGTCGGCAGACGCCTCGACCGCGGGTTCACCGCTTGCACTCGAAGAGCACCCTTCCGACGCATAGGCCGCTGGAGCCAACTCACATGCCAAAACCAAAACGATGGCGCCCATCCAAACACGAGCAGAGGTCGCCACCTCTAAACACGAAGAACGAATTACATTCACCGAAAAGAGCCTTTCAATCTTACAGACGCATTGTAAGGCAAATCGATAGGGGCCCTCCATAAAAAGAGCCTCAAATGCCTCGCTTAGGGAATCCATTTCCCATCAGGCCCAATACGATACCCATCAATCACTGTATTCGTCGCCATGGCGCCATCGGGCAAGAAATAATAATCGCCCATCCAGCAATTCGCCTTCATGACGCCCGATGCGCCGAAGCAATACCACGACCCCGCGATAGAACGCCATCCCGTCGCCATAGCGCCGTCAGAGCCAAACCAATACCAAGACGAACCATCGTCGTACCAGCTCGTCTGCATCGCTCCGCTGTTATTGAAGAAATACCACTGGCCATCGATTTCGCGCCAACCAGTCGCCATTGTGCCGTCGGAATCGACCATTCCAAAGTGCCCATCGCTCTCGATAAGAATCGCATCCATGTATTCAAACGGCAGAATATAAATGCGGGCACTGCCGCTCGCCTCGGCAGGCTGCGCCAAAGCGACATTCGGGCAAAAAAAGAGCGCTGGCGCACATCAACGCGCCAGCGCACAACAAGCCGAAGAGCGGCATCACTCGCTTCGAAATCGAAACATCCATTGAGCTACTTCCTTCAACGATGGCCTTCCGCATGCCTAAACGGCAGCTCCATCATTGTCGGCGCCCTCCAAAATATAAGACATGGTCAACTTTGCTAATTGTACGTCACGACTTTCGTGCCATAGGGAATGTTGTCATAAATCCATTTTGCATTCTGAATTTCCAGACGCACACACCCGGCCGATGACGGAACGCCCATGGTCGGATCCATGATTCGGTTGCTGTTGACGTAGTACGGGGAGGAATGGAACAGGTAGTCACCGTAGAACTGCGTGTAGTAATAGCAGGTGTAGCCATGGCCGAACGAGTAGCCCTTGCCGAACACCTCATACTCGCCGATGACCGTCGGCGTTCCAGCCCTTCCCGTTGAACACACATAGCGCCTGTCCAAATCCCAATTGCCCTGTGAGCCGTAGTAAATGCTCGTGACGCACCGGGACGTATCGACCAGAATGAGCCAGTTCGTGCGACTCGCGTAGCTTTGGGCCTTCGCATTCATTGAATCGGAAATCCAAACGCCGTTCGCCTTGAAGCAATACCAAGAGCCATCGATCCACTGCCAACCCGTAGCCATGGCGCCATTGCCGTCAAACCAATACCAGGCGTCGCCCGAAGCGAACCAGCCAGTTTCCATGCGACCGGAGGCATTTGCGTAATACCACGCACCCCCAACGTAAAGCCAACCGGTTTCCATGCGCCCAGAGGCGTTTGCATGGTACCAGGACCCATCGACATATATCCAACCAGTCTGCAGAGCGCCGCTCTTGTCGAAATAGCACCAGGAGCCACTGTCGTCCAGCCAGCCAGCATGCGCGCAGCCGTTTTCGTCAAAGTAGTACCATGTGCCGTCAAACTGTTTCCAGCCCGACGAGGGCGCGTGGGTTTCGGGGTCGATATAGAACTTGCAACCGCCCAGCTCAACGAAGCCGGAAGCGGGCTCAAGCACACCATCGGCATTCGGGACATACAGCACGCCGCCGTCAAGCTTGCCGCAAAGCGCGCCATCGACGCCCGCGAAAACCGTCGTTCCGTCCTCGGCGGTCACCCATTGGCGCACGGCAATTTCACCAGAGTCACTTGCGAAGTAGTTCGACCCGTCGACCGAGAAATATCCCGTAGCCAACTTAAGGCCACATGCGGGGTCGAGATAGTAGAGGCTTCCGTTTGCAGAAAGCCAGCCCGAATGAACCGCGCCCGAAGCATCGGCGTAATACCAGTCGCCGCCATCGAGAATCCAGCCCGTGGCCATGGCGCCGGAAGCGTCAAAATAGTAGCGCGTCGACGAGATGTCGCTCCATCCCGTTGCCATAGCGCCATGTGCCGAGGGGTCGAGCCAATACCACGTGCCGCCAAGCTTCAACCAACCAGTCTCGGGCTGGCCATCGCGACCGTAATACCACGTTCCGGCATACGAGACCCAACCGTCAACCAAGCCATATTCGCCAAGCAAGTAGTCTTGTCCATCAATCGTAGCGCACCCCTGCGCCATAGCGCAGCCATTATCGGAATCAAACCAGTACCATGCGCCGCGGATCAATTCCCAGCCGCCAGCCATATGGCCTGAAGCCTTCGCGTAATACCAGGCGCCGCCATCATAAAGCCAACCCGTGGCCATGGCGCCCTGGAAGTCGCCGTCCTGCGCCAAGTAATAGCGCGAACCCGAAAGCTCTATCCAGCCCGTAGCCATTTTGCAGCCCGCCGAGGAATCGAACCAGTACCAGTGGCCGTTGATGTATTCCCAGCCCGAAACGAGCGCTCCATTGCGAACAAAATACCAGTCGGAGCCAACAGCGTTCCACCCCTCGCTATACGAGGGCTGTTCGCCTTGCTCGCCAGAATCGCCCTGGGTCGCTTCGTTTGTCGCCAGCTCGCCGGCAGGCTTGGCCTGCGACGCAGCGACCGGCTCTTGCGAAGGCGCCGCAGAGGAAGCGGCCAAAGGCGCCCCTCCCTCGAACCAATCGGCAGAATTCGCGGAATCAACTGCTTTCTGTTCGAGCGCATCGGCGACCTGGCCACCACACGCGTCGGCGTCGAGCGCGAACGCCGCGCTTGGCACGGCGACGGCAAACGCCGCCGCAGCGAAAAGCGAAATGATTTGGGGTTTCTTCATTGTAAAGCTCGTTTCGGAATAGGCATTAGCTTAGGCGATTATACCAAGAGAGGCACCAAGTCGCCTTGATGCCTCTTCTGTTCGCGGCCATGTTTGCCGCGACTGGATACTGTTCGCCGACGCTTTTCCCTTCAGGTAAATTATTACTGATGAATCATTTTTTCCACTCATCCGT
>OLQA01003086.1_pt1 | contig 12246 bp, 7 predicted proteins | sample 1673151 | NCBI WGS metagenome assembly OLQA01 (sample SAMEA3136760, study PRJEB25190) | human gut metagenome | biome: human gut; feature: human-associated habitat; material: faeces | place: Austria | collected 2013 | reverse complement strand
AGTAAGAATATAATTATAATAGTATAAACAATACTGCTATAAATAATAAATATTCAAATTATCAGACAATATTGCAAAAAAATAGATAGACAGAAGTATCAAAAAGTTGTATATTAGAAAACAAGAAAAATAAAATAATTCATGAAGCAAAGGCGCTTAGATACCCAATCGATCATTGGGTTATTTAAGCGCCTTTTTATGTAATAGGAAATTACGTTGCAATGTTCCTGTTACCCCAAAAGGCTCCGTAATTAGAAATTGTCTGCAAAGTGGCGATTTCAATCTGGATTAAGAAAGGAATTTGCGTATGAAAGAGCAACAGAAAGAAACATCTGCAAAAATGGTCACTCTGAACAAATTTGCACCAAAGGATTCCCAGACAAAAACAGACGGAATGTATGATCCGGCATTTGAACATGACAACTGCGGTATCGGTTCGGTTGTCAATATCAAAGGTATCAAGACACATGAAACCGTGGAGAATGCTTTGAAAATTGTTGAAAACTTAAAGCACAGAGCAGGAAAAGATGCAGAAGGAAAGACCGGTGACGGTGTTGGTATCCTTTTACAGATTTCTCATAAATTTTTTACGAAAGCCGTAAAACCGCTCGGTATTGAACTTGGTGGTGAGAGAGATTATGGTATCGGTATGTTTTTCTTCCCGCAGGATGAGTTAAAACGCAATCAGGCAAAGAAAATGTTCGAAGTCATTGTCCAGAAAGAGGGCATGGAATTTTTAGGATGGAGAGAAGTACCGATCGATCCGACAAAGCTTGGACAGAAAGCGATCGACTGTATGCCTTGCATTATGCAGGGGTTTGTAAAGCGTCCGAAGAATGTGGAAAAGGGACTTCCGTTCGACCGCAAGTTGTATGTGGCAAGACGTGTGTTTGAGCAGTCGAATGATGATACTTATGTTGTCTCCTTATCCAGCAGAACGATTGTATACAAGGGAATGTTCTTAGTAGAGCAGCTCCGCTTGTTCTTTGCAGATCTTCAGGACAAAGATTATGAATCTGCGATCGCAACCGTACACTCCCGTTTCTCCACGAACACAAACCCAAGCTGGGAGAGAGCACATCCAAACCGTTTTATCGTACATAACGGTGAGATCAACACGATCAAAGGAAATGCAGATAAGATGCTTGCCCGTGAGGAGACCATGGAGTCCGAATTTTTAAAGGGCGAATTACAGAAAGTGCTTCCGGTCGTCAACACCGAAGGTTCCGACTCTGCAATGCTTGACAATACACTGGAATTTCTTGTCATGAGCGGCATGGATCTTCCGCTCGCTGTCATGATCTTAATTCCGGAGCCGTGGGCAAACAACAGCCTCATGTCCCAGAAGAAAAAAGATTTTTACCAGTATTACGCAACGATGATGGAGCCGTGGGACGGACCTGCATCCATTCTTTTCTCCGATGGTGATATTATGGGAGCGGTGCTTGACCGTAACGGACTCCGTCCTTCCCGCTATTACATTACAGATGACGATTATCTCATTCTTTCCTCTGAGGTCGGTGTACTTGACATTGATCCGACGAAGATCGTGGTAAAAGAGAGACTTCGTCCGGGAAAAATGCTTCTGGTAGATACCGTAAAGGGAAGAGTAATCGATGATGATGAGTTAAAAGAGACTTATGCAGGCAAACAGCCTTACGGTGAATGGATCGACCGCAACCTGTTAAATTTAAAAGATTTGAAGATTCCAAACCAGCGTGTGCCGGAATACACCAAGGAAGAGCGTCAGAGAATGCAGAAGGCATTTGGTTATACCTATGAATCTTTGAGGGATGCCATTTTACCGATGGCAAAAAATGGCGGTGAGGGAACGTCCGCCATGGGCATTGATACGCCGCTTGCTGCACTGGCAACCGATCATCAGCCATTATTTAATTACTTCAAGCAGTTATTTGCACAGGTTACCAACCCGCCGATCGACTCTATCCGTGAAAAAGTGGTGACTTCTACAACCGTATACATCGGAGAGGATGGCAACCTTCTGGAAGAAAAAGCCATTAACTGTCAGGTGTTAAAGGTCAATAATCCGATCCTTACGAATACCGATCTGATGAAAATTAAAAATATGAAAGTGGACGGATTTAAGGTAGAAGTAATCCCGACTACCTATTATAAGAGCACAAGCCTCGAGAAAGCCATTGAGCGTCTGTTCGTGGAAGCAGACCGGGCATACAGGGAGGGCGCAAACATTTTGATCCTGTCTGACCGCGGTGTCGACGAATACCATGTGCCGATCCCATCACTGCTTGCCGTATCTGCTTTACAGCAGCATCTGGTAAAGACGAAAAAAAGAACCGCCGTCGCCATGATCTTAGAGTCCGGCGAACCGAGAGAGGTACATCATTTTGCAACACTGTTAGGTTATGGTGCCTGTGCGATCAACCCATATCTGGCACAGGATACCGTAAAACAACTGGTGGATGAGCATATGTTAGACAAAGATTACTATGCGGCAGTGGATGATTATAATGCAGCGATCTTAAATGGTATTGTAAAGATCGCTTCCAAAATGGGTATTTCCACAATCCAGTCTTACGAAGGTTCCAAAATCTTCGAGGCGATCGGTATTGATTCCAACGTGATCGATAAGTATTTCACAAATACCGTGAGCCGCATCGGTGGTATTACATTAAAAGACATTGAAAATGATGTGAACGAATTACATTCTGCGGCATACGATCCGCTTGGTTTAGAGACTGACCTCACCTTAGACAGCAGGGGACGCCACAAAATGAGAAGTGGTGCAGACCAGCACCTTTACAATCCGGCAACCATCCATCTGTTACAGGAATCCACGAAACGTGGAGATTACAACCTGTTCAAACAGTACACAGAGCTTGTGGACAGTGAGGAAAAAGACGGCTGCATCCGTGGACTGATGGATTTCAATTATCCGAAAAAAGGTGTGCCGGTCGAGGAAGTGGAAAGCGTTGACTCTATCGTGACAAGATTTAAGACCGGTGCAATGTCCTATGGTTCTATCTCACAGGAAGCACATGAGACGCTTGCCATTGCGATGAACCGGCTTCACGGCAAATCAAACACCGGTGAAGGTGGTGAGGATTACGAGCGCATCGCAAGTAAAAATACCGCAGTGGACAGATGCTCCAAGATCAAGCAGGTCGCATCCGGACGATTTGGTGTCACAAGCCAGTACTTAGTCAGTGCGGAAGAGATCCAGATCAAGATGGCACAGGGAGCAAAACCGGGCGAAGGTGGACATCTTCCGGGCAAAAAAGTTTATCCGTGGATTGCAAAGACAAGACTTTCCACACCGGGTGTGGCATTGATCTCACCACCGCCGCATCATGATATTTATTCCATCGAGGATCTGGCACAGTTGATCTACGATTTAAAGAATGCGAATCGTTCGGCAAGAATTTCTGTCAAACTGGTATCTGAGGCTGGTGTCGGTACTGTTGCAGCCGGTGTTGCCAAAGCAGGTGCACAGGTTATCCTGATCTCCGGTTATGACGGCGGCACAGGTGCAGCACCTCGAACATCTATCCACAATGCAGGTCTTCCTTGGGAGATTGGCCTGGCAGAAACACATCAGACACTGATCATGAACGGTCTTCGTTCAAGAGTCCGTCTTGAAACGGATGGTAAGCTGATGACAGGTCGTGATGTAGCAATGGCAGCGATCCTTGGTGCAGAGGAATTTGGTTTTGCTACAGCGCCCCTTGTGACAATGGGATGCGTCATGATGCGTGTATGTAATCTGGATACATGTCCGGTGGGTATTGCTACACAGAACCCTGAACTGCGCAAGCGTTTCAGAGGTAAGCCGGAATATGTGGTCAACTTTATGAAATTTGTTGCCCAGGAACTGCGTGAGATCATGGCAAAACTGGGTGTGCATAACCTGGATGAATTAGTGGGACGTTCTGATCTGATCAAAGTCAGAGAAGATGTGGATCCTCAGATCTACGGTAAACTGGATCTTTCAGCCATTGTTGAGAATCCGTATCTGCATGAAGAAAAACATCTGTTTATGCCGGAGGATGTCTATGATTTTGGTCTTCAGAAGACCATTGATGAGAAAGTCTTCCTGAAAGAATTCAAGTCTGCACTGGCAGGCAAGAAGAAAAAGAAGATTGAGATTAATGTACGCAATATAGATCGTACACTGGGAACAATTTTCGGGTCCGAGATCACCAAGAAGTATGGCGATACATTGCCGGAAGATCAGTACACGGTGAAGTGCAACGGCAGCGGCGGACAGAGCTTTGGTGCCTTCATTCCTAAGGGACTGACACTGGAACTGTGCGGCGACAGCAATGATTATTTCGGCAAAGGTCTTTCAGGGGGCAAACTGGTGCTTTATCCACCAAAGAATATTAAGTTTGAGTCCAATGAAAATATCATCGTCGGTAATGTTGCCCTTTACGGTGCCACAAGCGGCAAGGCTTATATCAGCGGTGTGGCAGGTGAACGTTTCTGCGTTCGTAATTCAGGTGCAACAGCAGTTGTTGAAGGCGTCGGCGATCATGGCTGTGAATATATGACAGGCGGCCGTGTGGTTGTTCTCGGACGCACAGGCAAGAATTTTGCAGCCGGTATGAGCGGCGGTATTGCCTATGTTCTGGATGAAAACAGAGATTTATATAAACGTGTCAATAAAGAATTAGTTTCCATTGATACGGTGACATCCAAATATGATGTTATGGAGCTGAGAGATATGATCCAGGCGCATGTGGATAATACAGGTTCTGCCATTGGCAAAGAGATTCTTGACAACTTCTCTGAATATCTGCCGAAGTTCAAGAAGATCATACCGCATGATTACAGTCATATGCAGACAGCCATTGTCCATATGGAAGAAAAAGGTCTGACATTTGACCAGGCACAGATTGAAGCATTTTACGCAAGCAAGAGAGGATAGGAGGGGATAACAATGGGAAAACCAACCGGATTTTTAGAATATGAGAGAGAAACAGGGGGTGTCATTTCACCTGAGGAACGTATTCAGAATTTTAACGAATTCCATATCCCTCTGAGCAGTGAAATGCAGCAGAAGCAGGGCGCAAGATGTATGGACTGCGGTGTACCGTTTTGTCAGTCTGGTATGATGATCGGCGGTATGGTATCGGGCTGTCCGCTGAATAACCTTGTACCGGAATGGAATGATCTGATTTATAACGGCAACTGGGAACAGGCATGGCGTCGTCTGATGAAGACAAACAGCTTTCCTGAATTCACATCACGTGTCTGCCCGGCTTTGTGCGAGGCAGCGTGTACTTGCAATTTAAACGGAGCCCCGGTTTCTGTTAAGGAAAATGAACATGGTATTATTGAATACGGTTATGAACATGGCTTGATGAAGGCAGATCCACCGAAGGTAAGAACCGGCAAGCGAATCGCAGTTGTGGGTTCCGGCCCTTCCGGACTGGCAGCCGCAGATCAGCTGAACAAACGTGGCCATCAGGTGACAGTTTTCGAGAGAAGTGACCGTGTGGGCGGACTTTTGATGTACGGTATTCCGAATATGAAACTGGACAAAGCGGTCATCGAACGCCGTATTAACATTATGAAAGAAGAAGGCATTGAATTCGTAACAGGTGCGGATATCGGCAATAATTATAAGGCTTCCAGACTGCTCAAAGAATATGACAGCGTGATCCTGGCCTGTGGTGCATCGAATCCGAGAGATATCAATGTGCCGGGGCGTGAAGCAAAAGGTATCTATTTTGCCGTTGACTTCCTGAAGAAGACAACAAAGAGTCTTTTGGATTCAAATTTTGAGGACGGCAATTTCATTTCTGCCAAAGGTAAAAATGTGCTTGTTATCGGCGGCGGTGATACAGGCAATGACTGTGTGGGCACATCTATTCGTCTGGGGGCTCAGAATGTCATTCAGCTGGAAATGATGCCGAAAGCGCCGGATCAGCGTGCAGAGAGCAATCCATGGCCGGAATGGCCGAAAATCTGCAAGACAGATTACGGCCAGGAGGAAGCCATTGCATTATATGGTCATGATCCTCGAATTTATGAGACAACGGTGAAATCCTTTATCGCCAATGATAATGGTGAAGTCTGTGCTGCAGAATTAGTGAAACTGTCATGGCAGAAAGACCCTGAGTCAGGACGTATGGTGATGCATGAAATCGAAGGCAGCAATGAGATTATTCCAGTCGATCTGGTGCTTATTGCAGCAGGTTTCCTTGGCAGTCAGAGTTATGTCACAGATGCTTTTGGTGTAGAGGTGGACGGCAGAACCAATGTCAAAACAGAACCGGGCCATTATCATACAAGCGAAGAGAAAGTCTATGTGGCCGGAGATATGCATAGAGGACAGTCACTGGTTGTATGGGCGATCAGAGAAGGTAGAGAGGCTGCAAAATGTGTGGACATTAATCTGATGGGGTATACAAACCTTGATTAGTCGATACGCAGATTGACGAAAGATTGACGGCGTGCAATCAGATGCATAATAGAGGAACCCTAAACGGGCACATTCATGTACAGGCATACTCGCGTTGCCTGGTCTACGTGCTACTTCGGTCGGTGCTAACGAAAATCCACTGGACTTTCAGCACCGTTGGCAGCGGTACATAAGATGCTAAAGGACAGCATCTAAGTACCGGCCACGTCAGAAGCACCTGTACATGAATGTGCCCGTTTAGGTTCCATTTTGTTGTTTTTTGATGCACGCCTGTTTTATTGGCCGACAAAAAAAGTTTTGACTAAAATCAAATGGTTCGTATGATTTATTTTGAGGTGTAGGGCTGTTTTTATTTAATGATGGCATATTTTTATATATGTGGACAGGGATGGCTTTTGGATAAGAGGTATGGTAGAATAATTGATAGTACAGATATTTTGAGGAAGTTGGAGAGAAGATAGGAGTATAGGCATGACTTTTGAAAAAAGAGTTACATTAAAGGATGGCAGAAACTGCCTTTTGAGAAATGGCGTTACCAGTGATGGGAAGGCAGTTCTGGATGTTTTTAATCGGACTCATGAGGAGACGGATTATCTGCTGACTTATTCGGATGAGAATTGTTTTACGGCTTCTCAGGAAGCAGATTTTCTGCAGAGGAAAACGGATAGTACGAATACTGTTGAGATTATTGCGATTGTGGATGGTGTTGTTGCTGGGACTGCAGGGATTGATGCTTTGGGAATGCGGGATAAAATCAAGCATCGTGCGGTTTTTGGCATTGCCATTACAAAGGAGTTCTGGGGACTGGGCATCGGAAAGTATCTTATGGAGGCATGCATTGAGTGTGCCAGAGAAGCTGGGTATCTTCAGCTGGAACTGGAAGTTGTTGCTGAGAATGAGAGGGCAGTTGAAATGTACAGGAGAGCAGGATTCATTGAATATGGAAGAAATCCGAAGGCTTTTCGTCTGAGAACAGGGGAATATCAGGAATTGATTGACATGCGTCTGGAATTAAAATAAAACGAATCTTGATATTTCCATGTTAAAAAAGCAACGATATTTGCAAATTTTTAATACTTTTTTATAATAATTTAATGGTAATGGTTGACTTTCCAAAAAAAATCGGATAATATTTAAGGCATGACTAGTATGCAGATTGTATGATTACATCTGCATAATTTATGCTCAAAATTAAACGTTTAAGAAAGAGAAAGGAGTTTAATTATGAATCTCATGTATGTCGCAGTTATCTGCGCACTCATCGGTCTGGTATTCGCTTTTGTTTTGACAAAGAGAGTTAATACCGTTGATGCTGGTACAGACCGTATGAAAGAAATCGCTTCTGCTATCGCAGAAGGTGCAAGAGCATTCCTTTTTGCTGAATACAGAATTCTTGCAATCTTTATCGTAGTGCTCTTCGTTGTTCTTTGCTTCTTAAGAAATCCACTTACAGCAGTTTGCTTCCTTTGCGGTGCTGTTCTTTCTATCATCGCCGGTTATTGTGGTATGACAGTAGCTACTAAGGCGAATGTCAGAACAGCCAATGCAGCAAGAACAAGTGGTATGAACAAAGCACTTAATGTTGCATTCTCCGGTGGTGCCGTTATGGGTATGTGTGTTGCAGGCCTTGGTCTTCTTGGTGTAGCTGGTCTGTATGTAATCACAGGTGATGCAGATGTTCTTTTCGGTTTCTCCCTTGGTGCATCTTCTATCGCTCTTTTTGCCCGTGTTGGTGGTGGTATTTATACAAAAGCTGCTGACGTTGGAGCTGACCTTGTAGGTAAGGTAGAAGCTGGTATCCCTGAGGATGATCCGCGTAACCCTGCTACAATCGCCGATAATGTAGGTGATAACGTAGGTGACGTTGCCGGTATGGGTGCTGACCTTTTTGAGTCTTATGCAGGTTCTCTTATTTCTGCTATCACTCTTGGTCTTGCAGGTTCTTTCGGTGCGATCACACTGGATACAGCGAAAGCTGCAATCTTCCCTGCAATCTTATCTGCTCTGGGTATCGTTGCTTCTGTTATCGGTACATTCATGGTACAGGGTAAAGAAGGCGGTAACCCACAGAAAGCCCTCAACAGAGGTGAATATACAGCTGATGCCATTGTTGTTATCGGTGCCATTGCATTGTCTGTATATTATCTTGGTTCTATCATGCCTGCTGTTGCTATCATCGCTGGTCTGATCGTTGGTCTGATCATCGGTATTATCACAGAGGTTTATACATCCGGTGATTACGGCTCAGTTAAGAAGATTGCTGAACAGTCTGAAACTGGTGCTGCTACAACAATTATTTCCGGTCTTGCTGTAGGTATGCAGTCCACAGCTATTCCGCTTGTACTGATCTGTGTAGGTATCTTTGTTGCTTACAAGTGCTGCGGTCTTTACGGTATCGCACTTGCAGCTGTAGGTATGCTTTCTACAACAGGTATCACAGTTGCTGTTGATGCTTATGGTCCTATCGCTGATAATGCCGGTGGTATCGCAGAAATGTCTTACCTTGATGAGTCCGTTCGTGAAATCACAGACTCCCTTGATGCTGTAGGTAACACAACAGCTGCTATGGGTAAAGGTTTCGCTATCGGTTCTGCCGCACTGACAGCTATGGCACTTTTCATGTCCTACGCTCAGCAGGTTAACCTTTCAGCAATCAACATTCTTTCTTATACAACAATTATCGGTCTTCTGATCGGTGGTATGCTGCCATTCCTTTTCTCAGCTTTCACAATGGAATCTGTATCTAAGGCTGCATATTCTATGATCGAGGAAGTTCGTAGACAGTTCAGAGAGATTCCTGGTATCATGGAAGGTAAGAGCAAACCTGATTATACAAAGTGTGTAGATATTTCTACAAAGGCTGCTCTTCGTGAAATGATTATTCCTGGCGTTATGGCAGTTGTTGCTCCAATCATCATTGGTTTCCTTCTTGGTACAGAAGCTGTAGGCGGTATGCTTGCAGGTTCCCTTGTAACAGGTGTTATGATGGCGATCTTCATGTCCAACGCAGGTGGTGCTTGGGATAATGCTAAGAAATACATTGAGAACGGCAATCACGGCGGCAAGGGTTCTGAAGCTCATAAAGCTGCAGTTGTTGGTGATACAGTCGGTGACCCATTCAAGGATACATCAGGCCCTGCTATCAACATCCTGATCAAACTGATGACAATCGTTGCATTAGTATTCTCTTCAGTATTTATCGGTATTCTTAACTAATTATGAATCATCACTACATAGAATCTATGTAGACAACATAAAAGCGGTATCGTTCATTTGAACGGTATCGCTTTTTTTTGTTTTTTGGTGTATACTTAATAACAGCGGCCCGGAGATTTGGATGAACACTATGTCTGCGGAGCAGACCCGGGTTTCATATGAAAATGCGCGGGTAAATCTTGAATTATCATGGAGGTTCTATCAAATGAGCGAAGTTATCAATAATATGAAGACAAGAAGAAGTATCAGAAAATACAAACCGGATATGATTCCAGAGGATGTGCTCAATCGGATTATCGAAGCGGGCACCTATGCAGCAACGGGTATGGGCAAGCAGTCACCCATCATTATTGCGGTGACGAATAAAGAAATCCGTGACAAGTTTTCGAAGATGAATGCAGAGATCATGGGTGTGGATTCTGATCCATTTTATGGTGCACCGGTTGTGCTGATTGTTCTGGCAGATAAAGCAAGACCAACCTATGTTTATGACGGCAGTCTGGTGATGGGCAATCTCATGCTTGCTGCTCATGCAGAAGGCATTGGCAGCTGCTGGATTCACAGAGCCAAAGAGGAATTTGAATCCGCAGAAGGCAAGGCCTTCTTAAAGTCACTTGGTATTGAAGGCGATTATGAAGGTATTGGCCACTGTGTGCTGGGATATACAGATGGAGAAGAGCCAAAAGCCATGCCTAGAAAAGAGAATTACGTTTACTGCGTGAAATAAAAAGGAAGCGGGGAAATAGAGAATGAGAGCTTATGAACGTTTATTAAATTATGTCGTTGTCCACACAGCCAGTGATGAATTCAGTGAGACAACACCAACCACCCAGCGTCAGTTTGATCTGGCGAACATGCTGGTTCCTGAAATGAAGGCACTTGGCATTGAAGATGCACGTGTCAGTGATTTATGCTGTGTGTACGGCACACTGCCGGCAACACTGGGATATGAGGATGCGCCGGCCATCGGTCTGATTGCCCATCTGGATACAGTGCCGGATTTCTGTGGTGAGCATGTGAAGCCGAGAATTATTGAGAATTATGACGGTGGGGACGTCGTACTGGGAGACAGCGGAAGAACACTGAGCCCGGCACAATTTCCACATCTGCCGTCTTTAAAGGGCAGAACACTGATTGTAACAGATGGTACAACAGTGCTTGGTGCGGATGACAAAGCCGGTATTGCGGAGATCATGACAGTTGTTGAACATCTGATCAAAGAAAACATTCCGCACGGCAAGATCTGTATTGCATTTACACCGGATGAAGAAGTGGGAAGCGGTGCCTCAGCCCTTGATCTGGATGCTTTTGGTGCGGATTATGCCTATACCATCGACGGCGGCGAAGAAGGCGAAATTACCTATGAGAATTTTAATGCCTGTGCAGCCAAATTTGTGATCAATGGTTTCAATGTCCATCCGGGAAGTGCCAAAGATACGATGATCAATGCACTGAACGTGGCATGGGAGCTGCATCAGATGTTGCCGGCAGCGGACAGACCGGAACATACGGAAGACTATGAAGGCTTCTATCATCTGACAGATATGAGCGGTAATGTAGAAAAGGCCGAGATGCAGTATATTGTCAGAGATCATGATCTGGCGGCCTTTGAACTACGCAAAAAAGAACTGCAGCATATCCAGACTGTCTTAAATGGCCGTTATGGTGAAGGCACTGTGGAACTGACCATTACAGAGCAGTACCGCAATATGTCCGAGAAGATTCTGCCGCATTTCCATCTGATCGAGAATGCGAAAAAAGCCTGTGAGAACGTGGGCATTGTGCCGAAAATTCAGCCGATCCGCGGCGGTACGGATGGGGCAAGACTGAGTTTTATGGGACTGCCGTGCCCGAATCTCGGAACCGGAACCTTTAACCACCACGGCGTGACCGAATTTGCCAACATCCGGCAGATGAACCAGTGCGTGGAACTGATAAAAGAGCTTTTGACCATTCAATAATTTCGAACAAGAAAGTTTGTTCGCATTTTTTAAACATTTGTTCGCGAAATCGCTTGACATCGAACATTTATTCTGCTATATTATAGGAAAGAACAAATGTTTCGAAAGGGGTGGAAACCTAATGAAAAAGACTTATCGAATTGCGAACAGATTCAGATTTACCGTATTTGTAGTATTAACGATCATTGTGATTACCACGGCATTCAACTTTACGTTAGGTTTCAATACAGCTGACAGTTTGACCATTCAAAATTACGCAGATATCGAAGTTTCGTACGGAGATACTTTGTGGTCGATTGCGCAGACGTATATGCCGGCAAATATGGACACACGCGAAGCAGTCTACGGTCTATGTAAGCTGAACGACATCCGCGCGGATCAATTATATGCCGGCATGACAATCCAAGTCCCAATTTATAACGAATGATGGGAAAAAGCGGGTAACCTTACATTTGCAAAGATTTTCTGTTTTTTCAACGTTTGGGAATAGGTATAGTTATATTCCATTTGCAAAAAAAATCGCTTAAAACGCAAAATAGAGTCTCACTTTTTTACGCACATTTGTAACCGGTAACTGCGGACTGATCCCGGTAGTTCCATGCGCAAAAGACTGATACCATATAAATATAAAAAATGGATTACTGCGGTCAGCTTATCAAAGTA
>OLQA01003078.1_pt1 | contig 12263 bp, 8 predicted proteins | sample 1673151 | NCBI WGS metagenome assembly OLQA01 (sample SAMEA3136760, study PRJEB25190) | human gut metagenome | biome: human gut; feature: human-associated habitat; material: faeces | place: Austria | collected 2013 | reverse complement strand
CCGCTGGTGTAGATGTCGTTGCCGTTCACGTCCACGGAGTAAGCCACCTTGTAACCGGAGTCGGTCACGCGGGGGGCAGCCCAGGAGGTGTTGGAGATGGGATAGTTGATGACATCGGCAGTCTCACCGTAGTAGGAGTCGATGCCCTCATCGCGGTAAGCGGCGATGACGGTCATGATGGCCTTGCGCAGGTCCTTGGAGGCCTGGGAGGAGGGGTCGCCGCCGACGTTGACGTTCTTGGCGCTCAGGGCGATGTAGCCGTAGCCGCGGTAGTCCTTCAGGCGGGTGGTGATGACGGGGCCGTCCTCACCCTCGACGCCGTTGATGTCGGCGATCTGGTCAGCAACCTCCAGAGAGTAGGAAGGATCGGAGATGTCGATGGTGCCGGCCTGAACGCCGGTGATCTTATCGGCCTCCTGGGTCTCCTTCATGTTGACGTGGGCGACCTTGGGTGCGCCGTCATAGTAGGAGGGGTTGGCATCCAGATAGACAACGCCGTCGCTGTACTTGGAGAAGGTGAACATACCGGCACCCATGGGAGCGCTGGTCTTGGCGCGGACGCTGCTCAGGTCGCCCTTGGTAAAGCCGAAGGAGTTGTTGTCGTAGTCGTACAGGCTCTCATCGCCGTAGTAGTGCAGCGGGGCGATGGGCATCTGCAGCTGGTAGATCATGGTGGTGGACAGCTCGGTGGTGGTCAGCGTCATGCTGTAGTCACCGGTCTTGACGATACCGGCCACAGAAGCAACGGCGTCACCGACGTTGACACCGGTGGTGGAGTAGGCGTAGACATCCTCGGGGATCAGGTCAGACAGGGCGGTACCGGCAGTCTCGGCCTCCATGGCAGAGAAGTTCCAGTCGTAGTTCGCGCCGATCAGCTCGAACATATCCTTCGCGGTTGCGCCTGCGGGCAGCTCGCCCAGGTTCCAGGCGGCGGCGGCACCGGCAGCATCGTTAGCGTCGGCGGCAGCGCCGCTCTCAACGCACTTGTCGATGATCTCCTGGGCAAACTTCACACCGCCGTCGTTGACAGCGTCCCAGAAAGCCTTCTGCTGCTCGGCAGTGAATTTCGTGTTGTCGGTGTTGTCCTCACCGGCCTCAGCGATCAGCTTGGACAGCGTGGTCATGGAGCTGCGGTACTCGTCCAGACCAACGATGGGGGTAGAGTACATGGTTACAGAACCATCATACGTAGGATCGAGGAAAACATACATCGAGAAGATGACGTCGTCGATGGTGACAGGCTCGCCGTCGGAGAACTTCAGGTCCTCGCGCAGCTTGATGTCATAGGTAACGGTGCCGTCGGCGTTCTCGGTGACAACGCAGTCGGCAGGACCGTGGTAGGTGTAGTCAGTGCCGTTGTACTCGCGGGTCTCGCCCTCGATGCCGTTCAGGACCATCTCACCCTTACGGTCAGCACCCAGCAGGGCGATCTGGGTCAGGTCGATGACATCCTGGTCAGCGGCAGAAGCAGCAAAGAAGGGGCTGAACTTGCTCTCAAAGCCGGTCTCGGCCAGAACGAGCGTACCGTCGGAAGCGGCAGTGGTGGATGCCTCGGCAGTGGCCGTGCTGTTGCTCTCACTGGACGCAGTCGCAGCGGAAGAAGCAGCACCGCCGCAGCCTGCCAGCATGCCGACGCTGAGAGCGGCAGCAGATGCCAGCGCAATGGCTTGCTTTGTGTTTTTCATGTGGTAAAACCTCCTATAAATTTGCCCTCACCCACAAATCAATATTGTGCTCCCCAAGAGCGCAACACGAGAAAGGGGGAACCCCCTCTCCGCACCCTGTATCTCTTTACAGTGTACACTTGTCGATAATGACTTAGCTTATAAGATACCTTAAAATTGACAAAAAGTCAACCATAAATCACACTTTTGTTGCTTTTTGTACCTTTTGCCGAATTTGAGAGGAAAATTTTGTAACCCCCAAAGTCTTTTTCCCCCTGTGGGAAGACTTTTCCTTCTCATCCAAAAAAGCGTGCCCTGCGTTTTTCTGCGGAGCACGCTCTATTATGATACTGTATAATTATTCTTCTTTTTCCCACGGCATCCGCTTGAGGAACCACGCAGCAGCGGCAAAAGCAGCGCAGGAGAGCAGTTCAAAAAGTATAAAAACACCTTGCATTCCCCAAAGCAGCTGTGCGTCCGCTGCAAACACAGCCACCCCCTGCCCCGCAGAGGCAGCAGCGCAGAGTACCGCTGTCGCCCTGCACAAAGAGGGCAATTTTTGTGCGGTCTGTTCATGGATATAAGCCCGCACACGCGCGCCGCACCGGGTCAGCCGCACCAGCAGCACCACCACATACAGCGCCAGCACCAGTGCCGCCACATAGGGCAGCAGCAGGTACACAGGTGCGTGGGCCGTGGCCCCGGGCAGTGCGCCCGCGCCGACGGTCAGCGCAGCCCCGCCGCCGCAAAACAGCCACAGCAAAGCCAGCACCCTGCTGTGAGGGGGCTCGCCCGCATAGCGGTAATGCGCGCCGCGATACTGATAATTGCCGTTCAGATCCTTTTCAAAGTCGTCGAGATAGGCGCGCTTCTTTTTCTTCTCGCGCTCGCGGTCCGCCATCAGACGATCCCCGTCAGGTCGTAACTGTCCAGCCACGCCTTGGCCGCCTCGCTGACGCCGCGCAGACAGCTTTCCTCAAACGGCGTGGTCAGGCCGGCGTTTTTCAGCAGTTCGGTGAAGGTGCGGCTGCCGCCCTGCTTCGTGTAGGCCATGTAGTGGCTCCACGCATCGGCGCGGTCCTTTTGCAGCATCGCCCAGAACTGCAGGCTGACGGTCTGGGCCAGACAGTAGTCGATGTAGTAGAACGGGCTCTGATAAATGTGCATCTGGCGCTGCCAGTACTCACCCGCGCCGTAGAACGGGATCTCGCCGTCCAGACGCATCCAGGGCTGATAGATGGCAGCCAGCTTTTTCCATTCCTCGTGGCGCTGGGCCGGGGTCAGCTCGGGATGCTCGTAGACGATGTGCTGGAAGTGATCCACCATTGTGCCGTAGGGGATGAAGGTCAGCGCACCCGCCAGATGGCTGTAGCGGAACTTGCGGGCATCCGCGCCGAAGAAGCCATCGGCCCACGGCCAGGCGAAGAACTCCATCGACATCGAGTGGACCTCGCAGGCCTCCATGCTGGGCCAGACGTAGGAGTACGGGATGCGGTCACGGTTCATGTAGGCGGCAAAGGCGTGGCCGGCCTCGTGGGTCACGACCTCGACGTCGTGCTGGGTGCCGTTGAAGTTGGCAAAAATAAACGGCATTTCGTAATCACCCAGGCCCGTGCAGTAGCCGCCGCCCGCCTTGCCGGGGGTGGACAGCACGTCCATGAGCTGGTCGTCCAGCATTTTGTTGAAGAACACGCCGGTCTCGGGGGAAAGCTCCTCATAGAACTTTTTGCCCTGCTTGAGGATGGCGTCGGCGTCGCCCGCCGGGCGGGGGTTACCGCTGCGGAACATCAGGGCGTTGTCGGCTGCGTTCATCGGGTACTGCTTGCCCAGCCGCCCGGCCTGCTCGCGGTAGATGCTGTCGGCCAGCGGCACGATGTACTTGACGACGGCGGCGCGGAACTTTTCCACATCGGCCTTCGTGTAGCAGTTGCGGCCCATGCGGTAGTAGCCCAGCGTGGTGTAGCCCTCATAGCCGAGCTTTTTGCCCATGGTGTCACGCAGGTGGACGAGCTGATCGTAGAGGCCGTCGAACTCGGCCCCGTGCTCTTTGTACCATGCGCCCTCGGCCTTCCAGGCGGCCAGACGGCGGGCATCGTCGGGGTCGTTCTTGAAGGGGGACAGCTGGCTCAGCGTGTAGACGCCGCCCTCAAACGGGATCTGCGCCGACGCGATTAGCTTGCCGTACTCGGTGGTCAGCTTGTTTTCCTGTGCCATCTCGTCGAGGATGTCGGGCGAGAACGCCTTGTCCGCGATCTCGGCGTTGACGAACATCAGGTCGCCGTACTCGGCGGTGAAGTCAGCGCGGAACGGCGAATCGAGCATCGCGCGGCTCCAGGCGTTCTGGCACTCCTGCAGCTGGGGGGTGGCCTCGTTCCAGAAGTTCATCTCCTCATCGTAGAATTTGTCGCGGGTGTCAATCGTATTGCGCACGCTGGCCAGCTGGGCGAGCGTGTCCACATGCTTGTTGAGCTTTTCCTCCTCCAGAAAAACGGCGTGGGCCTCGGCGTAGGTGGCAGCCGCCTTGAAGCGGGCCAGCAGGTCAGCAAACTGCTGCTTGACGGCATCCAGGTCGGGGCGTGCATAGGGCATTTCCGAAAATTTCATAGTGTAGCTCCTTTACGGACAGTTTTGTCTGTATTATAGCACAGCGGCGGACAAAAAGCAAAGAAACGGAATTTGCATTTCTGTATAAAAATCCTGCGTTTTCATCTTGCAAATTTGGCGCATGTTGAGTATAATAGGGCTAGTAATATCATAATGAAGGGGAGAATTGAAATGCCGATCTCTGAACCTACCGCCGTTTTTTCCATCCGTGATGACCGTGATATGGAGATCAAGCAGGCGGTGCTGCAGGTGTACCGTGCGCTGGAGGAGAAGGGCTACAACCCCATCAATCAGCTCGTCGGCTACATCCTGTCGGAGGACCCGACCTACATCACGACCTACAAGAACGCCCGCGCCATCATCCGCCGCATTGACCGCGACGACCTGCTGCAGGCGCTGGTCCGTGATTTTGTGAAGCACTAAAACAGTAGAATGTAAAAAATCTCCCGCGTTTCGGTTAGGATACGCGGGAGATTTTTTTACTTCAAAGCCTTCCCCCTTGGGGCTGCGCCCGCAGGCGCGTGTCGAAGCGCAACCGCCGCAGGCGGCTCTTAGCGCGAAGACTGAAGGTGGCCCCGCAGGGCCGGATGAGGGGCGAGTTTGCCACGGTTTCCCGTTTATGGGCTATAATGGCAAACCTGCCCCTCATCAGTCAGCGGGCGGGGCCGCTGACAGCTTCCCCCGAGGGGGGAAGTCTTTTTACTCTGCGAAAAAAGCGTTCTGCACGGCGTTGAGGACGGCGGCACGGCCTGCGGTAAAGTTCACGCCGCCCTGCAGATAGCAGGTGTAGGGCGCGCGCAGGGGGCCGTCGCAGGAAATTTCAATCGTGCTGCCCTCGGTAAAGCTGCCGGACGCCATGACGACCTTGTCGGTGTAACCCGGCTCATCGGCAGGCTCGGGGCTGGCAAAGCTGTCCACAGGGCTGTTGTGCTGGATGCCCGCGCAGAAGCCCGTCAGCGCGGCGGCACTGCCCGAGTCAAAGCAGGTCACAATGTCGTTGTGGTCGGCGGTGTAGCGCGGCACGGGATTGACGCCCGCCAGCTCCAGCAGACACTGAGCATAGATGGCGGTCTTCAGCGCCTCGCAGACGACGCCCGGCGCGTAGTAGAAGCCGAGGAAGGTATCCCGCAGGCTGTCCTGCGTGCAGCCCAGGTCCCCGCCGATGCCGGGCGCAGTGAAGCGGTGGCTGCACTTTTCGACAAGGTCCTTACGGCCCGCAATGTAGCCGCCCGTAGGGGTGATGCCGCCGCCGGGGTTCTTGATGAAGCTGCCCGCCATGATGTCCGCGCCGAAGGCGACGGGCTCGGCGGTCTGGGTGAACTCACCGTAGCAGTTGTCCACGAAAATCACCGCATTCGGGTTGGCTTTGCGGGCGGTGTCCGCAACCTTTTGAATCGTGGCAAGGTCAAACGCATTGCGCTGGGTGTAGCCGCGGCTGCGCTGGATGTGTACCACCGTGGCGGTCCTGGCCTTCTCGGCGATCAGGTCATAGTCGGGGGTAAAGTCCGGCAGCAGCGGGCACTCGTCGTAGTTCACGCCAAACTCCCGCAGCGTACCGCAGCCCTTGCCCGCGTCTCCGATGCCGATGACGCCTTCCAGCGTGTCATAGGGGCGGCCGGTGGCGGCCAGCAGGGTGTCGCCGGTGCGCAGCAGACCGAACAGCGCGACGGTCAGCGTGTGGGTGCCGCTCATGAATTGCGGGCGCACCAGTGCGGCCTCGGCCCCCATGCAGCGGGCAAAGACCTCCTCCAGCTTGTTGCGGCTGTCGTCCCAGACGCCGTAGCCGCTGGACCCCCAGAAATGCCGTGCCTCGACGCCGCAGTCGGTGAAGGCACGCAGCATTTTGAGCTGGTTGTAGTCGCGGATCTCCTCCACATGGGCAAACTGCGCACGGCAGAGGTCGAGGGCCTTGCGGTCCAGCGCCAGCACTTCGGGGCGCAGGTCGTAAAATTGTTCGATCATGTAGTATTCCAATCTGTAGTATAATGTTGAATTTTGCCGATTTGTAAAAATCCAAGCTGTGCATAAAAGCCGCACAGCGCCGGGAAGCAGGCGAACCGCACCGTGCGTTCGGCGGTCAGCTCATTCGCCAGCCCGACAATCAAATACCGCGCCAGCCCCCTGCCCTGCCACGCGGGGTCGGTCACGCCCGCGGCCATGTAGCTCTCGGTATCGCTCTGCTCGTAGCAGCCCACCGTGCAGACGGGTCTGCCGTTGTGCAGCAGCGCGCGGCAGGTGCCCACCCCGTGGGCCAGCGCCGTGCAGGCCGCGGAGTAGAACTCGTCGGCCTCGGCGTCGCTCTCGGCAAAGACAAGGCGGCTGACCGGCAGCATCGACGGCGCTTTGTCCGGGACAAGCTCCGCCGGGGGCGCGGGCGGCAGCGGCAGGGCACGGCCCTTTGGCAGCTCCCACAGCGTCAGCGGCGCGGCAGGCTGCCAGCCGGGCAGGGTCAGCGGGTGCTCGGTGCGCAGGGTGTCGGCGTGCAGAAAGCGGAGAAAGCCCGTCAATTCCTCCCGGGCGTCCTCCCCCGCTTCCCCGCCGGGCAGCGCACCGCAGAGCACCACCGACCCGCCGCGCAGCTCCAGCACCGCGGAGCCGGGCAGCAGGTAGAACGCCCACCCGCTGGCAGGGTGGTTGCCGAACAGGTGCAGGTGCGTGCCGAGGGTGGATTCAAAGTAGGGCTTGTGGGCGATGCGGCGGAGGAATTCGGTTTGAAGCTCGGGGGTGGAAGCGGATTGAATCATAGGGGTCCTTTTTCGGGTCAAGTTGCGGGTGGCGGGCAGACGGCAGAGCCCTTCAGCCGCTTACTTCAAATTCTTCACGATATTCTTATAATCCCGTCCTCTGACCTCAAAATTCGGGTACAAGTCAAACGACGCGGAGGCGGGCGAGAGACTGACGACATCGCCCGGTTTGGCGGCACCGCGCGCCAGCTCGACGGCGTGCTGCATACTGTCGGCGTGCAGGATGGTCAGGCCGCTCCCGGCAAAGCCGTCGCACTCGCGGACGGCCTTCTCGATGCGGGGGCCGGTAGCGCCCATCAGCACCAGCGTCTTGACGTGGGCGAGAACCTCCGGGGCCAGCGGCTCATAGGGGATCTTTTTGTCGTAGCCGCCCGCGATCAGGATGATCTTCTGGTCAAAGCTGCGCAGACCCGCAATCGTGCGCGTGGGGCTGGACGCGATGGAGTCATTGTAGTAGGTCACGCCGTCCAGCGTACGGACCGGCTCAATGCGGTGCTCGACGCCGGTGAAGGTCGAGCCGACCTGACGCATGGCCTCGATGGGCACGCGGCCCCAGACGGCGGCGCAGGCGGCCAGCAGGTTTTCCACATTGTGGAGGCCGCGCAGTTGAATTTCCTTGCGGGGCAGGATCGGCGTCACAACGCCGTTCTCGGCATAGCAGAGCGTGTCGTCGCTCTCGCGCAGGAACGCGCCCCTGTCGGTCTCGTGCAGGCGGGTGAACCAGACCTGCTCGCCCTTGCAGTCCTTCTCCATGCCGCGGGTGATGTCGTTCTCAAAGCCCAGCACGGCGCGGCAGGGCGGGGTCTGCCACAGCAGAATGTTGCGCTTGGCGTCGATGTACTCCTGCATATCCTTGTGGTGGTCGAGGTGGTTGGGGGTCACGTTCGTGACGACAGCCACCTTCGGGCTGCGGCGCATGCTGATGAGCTGGAAGCTGGACAGCTCGACGACGGCCACGGCGTCGGAGGTCACGTCGGCCAGCTGGGGCAGCAGCGCCGCACCGATGTTGCCGCCCAAAAAGACCTTGCGGCCCGCAGCCTCGAACATCTTGGAGATCAGCGTCGTCGTCGTGGTCTTGCCATCGGAGCCGGTCACGGCCACGATCTCGCAGGGGCAAAACTCAAAGAAAAGCTCCACCTCGCTCGTGACCATTGCACCGGCTTTCAGCGCAGCCTGCAATTCGGGCTTGTAGTACTCATAGCCCGGCGTGCGCATGATGATGTCCTGCCCGGCGAAGCCGTCGGTATAATGCTCGCCTAGACTCAAATTCACCTTCAGGCGGCGCAGCGTGTCGGCGTAGTCACCGAAGTCGTCCAGGCTCTTTTTCTGGTCGCAGAGCGTGACCTGTGCGCCCAGCTCGACAAACTGCTCAATGCAGCGCTTGTGGCTGACGCCCGCACCGATAAAGGCAACCTTTTTGCCCTGAATAAGCTCTTGCAGCTGTTGGATCGGCAGCATAAATATCTCTCCTCTGGCGTAGTTTCTACTTCTATTATATACAAAATGCCGTATTTCTGCAACAAAATTCGGCCCGCCAAGGCGGACCGAAGGAAAATCATGATTACTGCTCGCCGCCCATGGGGATGCCGTGCTTATCCAGCAGGGTGCGGATCTTGGTCATCGGGTCAATGATGGAAGAAACGCTCTTGTCGTGGTTGATGGCCGCGATGAAGTAGGCGGTATACTTGGAGACGTCGACGTCGTAGTACCACTCGCGCTCCAGCAGTTCCGGCTTGCGGTAGGTCAGGTTCGTGCCCAGAACGGCCTTGATGATGCCGTCGTTGTAGGCCTTGTCGAACTTCTCCAGACCGGCGGTGAACAGCGGGAAGGTGCAGCAGGTGAAGATGTTGCGGGCACCGCGCATCTTCAGCTCGTAAGCGATGTCCAGCATGGACTCGCCGGAGGCGATGATGTCGTCGGCGATAAAGACGTCCTTGCCCTCAACGCTCTCGCCCAGATACTCATGGGCGACGATGGGGTTGCGGCCGTTGACGATGCGGCTGTAGTCGCGGCGCTTGTAGAACATGCCCAGATTGCAGCCCAGCACGCTGGAATAGTACATGTTGCGGTTCATGGCGCCCTCGTCGGGAGAGACGATCATGAAGTTATCCTTGTGGAAGGAAACGTCCGGCACATGATGCAGCAGGCACTTGAGCACCTGATAGGTGGGCATGACGTTGTCGAAGCTCATGGTGGGCACGGCGTTCATAACGCGGGGGTCATGGGCGTCAAACGTGATGATGTTCTTGACACCGACGTCGCGCAGCTGCTGCAGCGCAAAGGCGCAGTCCAGGCTCTCACGGCTGACGCGGCGATGCTGGCGGCCGCCGTACAGGCTGGGCATGATGACGCTGATGCGGTGGGCGCGGCCGGCAACGGCCTGGATCAGACGCATCAGGTTCTGGAAGTGGTCGTCCGGGGAGAGGTGGTTCTCATACCCGAACAATTGATAGGTAACGCTGTAGTTGCCCGGATCGACGAAGATATACAGGTCATCGCCGCGGGTGGACGCCTTGACGAGACCTTTTGCGTCGCCGGACTGGAAACGCGGGCAGTCGGACGGGATGATGAAGGTGTCGACATCCGTGTTGCCGACCTCGCGCGCCCAGCGGACGAGGTGACTGTCAACGAGTTTGCAAAGCTCCTCTGCGCCGGGGCAGGCAATCAGACCGAGATCGGCGATTGCGTCCTCTTTGGCAAAGAAATCGCGCGGGCCAAGATTCTGTTCAGCCATTACAGGTACTCCTTACTTCCATCTTGTGTTGTCAATACCACAGGGGCGCGGCGTGCCGCAATGCCCCATTTACTAGTATTGTAGCACAGCGGCGGCATAAAATCAGCCCTGCAAGGCAAGAATTTCAGTATTTTCGACATTTTCCGCGGTTTAACCATTCTAACCAAGGTAGGAAGTAAAAATTTCTGGAGGATTTTACAAAAAATTTGCAAAAGGGAGCAACTGCATTTTAGGCCACAAATATGTGGTGCCTATGCTTGCGTTTTATTTTGTCACGCTTTTTCTTACAAAATCCATTTTGTCATCTGTTGTCCAAATCGAAAACTCATGTCTTTCTTCTATGTCAAACGATTCCTGGATATATTCAGCCTGATTTACGTAATCGCCATATGTTTCCAAACCACCTGTAAAACGCTTTAATACAGCCTTTATACTTTCAGGGCTACTATCTACTCCTATCCAACTTCGTCCCAACTTGCTAGCCGCTCCTAATGTTGTCCCACTTCCCGCAAAGCAATCCATTACGAGACCTCCGGGCGTTGAAGATGCTCCTATAATCATTTGGAGCATATCATAATTTTTCTCCGTTGGATACCCCGTTGTTTTATACTGTTGGTTTATTGAATCTCTATAATTTAACCATATATCTTGAATTGGTACACCCTTTGACGAATCGCAAAACACTTTTCTTCTTGGATTTCCTGTTGGACTCCAATAAATTTCTCCTGCTGCGTCTAACTCATCCAGCTTTGATGGTGTATATTGCCAATGCTTTCCCTCAGGTGGCATTTTTCCACGCCATTCTTTCCCTGTCTCTCCGTTTCTTACACCCGGAGCATGAATAGGAACTTTTTTGTAACGTCGTCCTTCTTTATCAACATATGGATACTGTTCTATCATTTTATTAAAGTCCCATGGATCAAATGGCCTGTTCCATGTATACTTATCTGTCTTCGTATAGAACATAATATAATCTGACACATTTCCATATGTGTTCTTTGTATAATTTTTTGTGCTACACTTTTTTCTTGTTATAAACGCTCGAAAATTACTTTCTCCAAATACTTCATCCATTATTAATTTCATCGTAAATGCCATTTTGTTATCGAGATGAAGATAAATTGAGCCTTCTTGCGATAGCAATTCACGCATTATAATTAAGCGTTCTCTCAAAAATTCTACATAATCGCTACCACATAAATAATCACTATATGCATGGTTTTGATTTTTATTGACGAAATTCATCTCCGTAGCAAAGGGTGGATCAATATATATTAATTCTATTTTTCCTTTATAGCCAGTATGAAGCAAATACAGCAGTGTATTTAAATTGTCATCAAAGAAAAACCTATTTTTTTCTCCGTCACTTTCATTAATAGTGGTCACCTCTTTTAACGGATAAAAATTTTTTTCTAAAATGTGACTAGCAGTTTCTTTTCCATCGTATGTTAGTACGATTGGCTTTTTTCTTTTTCTTTCTTTTTCATTTTTTACAGGGATTCCCGTGGCCATTAGTTTGTACCCCTTAACCAATCATCTGTCAGTCTTTCGTCGATCATTCTTAGCGTAACAACCTTCACCTCATTGGGAAAGCGTTCTTCGATTCTTGAATAGTCCTCCCACATAGATCCCAACAATAAACCCGGTCCGTCATTTAGAAAAATAACTTTTGTTTTTAGCCCGTGCTTGTGGACATATCCCAAAACTTCATCTGCACAATTTTTATATCCACCTGTTCTATCGTCTTCTTGCGCTCCGCCTCTATCACCATCATATCGCGCAAGACCGACTGCATATATAGTCTTTTTATCCTTTGACGAAATTACAAAGTCCAGCGGACGGCTGACTGCCGGATAATCCATCCATATTGACTTAGCTTGAATGTCCGCACCTGCTCCACGTGGTCCCCATATACACAAGTCTGGAAATTTCTTTTGCATCATATCAAAAAATTTACCCGTTAAATCATATCCCTTTTGCCCTCTGTCTTTATATTCCCATAAGATTGCACAAAGAGCCTCATCGGGTAATGGCCTCTTATCAAATTTTTCCTGTACAACATTAATAGGGCGAAAGCCATCACCAAAGTCACGACAAATCTTCTCAGCTTGAGTTTTCTTTTTAAGCATTTCTACTGGCGTTTCTGGTGAAACGTATTTTCTAAATACCCTACATAGTTGCTGCCGCATCCATTGATTGGGCGATTGTGATATATTTATATAAAGTGCGGATGAGCTTTCAGATGTATGCAATAGCCGAGAAAACATTTCAAGAACAGGTGCATATAATCGACATGCGTCTTCGAGAATATCTGGAAAGTACTCACCTGTTGAAAGGGTTATATAGTTACGCCTTTCCTCAGGCGAAAAATCTCTGAAATTTCTCATATTCTCATCCTCCTTGATTAAATTTTCTTTTATAATTTTATCATATTTTCTTCATATCCGCAATTTTATTATAGACTTTCTTTTTCTTCTTTTTTGCTTTCGCACAGCGCCCGCCGAGGTTCATTCCCTC
>OLQA01003073.1_pt1 | contig 12273 bp, 11 predicted proteins | sample 1673151 | NCBI WGS metagenome assembly OLQA01 (sample SAMEA3136760, study PRJEB25190) | human gut metagenome | biome: human gut; feature: human-associated habitat; material: faeces | place: Austria | collected 2013 | reverse complement strand
ATGTTCAGATGTCCACTTCCAGGATGGCTGTCTCCGTATGTACTCTCTACCATAACCTGTACTTTTCCCAGGTCTTCTTTCTTCCATCCTGTACCAATGCGCAGCGGATCAAGCTCCGGTGCAAGTTTTCTCATTTCCTGACTTTTTAACTGCATGATTTTTTCCTCCATTTTTATTCTCTGATAAGCTTTAAACTTTCCAGTGTTTTCCTGAGTTTCTCTTCGTCCTCTTCTTCTACTCCAAGTTCTACATCATCAAATGTTGGCAGACTGAACACACCCAGCATTGATTTCGCATCTACAATATATCTTCCACAGATCAGATCTACATTTTTCTCACATCCTGATGCAGCCTGCACCAGATGCTTGGCATCACACATATCTCTTAAATAAACCGGTATCTTTATCATTGCGTCCTGCCTCCTATGCAAAGATTGAAACAATAAAGCTTACAATAAGTGCCGTAACACCGATCAGTGTCTCCATGATCGTCCAGGATTTCAGGGTTGTCTTTTCGTCGATCTCAAGGAATGAGGTTACCAGCCAGAAGCCTGCATCATTCACATGGCTCAGTGCAGTTGCGCCGCCACAGATTGCACAGCACATAGCAGCTCTGTAAAGCATGCTGGTACCCATTACAGCCGGCATGGTTGCCATAATTCCGGATGCCATTGTCATCGCTACAATTGAACTTCCTACAGAAGCTCTGACCAGAAGTGCAATGAGAAATGCGATCAGGATCAATGGAAGCCCACTCTTCTCCAGCACCGGTCCAATAATGTTTCCAAGGCCGGAATCCTGAAGCATCCATCGGATCACTCCGCCGCTGGCAATTACCAGAAGGATCATGCCTACCGGTCTGAGTGAATGATCCAGGATTTTCTTTAACTGCGCCCCGGTAAATCCTCGTTTGATTCCCAGGAAGTACATAGATGCCAATGTCGCAATGGTCAGTGCAAGGAATGGTTTTCCTATGAATCCCAGAACATCCTTTACTCCTTCTGGAAGCGGCATATACTTGGATAATGTGCTGAGAAGGATCAGAACAAGCGGAATCAGGATCACACCTAATACCAGGCCAAAAGGCGGAAGGTCTTTTCCATCATCTTTAATCTCTTCCACATTTGCCGGAAGCTCTGTATGAATCTTGTTACCAATGAAGCTTCCCCAGAAGATTCCGGAAACCATCATACAGATCAGTGCGGTTGGAACTCCTACCATGATCATGGTTCCCAGGTTCACGCCAAGGGCATTTGCCACAAGTACCGAGCCTGCTGAAGGTGGAACAAAAGCATATCCACTGGCCAGACCGGAAAGAAGGGGAATCGCATAATACAGGGTGGATTTTCTGGTCTGTTTCGCAACACTGAATACCAATGGGATCAGTACCACAACACCAGCTTCAAAAAATACGGTGGTACCAATTACAAGTCCTGTAAGTCCAAGTGCCCATCCGGCTTTTTTTTGACCAAATTTACCGATCAATGTCTCTGCTATTCTCTGGGCTCCTCCGCTTACCTCCAAAATTCCGCCAAACATGGATCCCAATCCTACCAGAAGCGCAATTCCCTGTAGTGTCTTTCCAACACCTTTCTCTACTGTGTCCGAAATCATCGTAAGCGGCATTCCTGCTCCCGCTCCAATGATGATTGCGGAAATCATCATTGACAGAACCGGATGAAGCTTAAATTTGATGATCAGTACCAGCAGAACCACAATTCCCACCGCCGCCGCGATCATCAGTCTCATTGGATCCGCCGCAAAAGTTGTTTCTTCCATTTTTCTTTTTACCTCCTTGATTCATCTGATGTTTTACAATCTTTCTATGAATTCGTCTGACCTTTTAGGTGGCTTTTACGTCATTTTTCCTTTAGTTGCTGTCTTTTTATTCGAATTCATCTGATGTATTTATAATATATTCTATTCTCCAAAAACGCAATACGGAATTTTATCTAAATTTTTGTATTTATTTTTGTGCAATTTAGCATTTTGACATTGATTTCAAAAAACATTATCATAAGATACAGGAATTATCACATCAGAAATGGAGTAAATCATATGACGAATTTGTTATCAGAAGAAAAAAGTCTTCCTCAAAAAATATCAGAGGACATTATTGCACTTATTTTAGAAGAAAACTTACAACCAGGAGATAAATTACCGAATGAAACCATTCTCTCAGAACGTCTGAATGCAGGAAGAAGTTCTGTCCGGGAAGCCATGAAGCTTCTCGCATCCCGAAATATTGTTACAATCCGACAGGGCTCTGGTACCTATATTGCTTCTTCCCCCGGAATGGTGGATGACCCACTGGGCTTTACCTTTATCGGCAATAAGCAAAAGCTGATCAATGACCTTCTGGAAGTGCGCTTTCTCCTTGAACCCCCTATTGCTGCAATGGCAGCCACACGCGCCGATAAAAAAGACATAAAAAAAATCACCGCACTTTGCGATGAAACGGAAGCATTATTAAAAAGGCATGATGATCACACCCAAAAGGACATTGAATTCCACACAGCCATTGCATTGAGCAGCAAAAATGTTGTTGTTCCCCGTCTGATTCCTGTCATTAACAACTCTATTCCTCTGTTTGTTGAAACAACCAGTGGGGCTCTGCACGAAGAGACAGTCGAAACACATCGAGAGATTGCAGATGCAATTGCCGGGCACGACCCGCTGCGCGCTCAGGATGCCATGTATCTTCATCTGGTATATAACCGTAAGAGAATCCTGCTTATTGAAAAGAATACCGATCAGATATAATTTCACATGTCTCAGCAGCCGCACCATCAAAAGAAGGAGAACATTATGAACAAAATATGTAAATTCCTTACTCTTATTATTCTAATTGTTGCCGTTCTCCTGTTTGGAATTTATCAGTACCGCACCTTCATTCAAACAGAGATTTATCAGGAGAATTCTGAACATCTTCTGGCAACCTATGAACAGGTCAACCGGACCTTTACGCTGTTTACGCAACGCAACTGGAATGTCCTGTCTGACTGGGATGAATATCTGCAGTATATATCAGATTCTGAGAATACTGAAACGGTATGGCATGATTTTGCAGACCGGAAAAACAACTGGCAATACAGTGATTTCTATATGTTTAACGAACACTGTGATTTTCTTACAGCCAACAACCGGAAAGGCACTGCAGACAGTATCCGGAACTGTTTTCAGGAAATGTACAGCTTCGAATGCCCCACTATTTCTGACTATACTGCCAGCAGCGGCAAACATAAGGTCGTCTTTGCGATTCCGTTGAGCCATCCATTTTGCCTTAATAATATAACCTATACAGGCGTCGCTGTCAGTTACGATGTCACTACAGTAGAGGACATGATATCTAATAATGTATATGGCGACAAAAGCAGCTGTTATCTCGTCAATGCAAAGGGACACGTCATTCTTTCTCTGGAATCTCAATCGGAGTTTCTGTCAGAACATGAGAATCTGTTTACCTTTCTGAAGGACAATGCCGTATTTTCAGAGAACACATACGATGCCGTTGAACATGACCTTCAGAAGGTTGTCAAAGGCCGTGCTAAATTTAACATTCAGGGGACTTCATATTACATGGTCTACCAGCCTGTTGGTCTCAATGACTGGAGCATTCTCGGAATTGTGCAGACAGCTGCTGTCAATTCCCCGGATGAAAAAATAATGCATGTTACCATTGCTGCAATCACCGTACTTGCCACCTGCCTGCTTCTTTTACTTCTCAGGCTGTCGTCCTTAAACGCAGAATACAAGCTGAAGCATCAGGAATTACTGCATCAGGCTTTAAAAGCCCAAAAAGAGCAGACTGATCAGCTATTTTACGGAATGACCTGCATTGTAGATCGCTATACAGTCGTTGACCTGTTGAAGGACAGATATGAATACCATGAATACAGTAGCAACAGCCTGTATCCCGAAACTGGCTCCTATCAGAATCTGCTCGATACGGTTGCAAGAAACTATATCGTATTATCCGATACAGAAAATATAAAAATAAGCCATCTGCTGAACAAAGAATACCTGCAGAAAGTGCTGCATAAAGGAAACGGTATCATGAAAATCGAATACAGCAAACGAACAGAAAATGTTTACAAAATTATGAATGTCGTTGCTGTAGAATGGGATGAAGCAGGTATCCCGCAAAAAGTCATGATGATTGCACAGGATATCGGCAAACGACATGAACTGGAGAATCTTGCCAACACAGATGGCCTGACCGGCTTATTCAACGAGCGTTATTTCAGTTCTGTCCTGCACCGCAAAGAACAGAAAAAGCTTCCTTTTGTTCTGTACTATCTTGATCTGGATCATTTCAAGCCTGTCAACGATACCTACGGACATGATATGGGCGATAAACTCCTGAAAGCAGTGGCAGAACGACTTTTAAAATGTATCCGCAGCAATGACTTTGCTTTTCGGATTGGCGGAGATGAATTTGCACTGATTATCAGTGCAGAAATGGAGGATTCACTCTGCATGCAGACGAAAATGCGCATCGTCCAGTCTCTGCTTCTTCCTTATGAAATTGACGGCAAGACACTGCATATCGGTGCCAGCTGCGGCTATGCTGTCTATCCTCTGGAAACAGAAGATACCGGCAAAATCCGTATTCTTGCAGACCAGCGGATGTATGCAGAAAAAAAAGAAAATCATCGGAAAGCCGCAGAGTCTCAGTCCAAAGATCCTTCTCCAAATGACTGAGTGCAAAAGAGGGGCTGTCGGGAAATGTAATTTTTCATCCCGACAGCCCCTGCTGCAATATCTCTCAGCACCACATCTCCCGCCGGATGGCCATATGTATCATTCACCTGTTTGAACTGATTCACATCTATAATTTCCACACATTCCATGCCCTCCATATGAGTGAGATATGTCTCAAAATAGCGTCTGGAATATGTAGCTGTCAATGGATCCAGGAACAGTTTTCGACTCTCTCCACGACTTTTATCCAACAAAAACCTTGTTCCGTTTGCATCGATCCAACGTCCTTCATTCATCTTGGACAGCATTTCCATAACACACGGTGTTCCGTTAATACAAAGATATTTGGAAACGACATAATACATATTGTTTTCGTCGACCTTTTTGGCAAATGGAATAGCATCATCGCCGTGCACGGATTTCGCGCCCAGCTTGTTTACTAGAACCAGTTTGTCTGAGTTATTGAGATCGTCGGCGGCAATACGGTCCAAAGCGTCCACAGTAAACGCTTTATACGCTTGCTCCGCTGCATCATCGTTCTTACTGCTGCTCTGGGCAGCGTCTCCTTCAGAGATTTCGTGTACGGAATTTGCACAACCGACGCATGAGCACAGCAACAAAGCCGACAACAAACAACAGGCACTTCTTCGCATCACTTCATTCATGAGACACCTCCATTGGTTTCTCCAGCGAAAACAGCTAAGAACTTCTATGCGAACAGAATATGGCACTGATGCATAAAACGCCACGCATCGTTGTCGCACGAATGGCTATCGTTCATTGCACGCATTAGACTAATGCATGGGCTAGTGGAAGAGACTCTATGCGGAGTTGGGGAATGTGACGAGATGACGATTGATTCCATCCATGCGATTGCGGCGCTATGCGTCGGCATCGTGCTTATTGCGCTGTCTTGGCTGCTTCCACGGGATTCAGGGGAATATGTACGATGCACGCAATGCCTCAAGTACCGTCAGGCATGCAACTCCATCTGCCCCGCGTGTCTTACGCCCGATTCCCCAACATCCAGCGCGCCGCAATATGCATACATCCTCGCCACGCGCACACGGGGCATGCATATTCAGCTTCTGCTTGCAGTCGGCGAATTCCTCATCTGCGTGGCGCAATGCGCATTACCTTGTCTGATCATCAAAAACATCGTCGACAATGCCGGTCTGCCAACGGCTTATGGCATTGATCAGAACATCAAAATCGCGTTTGTTCTTTTGCTCGTTCCAACTGTCGCCTGCTGGTATGCGTTCCTCGGTTCCGGGCTACGAGGGGAACAAAGCTATTCGCCCACACGCCCGATGGTATTCCGCCGTGGAACGCCATCCGTCGTCAAGGAGCTGCTTTCCGGTCTCGGCTTCGCTCTTACGCAATCGGCCTTGCTATGGCTCGTGATTCGCCCCATGCTGGCCGTCAACGGCGCATCGGCATTCATGCTGGAAGATGGCAGGCCCCTGCTCGCATATGGCATCGGGACCGTCTGCTGCGTTGTCGCATTCGCGATTTCCTGCTGCGTGGCGCCTTGCACGTTCGGCACATTCCGGCACGTACCTCGTGGAGGATACGCCATCGACCAGGCAACCAACGCCGTGAAAGTCTCACATGAACCTTCCGGATTCAGTATTGCCAGCGTATTGGAAATAGCACAAACGCTGTTCGACGATTGCCTTCGCTAGGAAACTGGCTCGCAATGCCGCTAACCAACTGTCAGCCTTGGATGGAATCATTCTTCTGCTAAAATGTATGTACAATATCTAACTTTTGTACATACAAGTGGATGAGGTTTCTGATGAGTGCATCAACGTTGACCATACGGATGGATGACGAACTCAAGCGTTCGGCCGCCGACGTGGCCGAATATTATGGCTTGGATCTCTCGTCAGTGGTGCGCGCCGTATTCAAGCAAATGGTGAATACCGGGCGCATCCCATTGACGTTCGCCCCCGAGGAGCCTAATGGCGAAAGCCTGAACGCCGCTGCCGAAGCGGACAGCTTCATGGCATCGGGCAAGACGGGGCGTTTTACCAACGGACACGACCTGCTCGAAGCGGCGATGCGCTGATGGGCCGGTTGACCGCCGACTTCGCGAAGGCCTTCAGCCGCGATCTGAAAAAGAACGCCAAACGGCGTAACTGGAACCTGACCGAGCTTGAAAAAGTCATCGATCTGGTAGTGGAGAACACCCCGGAAACGCTGGAGGAACTGCACCGCCGCCACAACATGCACACCCTGTCCGGCAATTGGCGCGTACGGTACGAATGCCATGTCGCCAATGCCGGGGACTGGCTGGTGATCTGGTCATCGAACGATTCGGTCGCGTTCTTCGAACGTACCGGCAGCCACGACGAATTATTCCGGTAAACCGACGCTGAGCGAATCGCCAGCGTCGGTTTTGCACATTCCGTACCGCCAAACCGACGCCTACAAGCCTCTCACCATCAGTTTGCCCGACTGGGACTACTCGAGCTGTTCGGAGAGCTCCATCCATTCCATTTCGAGGGATTCAGACTCGTCCGTGACGGACTGCAACTGCTCGTTGAGCTTGCCCAGCCCCTCGTAATCGCTTGGGTCGTGCGCGGCCATCTGCGCTTCCAAATCGGCCTTCTGCTCCTCCAGCTTGGCCAGCTTGCGCTCGATGGCGGAAACGCGCTTCGACGCGTCGTGGAACGCCTTGCCGGTGAGCTTCGGCGTGGAAGCCGACGACGAATCGCCAGTGGAAGGTGAGGAAGCTGTGCCACCTACGGAAGGCGCGGTCGTAGCGGAATCGCCAGCATCGCCATTCTTCCGCGTTTTGCAGTTCTTGCCGGACTTCTCGTCGGCGAACGGATCCTTGCCGTTCTTGATGGCCTCGGTCATGTCGAGATAATCCTGCACGCCGCCGGGCAGATGGCGGATCTTGCCGCCGATCAGCGCGAACTGCTGGTCGGTGACGCGTTCGAGCAGGTAGCGGTCGTGGGAGACGACGATCAGCGTGCCCGGCCAAGTGTCGAGCAGATCCTCCATCACGGCGAGCATGTCGGTGTCGAGGTCGTTGCCCGGCTCGTCCATGATGAGCACGTTCGGCTCGTCGAGCAGGATGAGCAGCAGCTGCATGCGGCGCTTCTGCCCGCCCGAGAGGTCCTTGATCGGCGTCATGAGCTGTGCGGATTCGAAGCCGAGACGCTCCATCATCTGCCCCGGCGTGGTCTCCTTGCCGTCCACGATGTAGCTCGGCTTGTAGCGGCTCAGCACTTCCTTGATCTTGTATTTGCCGAGCTTCTCCAGCTCGTCGAGACGCTGCGAAAGCACCGCGAACTTCACGGTCTTGCCGATGTTCACATGGCCGGCGGTCGGGGTGATCGTGCCGTCGAGGATCTTCAGCAGGGTCGATTTGCCGGCACCGTTCGCGCCGACGATGCCGAAGCGGTCGCCCGGGCCGATCAGCCACGTCACGTCGTCGAGGATCTTGCGGCCGGTCACGGTGACCTTCTGCGCCGCGGACGTGACCTCCGGCGTGGATGCGTCGGCGTCGTCACCCGACTCGTGCGACTCCTCCTCGGCCTGCCGGGCGGCCTGCGCCGCCTGTCGCGCCTCGGGCACGCCGGCGTCCACCAACCGCGGATCGGTCAGATCGTCGACGGCGACCTCCACGCTGCCGTGCGCCTGCGGCTCGGCATACATGGCCGGCACCACGTCCACGCGCGAGGCCGAAGCTTCCATTTCCGCCACATCCGGATCGATATCGGCCTCGCCCTGCGCATGTTCGAAGATCTGCGTCACGTCGATGAGATCGACCACCTGTTTGCCGAGACGCGACGTGGCCATCTGCTTCAGCTCCAACGTGTTGCGCACCGGTGGCACGTCGGCGATGAGCTCGCGCGCCGCCTTGACATGGAACTTCTGCTTGGTGGAGCGGGCGCGGGCGCCACGGGTGAGCCAGGCAAGCTCCTTGCGAGCCAGGTTGCGGCGCTTCGTCTCGCGCACGTCGGCCTGGCGGTCGCGCTCCACGCGCTGCAGCATATACGCGGAGTATCCGCCTTCGAACGGGTCGATCACGCCGTCGTGGACCTCCCACATCGATTCGCATACCTCGTCGAGGAACCAACGGTCGTGGGTGACGAGCAGCAGCGCGCCCTGGCCGGACGGCCAACGGTTCTTCAAGTGCTCGGCGAGCCAGTGGATGGTCACCACGTCCAAATGGTTCGTGGGCTCGTCAAGCGCGAGAATGTCCCAGTCCTTGAGCAGCAGGCGGGCAAGGTCGGCGCGGCGACGCTGGCCGCCGGACAGGGAGCCGATCTTCGCGTCCAGACTGATGCCGCCGAGCAGCGCCTCCACGATCTCGCGCGACTTAGTTTCCGCGGCCCATTCGTAATCTTCTCGCCCTTCCAACGCGGCTTCGCGCACCGTGGCGTTGTCGTCGAGCGGGTCACGCTGGTCGAGCATGCCGAACGTCAGTCCATTGCGCATGGTCACGCGACCGGAATCCGGTTCCTGCGTGCCTTTGAACAGGTGCAGCAGCGTGGATTTGCCGTCGCCGTTCTTGCCGACGATGCCGATGCGGTCGCCTTCGAAAACGCCCTGCGTCACATCGGTGAAAATATTCTTGGTCGCGAAAGCGAGCGAAACGTGTTCAAGTCCCAAATCATAAGTCGGCATAACTCACCAATGTAGCGCGTCGGCGGAACACCGCCTCCCGCACACGTATTTGGGGCTTGCTCACCAGCTGCATGATGCGAAACGTAGACAGGAGACCTTGGAATGTAGGCAACGAAAACGCCCTAGAAGATTCCGTAGGTGGTTTTCCGCTTCCGTAGGTGGTTGTCTTCGGATACCGCACGAAGAAAAGCCTTAAATTCAGCCTTTCCGAAACACTGGTCCATCACCCAACCACCTACGGAACTCAGGAACCACCTACGGAAGGCACTCAGCTGGCGATTCAGTGGGGCGTGTAGCGGGCAGAACGCTTATCAGCGCTCCAGCGTTGCGGCATAGGTGCTGCACCGGGCCGCGAATCCGGAGAAAACCTGATCGGCCATCGGCTGCAGCTGCGGATTGTATTCGGCGAAGGCGTCACGTAGCTGCGATTTCGAACCGCCGGCGGCCTTCAAATCCTTCACCATGCACGGCTCGTCCAGCCACTCGTCCAACAACGTGGGGGTGACCTCCAGGTGGAATTGCAGGCCAAGCGCCGAACCGAACCGGAACGCCTGGTTCTTCGTCTTCGCGCTTTTGGCCAACGGCTGTGCGCCTTCCGGCAGGGTCACCACGTCGTTGTGCCAGTGCAGCACGTCCAACGTCTTGTTCCACATGGAGAAGTAGTCGTGCTTGTCGATGCGTTTAATCGGCGCGAATCCGATTTCCGGCTCGCTGCCCTTCTTGAGTTTCGCGCCCAGCGCGGTGGCAATGATCTGATGTCCGAGGCACACGCCCAGCAACGGTTTGCCGACGCTGACGGCGGCGCGTACGAGTTTGGATTCCGCTTTGAGACCGGGATACTTGTCAGTGTCGAGCGCGCCCATGGGGCCGCCCATAATCACGATGCCGGAGACGTCACTGAAATCGGGAAGATCGGGCTTTTTCTCTTTGGCGATGTTCATCACTTCATACGACATGCCCAAGTCGTCGAGACTATCCAAAATGCGCCCCGGTTTCTCCCACGGGACGTGTTGAAGAATCAGCACATGCGATTGCGTCATGCCACTATTTTTACATCATCTGCGTAAATGACGCTCGCGATTCGGCTCTGTGTCTGCATACGTTCGCAATACGATGCCGTGCATATGCCGGGAAAACCAAGCGTCATGTCCGATTCTGGCAATATTCTCGTGACTATGACAAACACGCAGGAACCGCAGAATACCAACACTTCCGGCGCTCTTGCGGTGGCGAAGGCCGCCGCGGGGCTGAAGCTGTACGACACCGCATCGCACGCCGTGTCGTCCTTCACGCCGATCAAACCAGGTCAGGTCGGTATCTACGTGTGTGGCGCCACCGTGCAAAGCTCACCGCATATCGGCCACATCCGCGCCGCCGTCGCGTTCGACGTGGTGCGCCGCTGGTTCGAGCGTCTGGGCTACAAGGTCACGTTCGTGCGCAATGTCACCGACATCGACGACAAGATCCTCGACAAGGCCGCCGCCGCGGGCCAGCAGTGGTGGGAGCGCGCGTATATCTACGAACGCGAGTTCACCGAGGCGTACAGCAAGCTTGGCGTGGAGCCGCCGACGTACGAGCCGCGCGCCACCGGCCACATGATCGACATGATCGACCTCATCAAGAAGATCATCGACAACGGCCACGCTTATGTGGTGCGTGACGCGGACGGCAACCCGACCGGCAACGTCTACTTCGACGTGGCGAGCTGGCCGCATTACGGCGAGCTGACGCACCAGAAGCAGACCGCGGTTTCCGACGCGGCTTCCGAAGTGACCGACGCGATGGGACCGTCCGTGGACAACGCGGGCAACGACAAGTACAATCCGGTCGACCCTGCCGACATGTCCCCCGACAAGCATGATCCGCGCGATTTCGCGCTGTGGAAGGCGCCGAAGGATTCCGATCCGCTCGACGCGCGCTGGAATACCCCGTTCGGCACGGGCCGTCCGGGCTGGCATATCGAATGCTCCGCGATGAGCCACCGCTATCTGAAGGACATGTTCGACATTCACGGCGGCGGTCTTGATCTGCGATTCCCGCACCACGAGAACGAGATGGCGCAGACGCGCGCCGCCGGTTACGATTCGGCCGCGCGCTGGATGCATTCCGCCTGGGTCACCGCGAAGGGCGAGAAGATGTCGAAGTCGCTCGGCAACGGCCTGTCCGTGCCGGCGGTGCTGGCCGAGCATTCCGCTTGGGTGGTGCGTTACGCCCTCGGTTCCGTGCAGTACCGTTCCATGCTGGAATGGTCCGACCAGACGCTTGCCGAGGCGCAGTCCGCGTACGACCGCGTGGCGAACTTCATCGAGCGCGCGGGCGCTGCCGTCGGCGAACAGCCGTCACGAGAAGAGATTATGGCGATTTCCGCCGACGCGCTTCCCGCCGATTTCGTTGCCGCGATGAACGACGACATCAACGTTTCGGGCGCTTCCGCCGCGATTTTCACGGCGATCCGTTCCGGCAACACGTTGCTGTCGGAGCTGGCCGACCGCGCCGATTCGGACGTGGCGAAGGCCGAGGTTCGCGAGGCGCTGGTGAACGTGCGTGCGATGCTCGACACGTTGGGCTTGGATCCGCTGGCGAAGCCGTGGGTTTCCGACGGTGCCGCAGGTGGTGCGGCTGGTGCCGGAGCCGATTCCGCCGAGCATGACGCGCTCGACAAGCTGGTTTCCGAACAGCTTGCGGAACGTGCCGAAGCGCGCAAGGCCAAGGATTTCGCACGTGCCGACGCGATCCGTGACGCGCTGGGCGCGGCCGGCATCGCCATCGAGGACGGTCCGCAAGGCTCCACTTGGTCGCTGAAGTAGGCAATCGCACCCATTTCATCCGCTATCCGCGTGAAACGCTAGACTGAGGAACATTATGGCAGCATTTAGTTCTTTGACAGACCGGCTCTCGAATGCGTTCAAGCATCTGAAGAGCAAGG
>OLQA01003072.1_pt1 | contig 12286 bp, 10 predicted proteins | sample 1673151 | NCBI WGS metagenome assembly OLQA01 (sample SAMEA3136760, study PRJEB25190) | human gut metagenome | biome: human gut; feature: human-associated habitat; material: faeces | place: Austria | collected 2013 | reverse complement strand
ATCGTCTAATTTGGACTTAGAACGAATCCCATGTGTACGCGGGCCATATGCAATATTATCGTAAATACTCATTGGAAAAAGATTTGGTTTCTGGAAAACCATACCAACTCTTTTTCTTAATTTATTTACATCTATATCCTTGTAAATATTCACACCATCTAATGTAATGTTACCTGTTATTTTACATTCAGGTACTAAATCATTCATTCTGTTTAAAGATTTAAGCACTGTAGATTTTCCACAACCTGAAGGTCCAATAAACGCTGTAATTTCATTAGGTGGAACACTTAAATTTACATTTTTAATTGCATGGAAATCTCCGTAATAGAGATTCATATTTTCTATATCAAATTTTCCCATCTTTTTTCCTTTCCGGATTATACTAAGTAACTTTTCATGCATAAAACTAAAGTTACCTGTTTCACGTATTATTTTTTACTTTAATTTCTACTGTTTTCCCTTGCTAACTTTTTTAGCCGCAATTTGTGATAATCCGTTGATTATTAAAATTATTAAAAGTAATATTACTGCTGTTGCATAAGCCTGATTTATGTACAAACCTTCTGACAATAAACAATACATGTGAACTGCCAAAGTTCTTGTTGATGCAAATAAACTGTCAGGCACTGCTGCCATTGAACCTGCAGTAAATATTAAAGCTGCACTTTCGCCTACAATTCTACCTATTGCCAAAATTACACCTGACAAAATTCCCGGTATAGCTGACGGCAAAACAATTAAGAATATTGTTCTTAATTTTCCGGCACCTAATCCATAGCTTCCTTCTCTAAATAAATCAGGTACTGCTATTAGTGATTCTTCTGTTGTTCTTATAATTGTTGGAAGAACCATCATTGCCAAAGTTAAAATTCCTGCAAGCATTGAGTAGCCCCATTTAAAAGCAATTACAAATGATAAAAATCCAAACAAACCAAAAACAATTGATGGAATTCCCGCCAAAGTTTCTGTAGTTACTCTAATTACTTTTACAAGTTTAGAACCTCTTTTTGCATACTCTACTAAGTAAATTGCTGCTGCAATTCCTACCGGCACTGCTATAACTAATGTTAATGCAACTACAATTATTGTATTTATTATTGCCGGTGTCATTGACACATTCTGGGAATTATATTTCCATGCAAACAAGTCTCCATTAATGTATGGTATACCATTAATTAATATATAAATTATCAGGTATAACATGGATACTAAAGTAATTGCTGTTGCCAAATAAACCAATGCTTTCATTATGTAGGACTTTGATTTTCTTAATTTTTCTCTGAAATCACTATTATTCATTATTCAGTCCCCCTTCTATTTATAAGTGAAAAGCATACATTTATTATCAAAATAAATACAAACAACACAACTGCTGTTGCTATTAATGCGTTTCTATGAATTCCCTGTGGGGCATAAGCCATTTCCAAAACAATGTTAGATGTTAATGTTCTTGTACCACTTAAAATACTATCCGGTATCATTGCCTGGTTACCTGCAACCATAACTACCGCCATTGTTTCACCTATGGCTCTTCCCATGCCAAGGATAATTCCTGACATTACACCGGACTTTGCTGCCGGAATAACAGTCTTAAAAATACTTCTTTCTTTTGTTGCTCCCAGTGCAAGCGAACCTTCATAATAACTTTCCGATACACTGCGAAGTGCAGATTCTGTAGGTCCGATGATCGTCGGCAGGATCATGATTCCCAGAAGGAGGGATGCCGCCAGCCAGCTGGTTCCGGTTCCGCCAAATGTGTTTCTGATCAGTGGAACCATAAGTACCAGTCCGAAAAATCCATATACGATAGAAGGAACACCTGCCATCAGCTCAATTCCGGATTTCAGTGGACGATAGATTTTTTTCGGACAATAGCGAGCCATAAATACTGAAGTAAATAAGGCGATCGGAACTCCAACCAGAATCGCTCCACCTGTTACATAAATACTGGCAATGATCATTGGAAAAATTCCAAATTTGTCATTGGACGGTTTCCATACCGTTCCAAGAAGAAATTTCAGCGGTCCAATTTTGGCAATTGCCGGGATTCCATTGGCAAAAAGGAACAAACATATCAGAAATACTGCCAAGACTGAAGCACAGGCAGCCACCATAAAAACAATTTTCATGGCCTGTTCTTTAAATCTATTCATACAGGACTCTTCCTCTCTTATACTCATCATCAGATAACACCACTGGTGTTTCTTTTGATATACAATACCAGACATACACGAAGCCCGGAAATCCGGGCTTCCTGCTTAAGTCTATATCTATCGGTCTTACTTATTTCGCAAGGTCTTCCCAATCTGTTGTTTCACCTGTGAAGATTGCTTTTACCTGGTCACTTGTCAGTTCATCAATATCATTGTCATTGTTTACTACTACTGCAATACCATCTCTTGCAATCTCAGTAGCTGTAAGATTTTCTTTTGTTTCTTCGTCTTTCAGTTCACGGGATGCCATACCAATATCACAGATACCTTCTGCTGCGGATGTGATACCTGTTGTGGAATCGCTCTGCTGTACTTCTACAGTGATCTTACCGCCATTTGCTTTCTCATATGCTTCTTTCAGTTTTTCCATAACCGGTGTTACAGAAGAAGAACCAGCTACTACAACTTTACCTTCTGCATCGCTCTGCTCGTAAGCTTTTGCATCATCTGCTACTTTAATGTATCCATTGTCTTCAACAATCTGCTGTCCATCTGCACTCATGATGTAGTTTTCAAAATCTTGTGCTGCATCGCTGAGTTTGTCAGTTGTAATGATGTTGAATGGACGGGATACTTTGTATGTATCGTTTGCTACATTTTCTGCTGATGCCTCGGCACCATCGATCTTAACTGCTTTTACTGTATCATTCAGAGAACCAAGTGAGATGTATCCGATTGCATTCTCATCACCAGCTACTGTTGTCATCATAACAGATGTGCTGTTTGTGATGCTTGCATCTTCTGTTGTCATATCTACTTTTTCATCTCCCTGTTTCTCTTCGATTCCAAACAGTTCAATGAATGCTCCTCTTGTTCCTGATCCGTCTTCACGGGATATAACATCAATGCTTCCGCTTGCTGCGCTTGCAGTTGCTGCGAATGCGGTTGTTCCAATAAGTGCTGCTGTAATGATTGCTAAAACTTTTTTCTTCATAATGATAAATCTCCTCTTTATTTTGCTTTATTTAATTTTTGTATTTCTCATTGACAATTGCAATTATATGGGAGAAAAGTAAAATGCATAATCACATGCGTGTAAAATCTTTGTAAAAATGATTTTTCAAAAAACTTTGACCTGTATCTAAAAGATAGTTATAATAAACTTATATTAAGATTGCTATATGCACCGTAACAGATTCTTTTTCGTATCACATAACAGGAAAGGGATATAGTATGAAAAAAATAACGATTAAAAACACAGACCTTGAGCTTTCTCCAATGGGAATGGGCTGCGTAAATGCCGGTATCAAATGGGATGGAGGGGATGCTTTCAGAATTTTTGATGCTTTTCTGGATATGGGCGGAACCGTTTATGACACTGCCCGCGTATATGCCGACTGGATTCCTTCTGAAATCGGCCGCAGTGAACGTGTACTTGGACAGTGGCTTCGCGAAAGCGGGAAACGTCATGACATTATTCTTGTCTCCAAAGGCGGACATCCGGATATGACACCTGCCGTTCCGGACATGCATGCTTCTCGGATTTCAGCAGAAAATATGCGTCACGATCTGGAACTTTCTCTCCGCGCGCTTGGTACTGATTATATTGATGTTTATTTTTATCACAGAGATAATGAGGCGATTCCTGCCAGTGAACTAATTGAAGTTATGGAAGAATTTCGAAAAGAAGGTAAGATTCGCTATTATGCATGCTCCAACTGGAGTACTGCACGTATGAAAGAAGCCGATGCTTATGCAGCATCCAAAGGATACCGTGGTTTTGTCGCAAATGAAGCTCTGTTTAATATTGCTTCTGCTTCCATGAAACCTCTTGAAGACGATACATTGAAGATCATGGATCAAGAAATGCAGCAATATCATATAGAAAATCCACAGAATCTGGCCATGCCATATATGTCTGTAGCCAGTGGATTTTTCCACAAATTATATGCCGGCGGTGCTGATGCTGTCAGAAATTCTGAATACTACACTCCTGAAAACCTCAAGATTGCAGAGGGCCTTCACGGGCTAATGGAAGAATACCATATTTCTCTTACGCAGGCGATTCTCGGCTATCTGACCTGCCGTGATTTCACCTGTCTGCCACTTTATGGTCCAAGAAATATCGAAGATCTCAAAGATGCAATGGGAACTTTTTCTATTCCATTCCTTAAAGAATATTATCCAGAGGGCTGATCTTTTTAATATCCATACACAAAAAGAGACTGTGACTCATTGTTTTGAGCCATAGTCTCTCTTTTTTATGCCATATTATTGGCCATTTTGTATTTATATAACATTTCTGCGTGATTCTGCTCTTCTACCTGAATATCTGCAAGCAGCTTGCGCACACCGCTGTCGCCAAAAGCAAATACTTCTGAGTTATATTCTCCTGACACCAGCTTTTCTGTCGCAATACAATCTGTTGCAAGAAATGAATCCTGCTGTTTATCCTCCGGTGAACTCATTGCTGTGTAAGTTGCCTTTGGCTGATAATCTCGTCCATCACTGTCATTACAGTTGCACTGCGGAACTTCTCCTCTCAGCACACAGTCAAGAGAATCATAATGTTCACGTTCTTTTTGCTGTAAAGTCTGAAAAAGATTTTTCAGCTCAGGATCTTTTGCCTGCTGTGCATATCTGCCATATTTCTCAATGCAGCTTTTTTCCTGTGTCTGTAAGTCTTCAATCGTTGTGCGTTCTTTTTCTTTTAATATCATCGTACCTGCTTCCTCTCTTTCATTTTGCAATACGATGATAGTATCTGTCATATAGAAAAATTTATGCAGTTTTTCCCAAAATAATCTCAATCAGATATTTGTCCAACATAATGGTACGGTTCCATGGATTGAGAATCACACCTTCAATCTCATCTGTCTGAAGAGTCAGTTCAAATAATTTGTCGATATCCGTCAAAAACGTTGATTTGACGCTTCCGCCGCCTTTCAGTTCCTCTTCAAAACTGGTAAATGCAACCCACCAGTTCTTACCATCTTCTGTTCTGACTGCTTCCAGGCGAAGCTGACCGTCACCACCGGGTGGTTCTACAGCAATGATAAGCTGACCAGCATCTTTCATGCGTCTGCGGATAACGGTAAGTGTATGCGCCAGCATCTCCTGTGTAGTTTCTTTTTGAAGCCCGGCAATTGCTTTTTCTATTTTATCATTGCCCTGAAGTCCCTCATCTGCTTTGTAATCTTTCATGATCATATCTACTCCTCATTTATTTTTCAGGATTTTATGCCTGTTTTCCTTCCAGTAATTTAATGGAACGGCGGATACACCAGATGCAGGTCGGTCCAATATAACAACTGGCCGCTATCCATGCAGCCTGATCTGCAAAACAGATTGCTGTATAACCCATAGTTCCTACAAATCCAACACTTACAATTACTCGTCCGATCATTTCCATAACACCTGAGAAAATAGCTCTTCCGGAATATCCCAGCCCCTGCGTCACCATTCTGCACACATTGAGGATTCCAAGAATTCCGAAGAAGAATCCCAGACAACGCAGATATTTTGCAGATGCATCCAGAACTGCAGTCGCATTTTTACTCAAGAAAATCATTGAAAGTGGTCTTCCGAAAAAAATCAGTATCAGACCGGCACTAAAACCATAAATGCATCCTGCGATCGTTGCCTCAAGTGCACCTTTTTTGATTCGCTCCGGCTGACATGCACCCAGATTCTGACTACAGAAAACAGAAGCGGCCGTTCCAATCGCATCAAATGGACACAGAAGGAACTGCTTAATACGCATACCCGCTGTAAAAGCAGAAACATAAATACTTCCAAGTCCATTGTTCGCCGCCTGCATGACCATACTTCCGATTGCTGTGATCGAGAACTGAAATCCCATCGGAAGTCCCATGCCCAGAAGTTCCCCGACAGCATCCTTTTGCATGATCATGTTTTCTTTCTCCGGGCGAAGAAACTGCATCTTCCCTCTTATATAAAAGAAACAGAGAATTCCACTGATCGCCTGTGCTGTGATCGTAGCGATCGCAGCTCCCATACATCCCCATTTCAAAACAATAATACAGAACAGATCCAGAAAGATATTCAGAACTGCAGAAAAGCCCAGGAACAGGAAAGGTGTCCGGCTATCGCCTACAGAACGCAGAATGCTGGACAGATAATTGTACAGCAGTGTAAATGGTATTCCGATAAAAATGACGATCAGATATGCATACGCATTTCCAAAAATATTATCCGGAACAGAAAGCAGATGCAGGATCTGTCCACAGGATAACGAACAGGCAATCATAAGGATTGCCGCAATAATTGCTGTAAGTACCGCGCCATTAAATATGTAATTTCGCATAGTACGATGATCCCCGGCGCCAAAATATCTGGCAACAGGAACGCCAAAACCGGCACAGCATCCAATACAGAAGCCTAAAACCAGAAACTGTACACTGCTGCTCGATCCAACACTTGCAAGCGCATCAGCACCAAGAATCTGACCTACGATTGCCGCGTCAATAATATTATAAGTCTGCTGAAGGAGATTCCCCATCAACAGCGGCAGTGCAAACTGAAGCATTAGTTTCAGCGGGCTGCCCTTTGTCATAGATGTTGACATTTTTCACCTTCTATATGTAATTCTTTCATTCTCAGATAACTTTTCTGACTGATAAATTATAAGTCTCCCAGTGCTCTCATGTCAATTTGAACTACTACAGAATCTTCTTTAATTCCAGTAAATCATGAATGATGTGGTCCGCTGGTTTTCCACTTTTCAATTTTTCTTCTTTATACTTTTCCACCGAAGGCAGATACCAGCATGTGGACATTCCATAAGCCCTGCCACCGGTAATATCCGCAGTCAGGGAATCACCTATCATCATACATTCCTCCGGACATACTCCCGGAAGTTCTTTCATGCAGCCATCAAAAAACGCTTTGCCCGGCTTGTCTGCTCCTACTTTTTCGGAAACAAAACAGTGCGCAAAATATTTCAACATATCTGCCTTCTTCAGACGATTAATCTGCTGACCATATGGTCCGTTGCTTGCCGCACACAGACAGTAATCTTTCTCTTTTAAATATGTAAGAATTTCTTCTGCCCCATCAACCGGTACAGCGCTTAAGTTGAGAAGTATACGGAATTCTTTTTCCATTTCAACTCCGTCAGCCTCCAGTCCAAGATGCCCAAGAATTGCCTGCCAGCGCACATAAAACAGGTCGTCCATCGTCAGTTCTTTGCGCTCGATACGCTGCCAGATCTTATTATTTTCCTCTGTAAAAGCAGCAAACATTTCTGATTTATATTCCAGTCCCGCTTTCTGAAAGCACTGCTCCATTGCCCAGGATGCGGCCGCATCAAAATCCAGAAGCGTATTGTCAATGTCCAGAAAAAGGACTTTTATCTTGTCATTCATATTGTGGTATCCTTTAACTTTTTTATGATATCTTTCAAAAACTTTTCACGTTTAGTCGGAATCTCCCTTTTGAATTCTACATTCTTGCTTCACCAAAAAACTCTTTGTTAACCACTTGATCACCTGCTTTTCTTCCAAAGATCTACAATTAACATTATATTTATTATGCCATATATTGTCTGTATTCACAATTATTGTTTACGATTCCACTGAATGTGCCGGAGAATTTCTTTCCATTTACCACCCAAAATAGTAAAAGATGAAGTATTTTTAAGATTCCGTAAAATGTCTATTAAACCTCCGTAAATGCTATTGTTTTCTGAAAATTCAAGTGTTATACTTCACATCGTCAACTGAGGACGAACAATCAGGCCTGTGTATCCTTTCAGTTCAACTTACCATATTTCTCTTAATTTAAAGGAGTTTATAATTATTATGAAAAGAAAATTAATCGTCGGTTTTTTAACTCTCTGCTCTATTGCAACTGTATGTCCTTCTGTTTATGCTTCCACTGACCACTACACAGACAGCAGCGTTACCGGTGCTGTCTCCGGCTGGTCTGACTGGGATGCAAACTGGGCAGATACAGCCGCAGATTTTACAAAAGTTTCTCTTACCCCAGGTGCTGATGATACACAGCTCAACTTTGCATGGTACAGCGAAAAAAGTGACAGCGCCGCTACTCCTGTTGTACATTTTGGAACTGATAAAGATAATCTTGAAACATTTGAAGGTACTGCCGGTGATGTAGATCAGGAGCTTACCGGTGACAAAGCCTATGAATATAATCACGTAACTGTAACTGGCCTCGAACCAGAAACAACCTACTATTATACAGTAGAAAAAAATGGTCAGCAGACAGACGTATGCGAATATAAAACTCAGAAAACAGATACCGTAAAAATGCTCTACGTCGGTGACCCACAGATTGGTGCTTCCAAAGGTCAGACTCAGAACGGTGCAGAACTGACAAATGAATCCGGTGCTGCCAATACTGCTGCTGAAAACGATGGTTTTTCCTGGAATCGTACTCTGAATACTGCACTTTCCGAAAATCCAGATGTGAACTTCGTTATCTCTGCGGGTGACCAGGTAAACAAAACAGGTGAAGCCAAAGAAGAAGAATATGCTTCCTACCTGAGTGCAGATGCCCTGAAATCTCTTCCTGTAGCAACAACAATCGGTAACCATGATTCCCTGAATCCTGATTATTCCTATCACTTCAATAACCCGAATAATACTGAAAACGGTAAAACTGCTGCTGGCGGTGACTACTATTACAGCTATGGCGAGGGACTTTTCATCGTTCTGAACACCAACAACTACAATGTAGCAGAACATCAGAACACCATTGAAGAGGCTGTAAAAGCTTATCCGGATGCAAAATGGCGTATCGTAACCATCCATCAGGATATTTACGGTTCCGGACTTGACCATTCTGATACAGATGGTATGATTCTCCGTACTCAGCTTACTCCTGTATTCGATGCAAACGATATCGACGTTGTTCTTCAAGGTCATGACCATACTTACAGCCGTTCCAAAATGCTCTACGGTGATGGACAGACACATGAAAAATATGAGTTCAGTCTGAATGCCGACGGTACAGACTACGACTGGGAGCACGCTACAAACGTAGATACCGGTGACCAGATCACACTCTCTCCAGAAGAAGGAGATACTGATGCCGAAGCGGCTCTGGATGCATTCCATGAAGACAACAACTGCTACACTATTGAAGATGTAGATGGAAATACTGTTACAGATCCACAGGGAATCCTCTATATGACAGCAAACTCCGCTTCCGGTTCCAAATATTATGAACTGCTTTCCACTCAGCAGGATTACATCGCAGCCCGCAGCCAGAATTGGCTTCCAAGCTACTCCGTGATCACAATGACTGCGGATTCCTTCTCCATTGATACCTACCAGATCACTGATGACGGCAAAGCAGAAGCTATTGATGATACCTTTACAATCCAGAAAACAGCCGAGAAATAATAATGAGTAAAAAAGTAGTCCGATATCTTATTTATTTACTATTTGTCTGTGTGTTCGGTGTTTTTGTCTTCAAGCTTAATCAGGTTGAAAAAACAGAACTGGTCGTCCGGACAGGTCAGACATTTGAAAAAGCAGAAGTCACACAAATCCTCGAGGATAACCTCGATTCCAATGGAACTCGTGTCGGTGAGCAGAAAGTGCGTGTAAAAATGCTCACCGGCGCACGAAAAGGAAAAGAACTTGATATCACCAGCAGTTCCGGATATCTCTTTGGTGCCGCCTGCAAAGCCGGAATGAAAGTTATCGTCATGCAGAGTATTGCCGGTGAAACCACAATCGCCAGCGTTTACTCTCAGGATCGCGAGTGGGTCATTTACATTTTCGCCCTGCTCTATCTTCTCGCCTTATGTGTCATTGGCGGAAAACAGGGAATCAAGGGATGCCTTGGACTGATCTTCACCTTTTTCTGTGTGATCTTTGTCTACCTTCCACTTGTATATCTGCGTTTTTCACCGTTCTGGGCCGCTGTTTTTATCTGTTTTCTCACCACGCTGGTCACCATGTATCTCATCGGTGGTCCTACAAAAAAGACCTGTGCAGCGACACTTGGCACACTGGCAGGCGTTGTTCTGGCCGGTCTTTCCGCATGGTGCTTCAGCAATGCATCCGGGATTTCCGGTTACAATGTATCTGATATCGAGACACTTATGACTCTGTGGAATACCAACCGTATCCAGGTAGGTGGTCTTCTTTTCTCTGGACTTCTGATTTCATGTCTCGGAGCCGTTATGGATGTCGCCATGTCGATCAGCAGTGCCATTGATGAAATTTACAAACAGAACACCGCCTTAAGCCGAAAGGAACTGTTCAAAGCAGGCATGCGTGTCGGAAGAGACATGATGGGCACAGACAGCAATACTCTGATCCTCGCATTTGCCGGAAGCAGCGTCAGCACACTTCTTCTGGATTATGCCTATGACCTTCCATATCAGCAGATCATCAATTCTAATAACATCGGTATCGCGATCATGCAGGGACTTGCAGGCAGCTTCGGAATCGTGCTTTCTGTCCCGCTGACAGTTCTGATCTGTACAGTTTTGTTTCATAAAAATGAAACTGCTTCGCAGAGATAATTATTTTCCACTGAATGTGCCGGAGAATTTCTTTCCATATTTTATATAAAAAACTCTCTCCTTCTACCATTTACACACATACTTATTTGCGTTAGAATAAAGACATCGGGTCAGATATTTTCTGGCCCTTAATTAAACTTTATGTAGAGGGGAAATTGAAAATGAAAGAAAAAGGAAGTAGTTTTTCCGGATCGATCGGCTTCGTTCTGGCTGCTGCCGGAAGTGCCGTAGGTGTTGGAAATATCTGGAGGTTCCCATATCTCTGTGCCAAAGACGGCGGTGGATTATTCCTGCTGGTCTATCTGGTACTGGTACTGACCTTCGGATTTGTATTACTGACAACAGATGTTGCAATCGGTCGAAAAACCAAGAAAAATGCGCTCAGGGCTTTTGAAGCGCTCAATCCGAAATGGAAATTTCTTGGTAAACTGACATTTCTAGTTCCAACACTGATCATGACCTATTACTCTGTCATTGGTGGCTGGATCACGAAATACTTTGTTAGCTATATTATATCTGATGGAAAAGATGCTGCGACTGATGGATATTTTACAGCTTTCATCACATCAGATATTGCACCGATCGTATTTATGCTGGTCTTTCTTGCACTGACCGCATGGATCGTATATCGCGGTGTAGAAAAAGGAATCGAAAAATTTTCCAAGATCATCATGCCAGGACTGATTCTTCTGATCCTGGTCATCGCGATTTTCTCACTGACACTGACACATACCGATGCAGACGGAACTGTCCGTACCGGTATGGAGGGACTTGCTTTTTATGTAAAGCCAGATTTCAGTGGGCTCACTGTGAAGCGTTTCCTGGAAATTCTTCTGGATGCAATGAGCCAGCTTTTTTTCTCCTTAAGCGTTTCCATGGGAATCATGATCACCTACGGTTCTTATGTAAAAAATGAAGTCAATCTGAACAAAGCAACAAACCAGATTGAAATTTTTGATACCGGCGTTGCATTCCTTGCAGGAATGATGATCATCCCGGCTGTATTTGTATTTCTTGGCACAGATGGCATGGCTTCCGGACCAAGCCTTATCTTCATTTCATTACCCAAAGTATTTGATTCAATGGGTGTTCTGGGACAACCTGTAGCAATTGCTTTCTTTCTGATGATGGGATTTGCTGCACTTACCTCCTGCGTCTCCGTTATGGAAACTCTGGTTGCCAACTGCATGGAACTTTATCACAAACCACGTAAAAAAATGTGTGGGGCTGTCGGTATCTATTCTCTGATCACAGCTGTAGTAATCTGCCTTGGATATAACAAGCTGTACTTTGAACTGAAACTTCCAAATGGGTCTGTAGGGCAGCTTCTGGATGTCATGGACTATATCAGTAACAGTTTCCTGATGCCGTTTATCTCTCTTCTGACCAGTATTCTGATCGGATGGGTAATTGGTCCGGACTGGATCATAGGCGAAGTAGAACGCAATGGCGAACACTTCAAACGTGCCGGTCTTTATCGCTTTATGATTCGATATGTGGTACCGATCGTTATGCTGATCCTGTTCCTGGTATCTACCGGATTTGCAGATCTGATCTTGTGAACTACTCGGCAACTGAGTTACCAGAGCATCTGAAATCTGGCGGGATACCG
>OLQA01003067.1_pt1 | contig 12298 bp, 10 predicted proteins | sample 1673151 | NCBI WGS metagenome assembly OLQA01 (sample SAMEA3136760, study PRJEB25190) | human gut metagenome | biome: human gut; feature: human-associated habitat; material: faeces | place: Austria | collected 2013 | reverse complement strand
CAACACTTTCAAGTGCCTGCTGGAAAGATGTACTTACCTGTGGATATACAGGAGTCTTTGGTCTTGGGTGTCCATATTTACTCAGCTGCTCGTACAGTGCTTTGTAATTTTCGTCTGTCTGGAATACATCGATCTGTTCAAATGCTTTATATGTAGACGGAAGTGATTTTGCTTCATTCCAGATCCTTACACCACTTTCCACACCACTCATCCATTTGACCAGCTCTGTTGCACCTTCAATATTGTCTGTTTCTGAAGATGCTGCAAATGCCCAAGAGCCTGTCGGTGTATATCTTTCACCATCCCAGTCATCACCAACTACATAAGGTGCAACGCCAAGATTCACATCCGGATAGTTCTCGTAGATTGTGTTGACTTCCCACGCACCGTCAAATTTGAAAGCTGCTCTTCCACTTTCAAACAGATTCTCGATCGGAGCTTCGGACATGTATTTGTTCTCTACGATCTGGTGGAAATAATTCATAACTTCAACATTCTTTTCTGAATTGAAATATCCGTCCACTGTCAGTCCGTCTTCGCTTACCAGGTCTCCACCATTTGCCCAGATAAATGGGGCATAATAATAAATACTTGATTCACCTACCGGGAATGTCATGTCGATCGGGTAGCCTTTCTTCTCATCCATCAATGGCTTCAGTTTTTTCAGAATATCCATAAATTCAGTCTGTGTCCATGGATGATCGGCATCTGGTACCTCAATTCCGGCTTCCTCAAGAATATCTTTATTGTAATAAAGACCTACACTGGATTCCATTACTCCAAGTGCATACAGCTTATCATCATAAGTTCCCTGTTCAAGAATAGATTCGAGATATTCACCTCTCTCATCTTCTGTCAGATCTGCTAACGGCTGTATGATGCCGTTCTCTGCATATGCTGCTACATTAGGTCCGTCCAGAGTAAGAACATCCGGAAGGCCACCTGAGAGCACTGATGAATTTACCTTATCTGAATAGCCGCCACCACTGTCGTTTCTAGGAATAAATTCAATATCTGCAAAATATTTACCATTATATTTCTCATTAAAGCTGTCTACAGATTCCCTGTAAACCTGTCCTTCCGGAGTATCTTCAATACTATGCACCCAGATTGAAAGATATTGTTCTCCTTCATCATAGCCTGCCACATCGCCAGGCTTTACTTCTTTTTTCTGACATCCTGTCAGGCTGACTGCCATAGCCAGGCCGGCAAGAAGAATCAGTTTTGCTTTTTTCATGTTCTCCTCCTTTTCCATCTTTCCGTTCTTCGTGACCGGTAAAGTAACCGGTTACTTTATGCATTGATAATAGCATATACTCATTTTTACGTCAAGTATTCTCTTACATTTCATTGATTTTTACAATTTTAATATATAAGTTTTGTAAAATCTGTACAGAACCGGTTACTTTACCAATTCTGTTACTGGTTAACCTTGTTCTGACTCTCTTTTTCTGTTATACTAAAATTACAATTATTACTGAGTTTTACTGAAAGGAAACTACCATGGGCAAAAAAAATATAACCTTCAATGACATTGCCAAATATACTGGTTTCTCAAAAACCACTGTTTCCAGATATTTCAACAATCCTGATTCCCTCACATTGAAGAATCAGCAGATTATCTCGGATGCACTTGATAAACTAAACTATCAGGAGAATAAAGTTGCCAGGATCCTGGCAAACGGGAAAACCGAATTTATCGGTGTTATCATTCCAAACCTTTATTTACATTACTATTCTGAAATGCTAAACCAGATACTGAAAACTTATGATACCTATGGCTACAAATTTCTTGTTTTTACCGGTGATGATCATAAATCAACTGAACGCGAGTATATTCAGGAACTTCTTTCTTATAAAATAGAAGGAATGGTTATTTTAAGCCATACCATTCCTTCCAGAGAGCTCGCCTCCTACAATCTCCCAATTGTAACGATCGAGCGTGAAGATCAGTTTGTGAGCAGTGTCAATACGGATAACTATATGGGTGCGGTGCAGGCAACCAGTCTCCTTGCAAAGACCGGAGCAGATATTCTGATCCACATCAATGTTGAATTATCTCCACAGATTCCATCCTATGGCCGTATAAAAGGCTTTTCTGATATCTGCGAGGAATATCAGATTCCACATGAACTGATTCTCACAGATACCGGCCACAGTTATGAAGAAAGTTCTCTGATTCTCAAAGATTTGCTGGAAACAATTGATTCTAAATATCAAGGCAAAACAAAGGGAATTTTTCTTCCAAACGATACATTTGCCAACATCATGCTCAATCATGTGATTCAAAAGTATGGACAGCTTCCAGATGACTACAAGATCATTGGTTTTGATGATTCTCCAGTTTCCAGAGAAGCTATTGTTCCGATCAGTACTGTCGGACAGCAGATTGACAAGATTGCCGCATCTGCCATGAAAATCCTGCATGAACAGATTACAGAAAGACACAAAAGAAAACCGGCTCTGTCTTCTGAACCGGTTCACAAGATCATTCCTCCAATTCTGATCAATCGAAAAACAACCGAACCTTCTCATTGAAATCTGATACTTTTTATAAATAACAAAAACGCTGCAAAAAATGAATTTTAATTCACTTAATGCAGCGTTTTGTTTGCCAAACAGACGGGCGCCGGGCAGTTCCCGTCATCATGCATTTCTGAAACGACTCAAAAATTCCTTCGTCATCTCATTTTGTGGATCTTCAAAGATCTGCTGTGAAGTTCCCTCTTCTACAATAACTCCATTACCCATAAAGATTACATGCTTTGCCACATCCCGGGCAAATGCCATCTCATGTGTGACAATGATCATTGTCAGTCCGTCTTTGGCAAGCGTTCGCATAACCTCAAGGACTTCTCCGACCATCTGCGGATCCAGGGCTGAAGTAGGCTCATCAAAGAGCAGGATCTCCGGTTCCATGGCAAGCGCTCTGGCAATTGCAACCCTCTGCTTCTGACCTCCAGAAAGCTGCTTCGGCTTTGCATTGATATATGGAGCCATACCAACCTTCTCAAGATACATCATTGCGTTTTTATGGGCTTCTTCCTTGCTCTTTTTCAGAACTTTCTCCTGCCCCACCGTGCAGTTTTTAAGAACTGTCATGTTATTGAACAGGTTAAAGTTCTGAAACACCATACCAACCTTTGAACGATATTCCGGCACATTCACATGCTTATCCATGATGTTCGTTCCATGGTATCTTATCTCTCCTGAGGAAGGTGTTTCCAGAAGATTCATACAGCGCAGCAGCGTGGATTTACCGGAACCAGAAGGGCCAATGATACAGGTAACATCCTTCGGCTTCACTGAGAAATCGATATCTTTCAGAATCTCATTATTTCCAAAAGATTTTCCCAGATGCTGTACTTTCAGAATTGTCTCACTCATTCTCTGCTGTCCTTCCTTTCTTTATAAGAGTACATTCCGCTGGTATGTGTCAGGGTATCAGCGGTTGCAAGATCATAATTATCCGGTCCGTCCATCTTGTGTTCGATCACACGCAGGATTCTGGAACAGGTAAATGTCATGATAAAATAGATAACCATTGCAATTGTGAAGGACTCAAAATATGTATACAGTGCTCCTGCAACACCTTTAGTCGTGTAAAAGAGCTCTACTGTACCAATGATTGAAAGTACACAGGTATCTTTGATATTGATGATCAGGTTATTTCCGATCTGCGGCATGATATTTCGCAGGGCCTGCGGAAGTATTACATTTATCATCGTCTGAACATGTGTCATGCCGATTGCCTTGGCGCCTTCTGTCTGTCCGGGATCGATGGAAAGAATACCACCTCGAACTGTCTCTGCCATGTATGCCCCTGTGTTGATCGATACAATAAAGATTGCTGCAAACCACATAGACATATTGATGTTAAATAGATAGGCACTTCCGAAATAAATAAACATTGCCTGGGCCATCATTGGAGTCCCACGAAAGAACTCCACATAGCAGGCCATAATAAATTTGACAACTTTGATAATTACTTTTTTGGCTGTTGAATCATTTTTGTCCACCGGGATCGTCTGCACGATACCAACCAGAAAACCAATGATACATCCAAAAAGTGTTCCTACCAGCGCCAGCCACATGCTGACACCAGCTCCCTTCAGGAAAGAAGGACCATATTGCTGAAGAAGATATATAATTCTTCCTCCAAAACTCTCAGGCAGCATTTCGCTCCTCCTTTATGATTCTGAAAGTGGCTGTACGGAAATAGCCTCATCCATCATTTTATTATAATCATCTTCGGTCATATCTTTAAGCACGCCATTGATTGCATCCTTAAGTTCATCGTTGCCCTTCTGTACTGAAATACCAATATTGATATCTTCATCAGATACTTCAAATGCTCCGTCTGTTCCACTGAAGTCCAGCAGTTTGAAATCCGGATATGCTACACATGCAGCCTTTCCTGTAGGCATGTCAGTGACAACTGCATCACATTTGCCGGATTCAAGAGCAACCAGCATTGCCGGTGCACTTTCCTGTGCCGGAAGGATATCAGCATCTGGAATCTGAGGCAGGCAGGAATCATACCAGATCGTATTCTGCTGTGATGTCACTGTAGCTCCTTTAAGGTCTTCTACGCTTGCTGCGTCCTTGTAATCTCCATCATTCTTAACCAAAGTGATGATGGATGCATAATAATATGGATCTGTGAAATCAACCATCTGCTGACGTTCTTTTGTAATAGACTGTCCTGCAATAACACAGTCAACCTGACCGGACTGTACTGCCGGTACAAGAGAATCCCAGTCAAGCTTTACGATTTCAAGATCATAGCCTAATTCATCTGCAATTTTCTTTGCCATCATAACATCATATCCATATGCGTAATCGGAGCTTCCTGAAATCTGCACTGCACCGTTGGAATCATCCGGCTGTGTCCAGTTATAAGGTGCATATCCGCATTCCATCGCAACTTTCAGAGTTTTCTTATCATCCGCACTGACGCTCTGAACGCCTGCAATGCCACAGGTCATAGATGCTGCTACAGCAGCCACTGTCAACATTCTCCACATTTTACTCTTTCTCATTTTCGTTTCCTCCTGAAATGTATATATTTTTTTCATCCATAACAAAAAAAGAGCGCACGGAAGTATGAAGTGCTCCGTTGCGCTTTAAGTCATATTAATACTTTTTCTTTTAAAAGTCAAGAAAAAAAAGCAGCTCCCGAAGGAACTGCCCTGAAATCATATTTATGAAGGTCTTCTTACAGACAGGATTGTTCTGTAAGCAGCGTTGTTGCTGATCTTAATACCATCTCTGGAGTTGGATGCATGTACGATCTGTCCGTTACCCATGTAGATTGCAACATGTCCGCCATAGCAGATCAGGTCTCCTGGCTGTGCATCTGCATAAGAAACTTCTGTTCCCCAGTTCTGCTGCTCATAAGATGTTCTCGGAAGGCTGTAGCCAAACTGAGCATATACACTCTGTGTAAATCCAGAGCAGTCAGCTCCACCTGTAAGACTTGTGCCACCCCATACATATGGGTTTCCAACAAACTGTGTAGCATAATCTACGATTGAAGATCCTGAACCACTGGATGAAGAACTGCTGGAGCTTGAAGAGCTGGATGAAGTATCTACTGTATCCGGATCAACTGTGTTGTCACTGTCAATCACATTTCCATATTCATCATATTCTACATCACTGCTTCCACTGCCTTCTGTAGTTGTTTCTGTTGTAGTCTGGCTCGGATCAACCTCGTTTCCATCTTCGTCATATACAGTATCTCCGTTTTCTGCTGCTTCTGAAGCATCAACTTCGTTACCGTCTTCATCATATACTGTCTGATCTTCCTGTTCCTGCTGTGCAGCTTCTTCCTCGGCTGCTGCAGCAGCTGCAGCTTCAGCTTCTGCCTGACGTCTTGCCTCTTCTTCGGCTGCAATACGTTCTGCTTCAAGCTGCTCAATCTCTGCCTGCTGTTCCTGAATCAGGTTTGCATATTCATTTGCCATTTCCTGTGCATATGCAATTTCATTATCACAATCTGCAGAATTTGCTTTCTTTGTATCGATCTGATTCTGAAGATCTACAGACTGTGCTTCATATTCCTGTTTCATACCTTCCAGTTCAGCTTTTTCCTGCTGATACTGATTTCCAAGGTTTGTTACCTGTGTAATTGTGTTTGCATATTTTTCAAGGCTCTGTCTGTCATAATCATACATTTTCTGAGTATACTCAGCTTTTGTAAGAAGATCAGAAAGATTATCTGCACTCATCATCATCTGGAACCAGGCTTCATTTCCACCTTTTTCGTACAGATACTGGATACGCTGTTTCATTGCTGCGTACTGTTTGTCTTTGGCATTCTGTGCCTTCTGCAGATCAGCCTGTGTCTGCTGAATGTCTGCTTCTTTATTACTGATATCCCCTTCCAAGGTCTGAATGGAAACCATGACATTCACAAGATTTGCGTCCAAGGAGTTGATCTCATCCTGTAACTGCTGCTTAGCGGAGTAGAGCTGATCAATCTGAGCATATGTAGCATCAAGCTGTGCGCTTGTAGCTGCCTGTTCCTCTCTCAGTTCGTCTTCTCTTGACGCGCTTACACTGACAACCTGAGTTGCTGTCATCATTAATGCTAACGTCAGGCAAACAATTCTTTTTTTCATGTTTCTCACCTCATAATCATTTTAACTCTATTTTGTAACAATTGTGAAATATCTTTCTTAAGTTCTTATACATATTAACACAAGGTTCTTTTGATTGCAAGAGTAAATCGATAAAAAGTTTAATATTTTGTAACATTTATTAAAAACTCCGCAAAAGAAAGGAGAAGTTCCCGTGTCTGGAAACTTCTCCGTAACATTTCATTCTTATTTAAAATCCAAACAATTCCTGAAGAATTACATCTGCAGTCTTGTTCTTAAAGTTATCCGGATCAGAAAGAGTGGAGCTGTACCATCTCATATAATTTCCTCTTCGGATGTAGTTACCGCAGGATGGACGATAGGTATACTTCTTAAATCCTGCATATCTGGACATGTATTTATTTGCAAGAGCTACTGCCTGGCTGTCATAATCACCATCCGGTGTACAGGTTCCTGCAATCTGGCATCCTGCATTCGGAGTGGAATGAACGATCACGGCACTCTTATCGGAACACTGTCCAAGAACGATCCATGTATGACCGTCATCATATCCGATATCACCAGGATATACTTTCCATCCTGTTTTGGACAGATAGTTCTGGTTCACATAAGTTCCCCATTTTAATGTATTCTTATAGTAACTGCCAATTTCTCCTGATACAACCGTATAGCTATTTCCATTTCTCATAACCTGCTGTGCTGCCCATCCTACAAATCCGGAACAGTCAAGTCCTTTTGCTCTGTTTGCAGTACTCAGATCACGATAATTATTATAGTTATAACTACTTGTCTGGCTGAGATAAAAGCTCTGCCAGGTCGGGCTGACACCGATCCTTGTGGAATCATACCAGCCGCCGCCCCAGATATACAATGCCTGTCCAACCGGTTTCAATGCCCCGGCAAGATAATTCTTGAGCGTTTTAATCCCGGTCTGCTCAACCGGTTTCGGATCATTTGCAAAATAGGTATTGCTTGTCGTACTGCTGTCATTTGCAGATGAATAGGTCATAATACCTGTTGAGCTGAATGTATAGGTCACACCATCAATCGACTTGGTACCTGTAACCATCTTGAAACTACTCTTGTCAAAGTAATATTTATTTCCACTGATCGTTACCCAGCCGCCCGCTGCGATTCCCGTACTTGGATCAAAATAATATGTAGCACTGCCAACCTTTGTAAGTCCCTTGGCCATAACACCGTTGCTGCCAAAGTATCTTAATTCTCCTTTGGCAGATTTTGTCCAGCCGGTAACCATTCTTTTGTATTTGGCATTGAAATATCTCGTCTCATTTCCAGTATTCACATAACCGCTGGCTGCAATTCCTGTACTTGGATTGAAATAATAATAATATTTGCCGATTTTTTTCAGTCCCATATACATCTTACCATTGCTGGCAAAATACCACTTCTGCCCCTTTGCATTTTTCAGCCAGCCTTTTGCCATCGTATAATTCGAGGGCTGGAAATAACGGACAACTGCGCCATTGGCAGATCTTACAAATCCACTCTTCGTGTAACCGGTCTTGATATCGAAGTAATAATATTTACCGCCGATCTTTTTCATTCCGGTATACATAACACCATTTTTTTTATTAAAATAGCGCTTTGGTCCTCTGGAACTTCTCTGCCAGCCTTTCAGCAAGACACCTGTCCTTGTATTAAGGAAGTATTTCTTTCCATTTAAGGTAAGCCATCCCTTAACTTTCTTTCCGTTTTTATAATAGTATGTTTTTCCTTTTACGGTTCGAAAACCAGTTGTAGCAGCCTGCGCATCTACAGTGGACGCCTGAAACGCAAAGCCTGCAGCAAAAAGCATTACTCCTAAAAATATGGCTGCGATCCATGACTTTTTGCACACCTTTCCCATACGGTCAACCTCTTTCTACGAGTATAAATATTCGTATTTTTTACAATCTTGTTACAATATTATGTAGGTATTATATATCATGTTTGTAACAACGTCAATAAAAAAGTAAAAACCTGCCAGTATATTCCCCTCCTGGAGCGCAAAAAGGACCGGGTCAAAAACCCGATCCTTATTTTTTACAATTTCATTTCATATATTACAGAAGATGTTTTCTCAGTTCAGCGCCATCCAGTGCACTTAAATATGCCGGTGCAACATCAAATACTGTTTTGCATCCTTTCTGTCCTTCCTGGCTCATGCGATATGCAGCTCTCGCATATGCAACGATTACGGAAGATGTAAATTCCGGATTGGAATCCAGCTTCAGGCTGTATTCGATCACATGACTGTTCTCATCGTTCCAGCCGGTTTTGCCTGTACGGATCACAAATCCACCATGCGGAATTCCACTGTGATCACGTTTCAGTTCTTCTTCAGAAATGAAATGTACTGTTGTATCATATTCATCAAAATAATTCGGCATTGTCTTAATCTCATTTTCAATGCGTGCAAGATCAGCACCTTCCTCAGCTACTACGAAGCATTCTCTTGTATGCTTCTGTCTTGTAGTCAGTTCCGGATTTTCTCCGTTTCTGACTGCTTCCAGTGCAGCTTCTACAGGAATTGTGTACTGTTTTCCATCTTTTACTCCATCAATTCTACGGATTGCATCGGAATGTCCCTGGCTTACACCCTTGCCCCAGAATGTATAATCCTTTCCATTTGTAAGGATTGCGTTTGCATACATTCTGTTCAGGGAGAACATTCCCGGATCCCAGCCAACAGAAATGATTCCTACATGATTGCTTTCAGATGCTGCCTTGTCAACATTTGCGAAATGTTCCGGTACTCTGGCATGTGTATCAAAACTGTCTACCACATTGAACCACTGTGCATATTTCGGTGTCTGAACCGGCAGATCTGTTGCACTTCCACCGCAGAGAATCATAACATCAATTTTATCTTTCATCTTTTCTGCTTCATCTACATGGTAAACAGATGCTGAATCTGTAAGAATTTTTACAGTTGCAGGATCACGACGTGTAAATACTGCAACCAGTTCCATGTCCGGATTATGTTTAATTGCGCATTCTACGCCTCTTCCAAGATTACCATATCCTAAAATACCAATACGAATACTCATTGTGATTTCCTCCTGTTATTTCACTTCGGTAGTTACTGTTCTGTTCACAGCAGCTTCCCATATGCTGTTCTTTGCCGCTACATCGCTTTAGCATGACAGCACACCCATTATCATAATATCCCAATCGACAATTGTCAATTTTTTTATAAAAAACCTTCTAAAATATTTTATTGATATTCCAGAAGGTCTGTTATTTCTTTTCATTATTGACGATTCTTCTCAGCAGCAGAACATTCCACCCGGACAGCAAAGATTACATGCCAGATTGGCCAGGCAAAGCTTCATACAATAATCGCTTCCGTCACTTGGCATTCCTCCAAATGGATTCTGTTGTTCCTGATACCAGGTTCCTCCGCCTTCCAGTCTCTGCAGCAACATTCGGTACTGCATATTATCCGGTTCCATATTTACTGCACTTCGTGCATCATTTAACGCATTTACATTATTTCCCAGTCCCATGTTCGCCATTGCGGACAGATAATACCACTGGCCGTTTCTCTGCTGAAGCGACGAAAGCACATTCATTGCCTCTTTGTAATGTCGACTGTTGATATAATTTGCCGCAGCCTGTCGGCGCACTGCCTCTTCATCCTGATACGTATTCTGGCCCTGTGTACCAAAGCCACCAAAACCACCATATGAATTATAGTTTCCTGAAGAACCATATTCCCGTTCTTTCATGATCTGTTCATATGCCTGCTGAACTTCTTTAAATTTTTCTTCTGCCTGTGCTTTGTTCGGATTGTTGATATTAGCATCCGGATGATATTTACGGCTCAGCTTACGATATGCCTTCTTTATTTCATCATCAGATGCATCTCTCGAAACACCCAGCACACTGTATGGATCAAACATCTTCTTTCTCCCGCTCTTCCCTGCGCTTTCGCGATATACTCTCAAATCTGCACCATACTCCGGAATATAAAATATTCCGCAGGATGTCTGCATATTTTATAATAGGAAGTTTTTCAAATTCCCGACAGGTTTCTGCCATCATTAGCAGCAACATATTTTTTATCCTGTCATCAAACCCTTTTATTATATAATCTTTTGCAAAAGGGTTGTAATTTCCTTTTTTTACATCATATTCCACATCATCGTAGGCATCCATCAGGTAAATAAACTTACCCAAATAAAATCCCATGCGGCGAAGTGTTGGTTCCCAGACATCTTCTCTGTATGCAAAGATTTCTGCCATGATTCTTCCAAAACAGCCCGAAACACGATCGATATCTGTCTCTCCCTCCTGTTCCATCTCTGAAAGTTCATTCAAACAGGAAATGATCACATCGATTTTTTTCTTCCATTGCTGTTCGCTTTTTTTCTCTTTACTCTCCAGAAGCTTCCCATATGCAAGACTTAAGATTTTTTTCTCGTCATTCCAGTCATCCTTACACTTATAGTAAGTCAGAAAGATATTCATATCTGCTCCGTATTCTGTTATGGCATTTTTCCGTACCGTCTGTTTACGTACCGGATGTACAATACATCTGGTCGTACCTTTTCTGGTCGGCGGCTCATACAACGCACTGAGCAGAAGGATCACAAATGTCATATCATAGCTCAGTGTGATCTGCCCGCTTATCCCGTAACGCTCTCTCAGCTCCCTGCACAGTCCGCAGTAAAAAGAACGGTACATATCAAAATCTTTAAATTTAATTTCCGGCTTATTCAGCACCACATATCCAAACATACAGATACCTCTCTGTCAGTTTATCAGCTTCTTTTGACAAATTTCGTATGACATTTCGGACATTCGATTTCAATCTTGCCTTTGCCTTTTGGAATACGGATCTTCTGACCGCATCCCGGACATGAATAAATATGATGGGTCTTTCTCTGGTTCATCATATTTTTTTCCCGGTTAAATCTCTGTCTGAATTTTGCTGTTGCTGCAAGATATTTTTCATTTTCTGCATATCTCTTCTGAATATCTCTGGACAACATTCGATAGTATGTATATAAAAGCACCAAAAGCCCTATCGTGTCAAATAACGCGCCAATTCTGTTTCCACCCGGGAAAAAGATAGAAATAATGATTGCTACAAGTGCAACTCCCATTGTGAAACGTGCAAATGCGTCCACTCCATAACGTCCCTGCATAAATTTATTAAATTTGTCTCTCATTTAAGTCCTTCTTTCTGTCTTGAAATGATTTATTTGATCTCCGCTTCAAGCCTTTTCAGAAGCTCAAGGCAACTTGATGCCTGTTCAGGTTCAAATTCCGAAGGCTCTATGCTGACCGCTCCGTCATAGCCGATGCTTTTGAGTATGGCGAAAATGCCCCTGTATTCGTCGAAATCGGCTTTTTGCGGGAAGCCGCGCCATAGACCGCTGCCTGACGTACTGAAGTGGACGTGGCGCAGATACGGCGCCGCTGCGGCTGCAAGTGAATAATCTTCGCCCATCTCGGCCATATGATAAAAGTCAAGCACCATGCCGACGTTATCAAGCCCGATCAGCCGTGTGATCTCGGCGGCGTCCAAGGTGCCGTTGAGATAATTGCACATCCCGGAATGGACGGCTTCTACCAAGACGCACATACCGTGATCCTTTGCCGCGCCGGCGGCTATCCGGATAAAACGCATGAATTGAGCGTCTGCGTCCGATTTGTCCATATCTGCGGGCAGCCTGCGGGCG
>OLQA01003061.1_pt1 | contig 12334 bp, 8 predicted proteins | sample 1673151 | NCBI WGS metagenome assembly OLQA01 (sample SAMEA3136760, study PRJEB25190) | human gut metagenome | biome: human gut; feature: human-associated habitat; material: faeces | place: Austria | collected 2013 | reverse complement strand
CAGAAGCAAAAGATGCGATTGAATCTCATATGAAGGAGATTCATCAGGAAAAGATCACACTTTATGTAGACGATGAAAGATCAAGTGCCAAGATCGAAGATCTTGGAGCATTCGCTGAGGCAGACAAGACAGTGGAAGAAGCTTATGCACTTGGGAGAAGCGGAAGTATTTTTACAAAGTATTCCGATGTAAAAGAGAAGAAACATAAACTTCCGGTTTATCGCAAATATGATAAAGCGAAGTTTGAAAAGAATGTAAAAAAAGCAACAAAGAAGATTGTTTCAGAACCAAGAAATGCAAGTGTGAAACGTAAGGCTGGCAAATTTGTCGTGATCAAAGAAAAGACAGGTTATACATTAAATATGAATGAAACATTTGCGAATTTCAAAAAAGCAGTTGAAGCTGGAAAACATCAATTTGAATTAGATGTTGTAAAGAAAAAAGCAAAATATACATCAAAAGATATGGCAGAGATCAAAGATGTACTTGGAACTTATACAACCGAATACGGTGGGTCTCCATATGGTCGTAAAGTAAATGTTGCTAATGGTGCAAGTAAGATCAACGGAAGCATTGTTTATCCAGGAGAGACATTATCTGTATATAAAACCGTATCACCATTTACAAAAGAAAATGGATATGCACTCGCAGGTTCCTATGAAAACGGACAGACGGTTCAGACATATGGTGGTGGAATATGCCAGGTATCTACTACTTTGTATAATGCAGTTATCCGTGCAGAATTAAAGATCGTAGAACGTTTTCCACATTCCATGACCGTACATTATGTGCCAAGATCTGCAGATGCAGCAATCGCAGGAACGCATAAGGATATGAAGTTTAAGAATACATTTGATACTCCAATCTATATTGAAGGAAAAGCAAATGGTTCAACGATCACATTTACGGTCTATGGAAAGAAAAAAGATCCAAAACGTACGGTAGAATTCTTATCTGAGACAACACAGGTAAAAGAAAGTTCTGAAAGTACAGTTAGCGATAATACGCTTGCCGAAGGACAGAAAGTTTTGGAAAGCTATGGACATACAGGATACAGTGCAAGACTTTGGAAGATCGTGAAGATCAATGGTAAACAGGTATCCAAAAAGGTATTTAATACGTCCACATATATGTCAACACCAACGGTTTATCGTGTAGGAACAAAGAAAGCGGAAGATAAAAAAGACGATAAAAAGGATAAGAAAAAAGATTCAAAAGAAACAACAGCACAGAAGTCTGAGACAACAACAGCAGCACAGAAATCTACAACGGCAGCACAGAAGTCTACAACAGCGAAGAAATCAGCGGCTGTGAAATCTCAGGGAAGCACAGGAAATTAAGGATGAAAATAGGAAAATTATCAGAATCTGCATTGCAGAAAGTAGTATTTGAACAATTGCATACAAGAAGAGAAGAAGTTCTTGTCGGACCAGGGATCGGAGAAGATTGTGCAGCATTAAAACTTCAGGAAGGAGAAGTTTTTGTTACATCAACAGATCCGATCACAGGAGCGGTGAAAGAGATTGGAAATCTAGCAGTTCATGTAACTGCCAATGATCTTGTATCTGCAGGAGCAGAGACGATCGGTCTTATGGTGACAGCACTTCTACCTCCGATGATCAAAGAAGTACAGATTAAGAAGATGATGCAGCAGATCAATACAGAATGTGAAAAGTTAAATATTATGGTACTTGGAGGTCATACAGAGATCACAGCTGCGGTAACACAGCCTGTATTATCTGTGACAGGAATCGGAAAGGTCAGAGAAGATGAACTGATCTTATCGGGAGGTGCAAAACCAGGTCAGGATATTGTTGTGACAAAATATCTTGGAATGGAAGGAACAGGGATCATTGCAAATGAAAAAGAAGATGAATTAAAAGAATGGTTTTCTGATACATTCATTGAAGATGCAAAAGCATTTTTGAATGATATTTCTGTGGTGCCAGAGGGACTGATCGCACGAAAATATGCATCTTGCATGCATGATATCACAGAAGGCGGCATATATGGTGCACTATGGGAGATATCTAAGGCATCTGGTGTCGGAGTCGAAGTTTGTATTGAAGATATTCCATTAAGACAGCATACGATCGAATTTTGTGAAAGATACGATCTGAATCCGTACCAGTTGATCTCAAGTGGTTCTATGCTGATCACAACAGATCATGGAAGAACATTAGTAAATGAATTGGAACAGGCAGGTATCAAAGCAACGATTATTGGTCATACAACAGATTCCAGAGATAAAGTGATCTATCGCCAGGGAAAGGCAGCCAACTTAGAAGCACCTAGACAGGACGAGTTATACAAAATATATTCTGAGAATAATAGAAATTAAAAGATAGGAGAGTTAATAATGCTTCATATAGTATTACATGAGCCGGAAATGCCGGCAAACACTGGAAATATCGGAAGAACCTGCGTGGCATGCGGTGCAGTCCTGCACTTGATCGAGCCACTTGGCTTCCGTTTAAATGAAAAGATGATCAAGAGAGCAGGTCTTGATTATTGGGACAAATTAGATGTCCGCACATATATTAATTTTGAAGATTTCCTGGAAAAGAATGATAATCCAAAGATTTATATGGCAACAACAAAAGCTAAACATGTGTATTCAGCACCCGCATATGAAGAAGATGAAGATGTATACATCATGTTCGGAAAAGAGAGTGCAGGAATTCCAGAAGAGATTCTATTAGACTATGAAGAAACCTCAATCAGAATTCCAATGCTGCCACATATCAGATCATTAAATCTGTCCAATTCAGTTGCAATTGTAGCCTATGAAGTGCTGAGACATCAAGGATTTGAAGCATTCCAGATGGAAGGACAGCTGCATCATTATCATTGGTAGGATTTTAAGTTGTGGTTGGAGAATGGTATTGGTTATAAATTAGAATTTTTTAAGACAGATGATATTTCTTTGATCTTCTGTTTTATGTGACAAAAATAAGATAAGAATCAATATTTAAAACAACTGGTGGCAACGATTAGCAGATTTTAAGTGCGTTTTTTACAAATTCGCAGCGCCCTGTGGTTGATTGTTTGAACGTAGCTGCGGACATTTTGGTTCGCAGCCAGTGAGTTATCAAAGGAACAGGCGCGGATCGGCGATTTGTAAAAAATGCTCTTAAAATCTGCGTGTTGCCACCAGTTGTTTTAAATATTGATTCTTATCTTATTTTTGTCACATATACGAAAGCCTATCAAATCAGAATTTAGTATACTCGAATCACAGTAGAAATTTCACGAGTATGATCCATTCCCTTAATCTCAACTAAAGCATCTGCAAAATTCTGCTCAAGAACGAGATCTGTGATTACAACTAATTCAGCTTGATCTTCAATCTTATTCTTCTGAATGACCTGTGCAATACTTACATTGTTCTTACCTAATGTAGATGCGATCTGAGCAAGTACACCTGGTTTGTCATCTACAAGAAGTCTCATGAAATATTTACTTTCAATTTCTGTGATCTTCTTGATTGGAAGATTCTTGTAGCATGTACAATGAATTCTTCCGTTGCAGTAAAACTGGATATTGCGTGCAACATCAATGATATCTCCCATGACAGCACTTGCTGTAGGAAGTTCTCCAGCACCTCTTCCGTAGAACATTGCGTCATCTACGGCATCTCCATGTACGAATACGGCATTGAAAGAGTCATTAACTGTTGCTAATGGATGATCGCTAGGGATCAGCATTGGGTGAACACGAACTTCGATTCCAGTATCTGTATTCTTAGCTACACCAAGAAGTTTGATCGTGCATCCCATTGCTTCAGCATATTTGATATCTTTTGCTGTAATGTTAGTAATACCTTCTGTGTATACATCATTAAAGGTAACGCGGGAGTTGAATGCGATAGATGCCATGATCGCCATCTTACGTCCTGCGTCATATCCTTCAATATCAGCTGTTGGATCAGCTTCAGCATAACCAAGTTCTGTTGCCAGAGCTAATGCTTCGTCAAATTCCATTCCTTCATGAGTCATTTTTGTAAGGATAAAGTTTGTTGTTCCATTTACAATACCCATGACTTCTGAAATATAGTTGCCAGCAAGACACTGTTTTAAAGGACGAATAATTGGAATTCCTCCGGCTACAGATGCTTCAAATAATAAGTCACATCCATTCTCTGTTGCGATATCCAATAATTCGCCACCATGAACTGCCATTAAATCTTTATTGGCTGTGACTACATTCTTGCCTGCTTGTAAGGCCTGTGTGATATAGGTACGAGCTGGTTCGATTCCACCCATGACTTCTACGACGATCTGAATGTCATCGTCAGTAATAATATCTTCCCACTGATCAGTCAGATGTTCTGGATTAATACCCTCTCTTTTTTTATTCTTATCTCTTACTAGAACTTTGCTTACAGAAAGATTAGCACCGATCTTATGAGGTAATTCGTCTTTCTGGCGTTCAATCAGTTTGTACACTCCGGTTCCTACTGTTCCAGAACCTAAAAGGGCTATTTTGATATTCTTAAACTCTTCCATGATACACTTCCTTTTCTGATTTGTTTTTGTGATTATTTTATCTAAATTTGATCCTTTTGATCGAATAAATTTGTATAAGTAATTTTTAGTATATCATAATTCACTTGATTATCCTATATTTTTTTGTTTCTTGGTTAGGAAAAACTACCATATTTCTCAGAAAATCTGTTTTGAAAAAATAGTTGAAAATTTTTTTCAAAATAGTTGATTTCCTTATAGATCTGTATTATATTAAAGACATAAACAATTAAGCAAACGTTTAATTGAAGGAGGAATTTTTATGAATAAAACGGAGAAATATAACATTCAATCCATAGATATTCATGGTCATGGTTGTGATGTTACAGAATTAAAACATGTTCTCCCGCCAGAAGAATTTGCAATAGAAACGGCTAGTTTATTTGGGCTTTTAAGTGACAGCACAAGACTTCGTATTTTATATCTTTTATATCATCGCGAGGTATGTGTCAGAAATATTGCTGAAGCGATTGAGATGAGTCCGCCAGCTATTTCACATCATCTGCGCTCATTAAAGCAGTTGGGTGTTATCACAAGTCGAAGAATCGGGAAAGAAGTACATTATACAATTGCTGATACGGCAGACGGGGCGTTAGTTTCTGATCTGTTGAAGACAGTATTTGAAAGGAAGGGAATGTATGAAGAGGACATATGAGTTTGAAAATCTTGGTTGTGCTCATTGTGCTGGCAAGATGGAAGAAAAGATCGGGAAACTTCCAGAAGTTGAAAGTGTAAATCTCTCATTTCCAATGAAGAAGATGTATGTTGAAACTTCCAGTGAAGATCTTCTTCCAGTGATCCAGAAGATTTGTACGGATATTGAACCAGACGTTATTGTAACGGAAGTTTTAAAGAAATCCTCTAAGAAAAGAAAAGATGAAGAAGTTCATGAAGATCACTGTGGATGCGGTTGCGAAAGTGAACATGAAGGTCATGAACATCACCATCACCAACATCACCATGACGAAGATCACTGTGATTGCGGCTGTTGTGATGACGATGATGATGACGAGGGGACAATTGCTGCAGCAACAAAACGCCAGGGAAATGGAAAGGCAACGGTATTTATTGTTGAGAAACTTGGCTGTGCACATTGTGCAGGTAAAATGGAAGAACAGGTTTCACATTTGCCAGGAGTTGAGGCAGTAAACCTGACATTTGCAACGAAACAGTTACGTGTATGGTCTGATGATGCAAAGGCATTACTTCCACAGATTCAGGATATCTGTACATCCATTGAACCAGATGTTAAAGTTGTTATTCGTGAGGACACAGTACGTGCACAAAAGGAAGCAAAAAAAGCGAAAAATAACTCTGAAGATAATAGAGAATACTTGGAACTTGGAATAGGAATTGTTTTATTTATTGCTGGAAAAATCTTTGAATCGTCTAAGCCAGTATACAGTACAGCATGTTTTTTATTGGCATATTTAATCCTAGGTATTAAAATCGTATGGACAGCGTTAAGAAACATTTCAAAAGGGCAAGTTTTTGACGAAAACTTTTTGATGAGTATCGCAACGATCGGGGCGTTCGGTATTGGAGAGTATGCCGAAGCGGTAGGAGTTATGTTATTTTACCGGATTGGAGAATTATTCGAAGAGAAAGCAGTAGAGAGAAGCCGCTCACAGATCATGGATGTGATCGATATGCGTCCTGAAGTCGTAAATCTTGTGAATGAACACGGAGATGTTTCAGTGATCGATGCAGAAGAAGCAGAGATTGGAGATATTCTATTAGTACGTCCGGGAGATCGTATTCCTTTGGACGGAGTGATCACCGATGGTGAAACAATGATTGATACATCACCTGTAACAGGAGAACCAGTGCCGATATCTGGTTTTGAAGGAACGGAAGTAACTTCTGGATGTCTAAATACTTCTGGAGTTATCAAGATCAGAGTTGAAAAAGTGTTGGAAGAATCTATGGTTACAAGAATCATGGATTCAGTTGAAAATGCAGCAGCCAGCAAGCCGAAAATGGATCGCTTTATTACACGTTTTTCCCGTGTATATACACCATTTGTCGTATTTATGGCATTGGCGACAGCAATCATTCCTTCTATCATAACAGGTAACTGGACACACTGGGTGTATACAGCACTCACATTTCTTGTGATCAGTTGTCCATGTGCACTTGTTTTAAGTGTACCGCTTGCATTCTTCTCAGGAATTGGAGCAGGATCTAAGATCGGTATCTTATTTAAAGGAGGAGCGGCTTTAGAAACATTGAAAGATATTACTTCTGTGGTTATGGATAAAACAGGAACGATCACAAAAGGAAACTTTAAGGTACAAGATGTTGTTACTTTTGGAGATGTTACAAGAAATGAATTGTTATCCTTGGCTGCTTCCTGTGAAGAATCTTCAACTCATCCAATCGCAAAGAGTATTATGGAAGCTGCAAAAGAAGAAAATATATCTTATAAAACAGCAGAAAGCGCAAAAGAAATTGCAGGACATGGTTCTGTGATCAAACTTGATGGATCTGAAGTCTTAGCAGGTAATAAAAAATTAATGAATCAGTATCACATTGCAGGAGAATATAAAGAAACAACATCTTATGGAACAGAAGTATTTCTGGCAAAAGACGGAGTGCTGATCGGAGCTGTTGTGATCGCTGATACACTAAAAGATGATGCAAAATCCGCAATTGCATCTTTAAAAGCACAGAAACTCCACACGGTTATGCTGACTGGAGATTCTGAATCAGCTGCAAATGCAATTGCAGAGGAAACGGGAATTGATGAAGTTTACTCCAAACTTTTACCAGATGAAAAGCTTTTAAAACTTCAGGAACAGAGAACAAAACATGGAGCTGTTATGTTTATTGGAGATGGCATCAATGATGCTCCAGTCCTTGCAGGAGCAGATTGTGGAGCAGCTATGGGAAGTGGAGCTGATGCAGCAATTGAAGCTGCTGATGTTGTATTTATGACATCAAGTGTAGAAGCAATTCCACAGGCGATTGCCATTGGCAAGAAAGCAAGTCGTATTGCATGGCAGAATGTCGTATTTGCACTAGTTGTGAAAGCTCTTGTCATGATACTTGGACTACTTGGATTTGCTAATATGTGGATGGCAGTATTTGCGGATACCGGAGTAGCAATGCTTTGTGTATTGAATTCGATCAGAGCTTTAAAAATACAATCTTAAGAAATGAAATAAAATCAATCAAAAATAATAATCCAGTAAGACAGGATAACAAAATGTCTTACTGGATTAATTTTATATTATGGAATAATATTTTTGCTGTGATACCCCAGATTATGTGATTTTCATATTCATAAAACAATACTTCATATTTACCTTTTGCCCAAGGATAATTTCGGCCTCCAGGAATTTTGTCAAATGGAAAATCATGTTCTGGCTGCATTTGTACATTATTATAATATCGTTTTGGTAGTGTATTTTGAAAGAATTCTAAAGGCACCATAAATATATCTGAAACTTCATCAATACTGTACTGCCCATTATAATTTCTTAACTCTCCAAGATATACATCAATACGCATACCAGTAGGAGAAAGAAAATAATCTAAAGAACCATAGACTTGAATGTCAGATTCAGAAACCAGAAGTTCTTCACATGTTTCACGAACGGCTGTCTGTAAGGAAGTTTCCAGAGATTCTCTCTTGCCGCCTGGGAAACAGATCTCTCCGGGTTGGTGTGAGAGATTATTTGAACGGATCTCGAACAGGATATGATATTTACCGTCTTTTTTGATCAGAGGGATCAAGACAGTGGATACTTTTTCTTTTTCTTGCTCGATTCTTTTAGGAATTCGAGTGTTTAAATGATCGAACATAAAAACCTCCTAGAATCTAAAATCACGTTTTCCTTCATGAATATTTTTAATATATTTTATTATATGGAAATGAGGGAAAAAGTCAATTAAAGAAAAAAAGCAGACAAATAAGCTTGTCTTTCAATGGGATTCATTGTATATTTTTATTATAAAGAAAATGTCATTACCAGACTATAAAATGGGAGAGATACAAGATGGAGATATTACAAGTCAATGAAGATCAGCAGAAGAAATTGGCAACAGTCTTGAAGAATTTTCGGATTCAATTGTTCGAATATATTGTAGATGAAGATAAGCTTGTAGTTTATGATGATAAGTTTCATATTAAGAGAACAGTAACAGATTATATGGAGTACATCGACCATAAGAGTAAGATTCATCCAGATGACCGAGAAAAAGTAAAACAGTTATATATGGAAGTGAAAGAAGACCCAGTCGAGATTCGTGAGATTGAAAAAGATGGGACAATCTCTCATACATTATTAGAATTAACAAAGTTTGTAGATGAAGCAACAGGCAAGACAATCCTGGTAGGAAACGCAAAGGATATTACAGAACAGAAAGAACATGAGAAGATGCTTAAAGAAAAAGTAATGAAAGATTCTCTGACAGGTATTTATAATCAGATATATGGAAAGATGCTGATCAATAGGTATTTAAATAGTAAGAATCCATTTGAAGCGTGCGGGATGATCTTATTAGATATCGACTATTTTAAAGCAGTGAATGATCATTATGGGCATTTGTTTGGAGATAAAATCATACTTAGTTTAACTGATCTGTTAAAGAAATTATTTAGTGATAAAAACAGTGTGCTTGTAAGAGCAGGTGGTGACGAATTTGTTATATTTATTGCAAATATTTCAAATATTGAACTTGTAAGGAAGAATGTTCAACTGATGCAGAACATTAGAAATATAAGCTTTGAGGATAATGATTGTAGGTTTACATGCAGTGCAGGTGTTTGTTATCTTCCAGAGAATATATCAGGATATAGTTATGATCAGTTATTTGAGAATGCAGATATAGCTTTATATAAGGCAAAAGAACGAGGAAGGAATTGTTATGTCTATTGTGATAGCCTGCAGCATTTTACTATGATGTCGACAGAACATGAAGAATATGAAGAAGAATTGGATGCAAGATATTTTCAAAATGATATCGTAGCAACAGCATTTGAAATCTTTGAGAAGACCAGCAATTTCGATGCGGCAGTGAATCTATTGATGAGAGTGATCGGAACAAGGGTTGGACTTGATCGTATTACAGTTATACGGGCTGATATTAAGAATCAGGAAGTTTATTCAGATTATCAATGGAATAAGAAAGGAATACCAAAAGTATTAAAAGAAATTGATAAGTTTGATAAGAAAGATTTTCTTACATTATTTAATAATTATGGAGAGAATGGGATCATTGTTCTTCAATATGATGATATGGAAGAATATTCACCGGGGGCACAGAAACTTTTGATGCAGGGAGATGCAAAGACCGTAATATATGCCGCAATGTATTGTGAAGGACGTTATACAGGAGCTATTTCCTATGTTGTGTGCAAGGAAAAGAGAAACTGGTCCAATGAGATGTTAAAGCAGATATCAGAAGTGACCAAGATCATTTCTACTCATTTTGCCAAGAATGAGATTATGAATCATGCATATCAAGGTGCTATTACCAGAATGGAACATGACACTCTGACGGGATTGATCTCTTTTGAAAGATTTCATGAAGAAATCGAACGTATCATTCTTTCAAATAAGACCAATAATTATCTTATGATTTATACAGATTTCGAGAATTTTAAATACTTTAATTATAAATACGGATATACAGTTGGAGATCAGCTACTTAAGGATTTTTGTAGTTCGATCATCAGTAAGATAGTAGATAAGCATAACCTTTATTTTACAAGAGTTGTATCGGATCAGTTTTTGATGTTTCGTCCAGCCAGATATGAAAAAGATGAATATGAGAAACTTATTGAAGAAATTGAACAGAAGAATATAGATTTTATGCTTAGGCAGAAAGAACGTTTTCCACAATCTAATGTTACATTAAGAACTGGTGTATACTATGTGACACCAGAATGCATGAGTGCATCATATGCAATTGATGTAGCAAACTATGCAAGGCAGAAGGTAGATAACGACAGTAAATGCAGTGTTAGATTTTATGATGATGAGATGCAGAAACGAAGAACGCTGGAGAATCAGATCGTTAATGAGATGAAAGAAGCAATAGAACAACATCAGTTTAAGGTATACTTCCAACCGAAATATTCGATTAAGAATCGTGAGATCACAGGAGCAGAAGCTCTGATCCGCTGGGAAAGGGAGAATGGAGAAGTGTTAAGTCCAGATTCTTTTATTCCAGTATACGAGAATAATGGTAAGATCGTAGAACTTGATTTTTATGTATTTGAAACAGTTGTCAAATATCTTGCGAAGAATCAGAAAGAAGGCAGAAATCAGGTACCGATCTCAATCAATGCATCAAGCTTGCATGCTATGGATCCGCAGACGATTACGCTTTATATGGATATACTTAAGAAGTATGACGTTGATCCATCATTGGTAGAGATTGAACTTACAGAGACGGCAGTTGTTTCAGAATATGAAAGTGTCAGAGAATTATTTGATGAATTCCAATTGCATGGTATTAAGACAGCAATGGATGATTTTGGAAGTGGGTATTCTATTTTAAATACGATCGTAGATATTCCGGTTGATGTCATTAAGATCGATCGTGGCTTTATCACAAGCTGTCTGGAATCAGACAGGGGAATTTATTTCTTGAAACATTTGATTGATATGATAAGGAACCTCGGCTATCAGATAATCTGCGAAGGTGTGGAGACAGACCAGCAGATTGAGATCTTAAAACAGATCGGATGTGATGAGATACAGGGATATTGGTATTCAAAACCATTAAAAGAAGAAGATTATGATAAACTTCTGCAAACGGAAAATATTTCCAAGGGGGGGGCAATACCTCCAAACAGACAAAAAATCCTAAGAGATACCTTAGATAATGAAAAACGAAAGCGAGGAATAACAATATGAGCGGCAGAGAAGGCCAGGAATTAGAGGGAATCACACTGTTAGGAAACCAGAAAACAAAATACCCAGATGATTATGCACCGGAGGTGTTAGAAACATTTGAGAATAAACATCCAGAGAATGATTATTTTGTCAAATTTAATGCACCAGAATTCACAAGTCTATGTCCGATCACAGGACAGCCGGATTTTGCAACGATCTACATTTCTTATGTGCCAGGAGAGCGCATGGTAGAAAGTAAATCATTAAAATTGTATTTATACAGCTTCCGAAATCATGGAGATTTTCACGAAGACTGCATGAATATCATTATGAAAGATCTGATCAAACTGATGGATCCAAAATACATTGAAGTATGGGGTAAATTCACTCCAAGAGGAGGAATCTCCATTGATCCATACTGCAACTACGGAAGACCAGGAACAAAATGGGAAGATGTTGCATGGAACAGACTTTCAAACCATGATCTTTATCCAGAGAAGGTGGATAATAGATAAGTGATCACATACGAAAAGGAGGAAAAAGTATGGGAAAGAATTTGAAAAAAGTAATATTTAGTGTTTTACTGCTGGCAGCAGTGATCGTTGTATCGCCTAAGGATGCAAAGGCAGCAGGAAAGGTATGGATGGCTGGATTTAATGATAACAGCATTACGATTCAGTGGACTCCACAGAATTCGAATGTATATAGAGTGGACGGCTATTATCTTGAGGAAATTGGAACGCAGGAAATGATCTGGCAGGGTTCTGCAGATACAACGCAGGTAACAGTTCAGGCTAAAAAAGGATACTCAGGATATATAAGACTGGGATACAGACTTACAAGTCTTGCCACAGGAAAAACATATAACTGGTCAGTTGACAGTGTTTATGTTAACACAACACCTGCTGATGTAGCGAAGAATAATTTTGGGATCACAGCAGCATACGCTAATATTAAGAA
>OLQA01003060.1_pt1 | contig 12335 bp, 10 predicted proteins | sample 1673151 | NCBI WGS metagenome assembly OLQA01 (sample SAMEA3136760, study PRJEB25190) | human gut metagenome | biome: human gut; feature: human-associated habitat; material: faeces | place: Austria | collected 2013 | reverse complement strand
GTAGAAGTATGTCATGCAATTGCATGACGCGCACCTCGCAACAAGAATGCCGAGGCATTCTTGAAAAAAGCGGAGCGGGAATACGAAAGCTGAGATAGAAGAATTAGTAAGGGGAGATTTTTATGCAGGAATTGAAAGAGCGGGGAGCACAGATTTTCACGAATCCGTATGTGATTCAAGTAGACAAGTTTGCGGGATCTTTAAAGAAGCTGTCAGATACATTTTCAAAGCTGGAGGATTATCGCGCCACATTTACAAATGAGGAAAATGACGATATTTTTGAGCGTGTGACTCAGAAGGTGTGCCGGGAGTGTGAAAATCGAGAAAAATGTCTGGGGGAGAGACGGCAGCAAACGTATCATATGATGCGGGAAATTCTGTGTGCGGTTCAGGACTACGGTGCCGAGCTAAATGTGGAATTAAAACGCAGGCTTATGAAGCAGTGCCTTTTGGCACCGAGATTTTTGCGGGAGACACTGGAAAATTATGAAAATGTGAGACAGAAGTTGATATGGAATAATAAAATGGTACAGAACCGGGAGGGCTTTGCTGCGCAGTTAAATGACCTGGCGAAGACTTTGTGCTATACGACTCACGAGCTAGATGCCGGGATATTTGAAGATGAGCATTTGAAAAAGAAAATCCGAAATCAGTTAAAAAAGTCCGGAATCAAGATTTTGTCCTCGGTTTTTTATATGACCGCCCAGGGGAAATATGAGATACATTTGACGTTAAAGGCGTCCAAGGGGCATATTGTTGCTATGAAAGAACTGGCGTCAGAAGTTGGGAAAATGGCAGGCCGGATCATGGTTCCCGGGAGGGGAGAACGCCCAATTATCGGGGACGAGTACTGCACAGTTGCCTGTGTGGAAGGAGCAAGATTTCACACGATCCAGGGTGTGGCCAAAATAGGAAAAGGCAGCGAGAAAATTTCCGGAGATACATTTTTGACCTCGGACTTGCCGGGAGGAAGAAAAGGTGTGGCACTGTCAGACGGTATGGGTTCAGGTGAGCGCGCATTTCGGGAGAGTACGATGGTAGTGGAAATGTTAGAAGAGCTTTTAAACGCTGGATTCCCGGTAAAAACGGCAGTTCAGATTATGAATACAGCCCTCGTGACCGGTCGGGAAGAAGTAATGTTTTCCACGATTGATGTGGCGATTATTGATCTGTACGATGCAAGCTGTGAGATAGTAAAAGCAGGAGCAGCCACTACATATATAAAACGAAAAGATGAGGTGGAGGAAGTGCATTCTATTTCCCTTCCGATTGGTGCGCTGGCAAGGCTTGATATAGAACCGGAGCGGCGACAACTTGAAGATGGAGACTTTCTTATTATGGTGACAGACGGTGTATTGGACACCTTGCCGACGGAGAAACAGGACAGCCTCATGGAAGAATTCATTTGTCAGGTGGAGTCCCAGAATCCGGGAGAAATGGCACATCACATTTTGAACCGGGTCATGGAATATGCAGGCGCAGCGCCTCTTGATGATATGACAATTCTTGTGACAGGAATCTGGAAGCTTTAGAATATCATTGTAGTTGAAGTATTCGCCTCTAAGAATAAAAAAGGAATATGGTCTATATGTAAATAGTGAAATAGAGAAAATATATGGAAAACTTGCAATTTGCGGGCAAATTTTATATATTGATATCAGATATCAAAGACATTCTTGAATAACAAATAAGCGAGGAAATGTTTGGGCAGATGATTAGAGAGTCGTCCTAACAGGATAAAGCAGATGTATCAGAGAGTAAAAGCTTATGTAGAAGAACAGCATATGCTGGAGAAAAAGGACAGAGTAATTGTAGGCGTATCGGGAGGTGCAGATTCCGTATGCCTGCTTTTTGTGCTTACAAAGCTTCGGGATGAACGACAAAAAAGCGGAGATGGAACATTGGAAATTACGGCGGTGCATGTACATCATGGCCTTCGCGGAGACAGTGCTGACGCAGACGAGCGTTATGTGCGGAAAATTTGTGATGCGTGGAATGTTCCGCTTGTTGTTTATCATAAGAATATAAGAGAACTTGCAAAATGCTGGAATATGTCTGAAGAGGAAGCGGGCAGAAAGGCCAGGAGAGAGGCATTTCTGGAAGTAAGAAACCAGTATAGTGATGTTCCATGTGACAATGCTCAATATGGTGATATCCAGTCCCGCCATGCTGAGTGTGCCAATGGCAGACAAGAGAGCGCGCAAGGTTTTGGGAAAATTGCGCTGGCACACCACAGAAATGATGAGGCCGAGACCGTGTTATTTCATTTGTGCCGGGGAACAGATGTCCGGGGACTTGGCGGGATTGCGCCGGTGTCCGGATTTTGGATTCGTCCACTTCTTAATATAGGAAGAAATGAGATTGAATCATATCTAGAAAAAGTGGGAATATCTTATTGTACAGACGAGACGAATGCAGAAAATGTTTATGCAAGAAATAAGCTTCGTAATCAGGTTATTCCACAACTGGAGGAAATAAATGAACAGGCAGTCTGGCACATTTCCAGAACAGCTCAGAGCGTGCGTGAACTTTGGAGTTATGTGGATATGCAGATTGAGGAGTATAAGAAAAAAGTGTTGCAGATAAAGCCACAATCATGTCGGAAAGAAACAAATCTTGCTACAGGAGCTATTAGTCTGATTCTGAATAAAAATGAATATGACAAAGTCCCGGTACCGTTAAAAAGTTATGTGATTCACCGGATCATCTGTGAAGCTGCGGGGCACGAGAAGGATATCAGTGCAGTACATGTACAGGCGGTAGAGGAGCTTTTGAACCGGCAGGTGGGACGGAAAATAGATTTGCCTTATGCTGTGACGGCGAGCCGCATTTATGGAGGAGTGAAGTTTGAAAAGAAACCAGTCATTTCTACAAAAATGATTGATCCAAACCATTTAAATGATGAAAATATAGAAAATCCAGAGTCTTTGTTTCAGTTCCGCATTTTCGAAAGACCACCTGGAATGAAAGCATTTCCCGAAAAAACCTACACGAAATGGTTCGATTATGATATAATTAATAACACTGTGGAAATCAGACACAGACAGGCTGGAGATGTCCTTGCAATTAATAAAAATGGAGGAACGCAAAGGCTGAAAAAGTATTTTATTAATGAGAAAATTACGCAGGAAGAGCGAGAGAAAGTCTGGCTGGTGGCAGATGGGCACGATATTATGTGGGTGGTCGGTCACAGACAGAGCCAGCGTTATCAGATTACAGAATCTACAAAAAAGATTTTAGAAATTCACTTTTGCAAAGGAGAAAATTATGGCAGAGACAGTAAGAGTATTAGTTGAGGAAGAAGAAGTTGATAAGAGGATCCGTGATCTTGGAGAGCAGATCAGTAAAGATTATGAAGGAAAAGAAGTGCATCTCATCTGTGTATTAAAAGGTGGCGTATTCTTTATGTGCGAACTGGCAAAGAGAATTACCGTACCGGTGTCCATGGACTTTATGAGTGTCAGCAGTTATGGTGACGGAACAGCTTCAAGCGGTGTAGTTAAGATTGCAAAAGACCTTGATGAGACACTGGAAGGAAAAGATGTTCTGATCGTAGAAGATATCATTGATTCAGGAAGAACACTTTCTTATCTGATTGAAATTCTTAAAAAACGTGGACCAAAGAGCCTGAGACTTTGTACATTATTAGATAAACCGGAAAGACGTGTCAAAGACGTGAAGGTTGATTATGTCGGATTTAACATTCCAGATGAATTTGTTGTGGGCTACGGTCTGGATTATGCCCAGAAATATAGAAATCTTCCATACATCGGAGTTGTAGAAGGTGTGGAGTAGAAGGGAGCAAAAAGCTTGGACACTAGAAAAAATAAAGGAATCAGCGGAGCCGGTCTTTTAGTTCTTGTTGTATTCCTGTTTGCAGTGCTCTGGTTTACGAACATGTTCGAGAACCAGAGTGACAGACTTACCTGGAGTGAGTTTCAGACACTGGTTACAGGAGACAATGTAGACAGCATTTCTGTGATTCAGAATAAAAATGTGCCGACCGGACATGTGGAAATCAAACTGAAGAAGGAAGATAAAGACGGTAAGCAGGTGCGGTATCTGTATGTTTCAGATATTAATGAAGTGCAGGATTATCTGAAAGAGAATAAGCTGGACTATGATATGGCAGATGTTCCGCAGGACACATTATTTTCAACAACAATTTTGCCGGTGCTTCTTACACTTGCAGGTGTGATGTTCATTTTTATGATGATGAACCGTCAGGGAGGAAATGCCGGAAGCAAAGCCATGAGCTTTGGAAAGAGCCGTGCAAAGTTAAGCACAGACAGCGACAAGAAGGTTACATTTGATCATGTTGCAGGACTGAAAGAAGAGAAAGAGGAGCTGGAGGAGATCGTTGATTTTCTGAAAGAACCTAAGAAATATATCCAGGTTGGAGCGCGTATCCCGAAAGGAGTTCTCCTTGTGGGACCTCCGGGAACCGGAAAGACACTGCTGGCCAAGGCAGTAGCCGGAGAGGCAGGAGTTCCGTTCTTTACTATTTCCGGATCTGATTTTGTGGAAATGTTTGTCGGAGTCGGAGCTTCCAGAGTCCGTGACTTATTCGAAGAGGCTAAGAAAAATGCACCGTGCATCATTTTTATCGATGAGATTGATGCAGTCGCAAGACGAAGAGGAACCGGTATGGGCGGTGGTCATGATGAGCGTGAGCAGACATTGAACCAGTTACTTGTTGAGATGGACGGATTCGGTGTCAATGAAGGGATCATTGTCATGGCAGCAACGAACCGTGTCGATATTCTGGATCCTGCAATCCTTCGTCCGGGACGTTTTGACCGTAAAGTCGTAGTCGGAAGACCGGATGTACAGGGAAGAGAAGAAATTTTAAAAGTTCACGCAAAGGGAAAACCGCTCAGTGAGGAGATCAATCTGAAACAGATCGCGCAGACAACTGCAGGATTTGCAGGAGCAGATCTTGAGAACTTATTAAATGAAGCGGCAATTCTGGCAGCAAAAGCAGGACGCCTCTTCTTAAAGCAGGAAGACATCCAGAAAGCATTTATCAAAGTCGGAATCGGAGCAGAGAAAAAGAGCCGTGTTATTTCTGAAAAAGAAAGAAGAATCACAGCTTTCCACGAGGCAGGTCATGCAATTTTGTTCCATGTCCTTCCGGACGTGGGACCGGTGTACAGTGTATCTATCATTCCGACCGGAAGTGCCGGCGGATATACGATGCCGCTTCCGGAGCAGGACGAAATGTTCAATACAAAAGGCAAGATGCTGCAGGATATCACAGTGGCACTTGGCGGTCGTGTTGCGGAAGAAATCATTTTTGATGATATTACGACAGGAGCTTCTCAGGATATTAAACAGGCGACTGGTATTGCGAAATCCATGGTAACGAAGTTCGGTATGTCTGAGAAAGTCGGACTGATCAATTACGACGATGACAGCGATGAAGTTTTCATCGGAAGAGATCTTGCCCATGCTTCCAGGGGTTACGGTGAGAATGTTGCCGGTGTGATCGATCAGGAAGTAAAACGGATCATAGATGAGTGCTATGCAAAAGCGAAGAGCATTATTCATGAGTACGATCATGTACTTCATGCATGTGCAGAACTGCTTTTGGAAAAAGAAAAGATTTCCAGAGAAGAGTTTGAAGCGTTGTTTGGAGATGAAGCATAGATGAATAAGAAAGCATTATTTTGCGACGGTACTTCGCAGTATGTGAATCCGTCCGAACCGGAGCGCAACGAAGAAGTTGCGTTCCGGTTCCGTACCGCTAAGGACGATGCAGAACATGTCTGCCTTGTTCACGAGAAAATCCGGTATGAGATGGAGAAGGCACAGACGGGCGAAGTATTTGACTATTATGAGATAAAAAGACAGCTGGGCGAGGAGCCGTTCCGGTATTATTTTGAGATCCGAAGCGGCAGTGAAGTATGCTATTATAACCGGTGCGGAGTGTCAGAGCGAGTGGTGTCAGACTATGATTATGTAGTCTGTCCGGGCTTTCGTACACCGAAGTGGGCGAAAGGTGCAGTCATGTATCAGATATTTACAGATCGTTTCTGCAACGGTGACCCTGACAATGATGTGGAAGACCGGGAATATTACTATATCGGAGACTACAGTAGAAAAGTTACAGACTGGAACCGCTATCCGGCAACCATGGATGTGCGGGAATTCTATGGTGGAGATTTAAAAGGAGTCTGGGATAAACTGGACTATTTACAGGATCTTGGAGTAGAAGTGTTATACTTTAATCCAATTTTTGTATCTCCTTCCAATCACAAATACGACATTCAGGATTATGATTACATTGATCCTCATTATGGAGTAATTGTTGAAGACGGCGGAAATATACTGGCAGAGGGCGATCATGAAAATGCCAATGCCACGAAATATCAAAAACGAGTGACGGACAAAAAGAATCTGGAAGCCAGCAATGAATTTTTTGTTCAGTTTGTGGAAGAGGTGCATCGGCGCGGCATGAAGGTGATTCTGGATGGAGTGTTCAATCACTGTGGATCCTTCAATAAATGGCTGGACAGAGAGCGCATTTACGAGAAACAGGAAGGGTATGCGCCGGGAGCATATGTCAACGCAGACAGCCCGTATCGCAGCTATTTCCGGTTCTTTCAGGAAGAGCGGGAACGCTGGCCATACAATGGTTCATATGACGGATGGTGGGGACATGATACACTGCCGAAGCTGAACTACGAAGATTCACCGAAACTGGAAGCTTATATTTTTGAGATTGCGAAGAAATGGGTGTCACCGCCGTACAATGCGGATGGCTGGCGTTTGGATGTGGCAGCGGATCTTGGAAGAAGTAACGAGTACAATCACGAATTCTGGAAAAAGTTCCGTAAAGTTGTAAAAGAAGCAAATCCGGAAGCACTGATCCTGGCGGAGCATTACGGAGATCCAAGCGAGTGGCTGGAAGGTGATGAGTGGGATACCATCATGAACTACGACGCATTTATGGAGCCGGTCACCTGGTTTTTGACTGGGATGGAGAAGCACAGTGACGAGGCAAGAGAAGACTTAAGAGGCAACGCCGACGCATTTGTAAATGCGATACGTCATCACATGAGCAATATGATGACGCCGTCCCTGCAGGTTTCCATGAATGAATTGTCGAATCATGACCATTCCAGATTCCTGACGAGAACGAATCACAGAGTCGGTCGTGTGCAGGAACTGGGGGCAGAAGCAGCCAATGAAAATGTCAATGTGGCAGTTATGCGTGAGGCGGTCGTTATGCAGATGACGTGGCCGGGCGCACCAACTGTTTATTATGGCGACGAGGCCGGCGTGTGCGGATTTACGGATCCAGACAACCGACGTACGTATCCGTGGGGACATGAAGATCAGGAGCTGATTGCATTTCACAGAGAAATGATCCGGATTCACAAGCGATATCCGGTGTTCAGGGAAGGTTCTGTTCAGATGCTTGAGTGGCGGGAAAATGTATTGGCTTATGCAAGAACAGATCAGAACCAGCGGATTGTTGTAATCATTAATAACAGTGATGCTCTGGAGGAAGTAACGGTTCCTGTATGGCAGGCAGAAATCCCGATGCGTGGACGTATGAGAAGGCTGATGTATTCTTATCATGAGGGCTACACAACTGAGTACGAAGAGTATATAGTAGAAGATGGAGAGATAGTTGTAAACATGGGTGCGTACTCCGCACTTGTTTTGAAGGAGATGGACGTTAATTATGGATAGGTTAGACGTAAAACTTTGGGCGCTTGCAGAAAAAGGACAGATTGTTCCGGACCGGTCACTTCTTAAGACACCGGAGCAGATTGCCGAAATCAGAAAGAGTGCTGACCTCAACACAGCAGTACTGGATCATGTGGCTGCACATATCAAAGCTGGTATGAGCACAGCGCAGATCGATAAGCTTGTATATGATTTCACGACAGAACACGGAGGAATTCCGGCACCGCTTGGATATGAAGGATTTCCAAAGAGTGTGTGCACATCGATCAATAATGTTGTATGCCACGGAATTCCAAGTGAGAATGAAATCCTTGTAGAAGGGGATATTATCAATGTAGACGTATCAACCATTTTAAATGGATATTATTCAGATGCTTCTCGTATGTTCAAGATTGGAAATGTGTCCGAAAGAGCAGAACGGATCGTGCGTGTAACACAGGAGTGTGTAGAGCGTGGTCTAAAGGCAGCAAAGCCATGGGGGCATTTGGGAGATATTGCATACGCGATCAACACGCATGCAAAGAAAAATGGATATTCTGTTGTAGAGGAAATTGGAGGACATGGAATTGGTCTTGAATTCCACGAAGAGCCATTTGTAAGTTATGTAACACCAAAAGGCAGTGAAATGGTGCTTGTTCCTGGTATGATGTTTACAATTGAGCCGATGATCAACGAGGGAACACCGGAGTTCTATGTAGATGAGGATAACGGCTGGACCGTATATACAGATGATGACGGATTGTCAGCCCAGGTAGAGTACATGGTACTTGTAAAAGAAAAGAGTGTAGAAGTACTGACGAAATAATAGATAGCAAAGCTGTTTGATACTGGTTACAGCAACTGTTGCTGTGAGCAGATATGATTCCATAGACAGGAATTATTAGATGACTTTAAGATAATGACACGAGATGCAGGAGGAAAAACAGATGCTTAGAATTGGAATGTTGACAAGTGGTGGAGATTGTCAGGCACTGAATGCAGCAATGCGCGGCGTGGTGAAAGGACTGTTTCAGGCACGTAAAGACGTGGAGATTTATGGATTTGAAGAGGGATATAAAGGTTTGATCTACTCGAACTTCAGAATGCTTAAAGCTGAAGATTTCTCAGGAATTTTAACAGTCGGAGGAACAATCCTTGGAACTTCAAGACAGCCGTTCAAACTAATGCGTGTACCGGATGAAAATGGGCTGGACAAAGTAGAAGCTATGAAGCACACTTATCACAAGTTAAGTCTGGATTGTCTTGTGATTCTTGGTGGAAATGGAACTCATAAGACAGCAAACCTTCTGCGTGAGGAAGGCTTAAATGTTGTGACGCTTCCGAAGACGATCGACAACGATCTGTGGGGAACAGATATGACATTTGGATTCCACAGTGCGGTTGAAGTCGCAACAGATACGATCGATCGTATCCATACAACAGCAACTTCCCACAACCGTGTATTTATTATTGAGATCATGGGACATAAAGTCGGCTGGGTAACGCTGCACGCAGGAATTGCAGGCGGTGCCGACATTATTCTGCTTCCGGAGATTCCTTATGACATGGATGTGATTGCAGAGGCAATAGACAAGCGTGCCAAATCAGGTAAAAAGTTTACCATTATCGCAGTGGCAGAAGGAGCTATTTCCAAGGAAGACGCGAAGCTTTCCAAGAAAGAATTAAAGGACAAACAGGCAAAGAAGAAATATCCTTCTGTAGCTTATGAGATGGCAGAAAAAGTTCAGAAGAGAACTCAGCAGGAAGTGCGTATCGCAATTCCCGGACACACACAAAGAGGTGGATCCCCGTGTCCATTTGACCGTGTATTGTCAACAAGACTCGGCGCAGAAGCTGCCCGCGCGATCTTAGATGAAAATTATGGTTGTATGATGTCCGTAAAGAATGATAAGATTGTTCGTGTTCCGCTTAGTGAAGTAGCAGGAAAGTTAAAATATGTTGATCCGAAGTCTGAGATCATTAGACAGGCAAAGATCACCGGAATTAGTTTTGGAGATGAATAATAACCATGTCATATATGGCTTTATACCGGAAATTCCGGCCAAATGAATTTGAAGATGTAAAGGGACAGGATGCAATTGTGCGGACGCTTAAGAATCAGATTGAAGCAGATCGTATCGGACACGCATACCTGTTCTGTGGAACAAGGGGAACCGGAAAAACAACGGTTGCCAAGATATTTGCAAAAGCAGTTAACTGTGAACACCCAGTAGACGGAAGCCCGTGTGGAGAGTGTGCAGTTTGTAAGGCGATTGCCGCAGGCAATTCCATGAATGTGATTGAAATCGATGCGGCTTCCAACAATGGTGTCGATAACATTCGTGAAATCCGGGAAGAGGTCGCCTACCGTCCAACAGAAGGACGTTATAAAGTGTATATCATTGATGAGGTGCATATGCTGTCTATCGGGGCCTTTAATGCACTTTTGAAGACGCTAGAAGAGCCGCCGGAGTATGTCATATTTATACTGGCGACTACAGAGGCGCATAAGATTCCAGTCACGATTTTAAGCCGGTGTCAGAGATATGATTTTAAACGCATTTCCATCGAGACTATTTCAGCAAGATTGCAGGAATTGATTGATAAAGAAGGATGGGATGTGGAAGAAAAGGCAGTCCGGTATATTGCACGTATGGGAGACGGTTCCATGCGTGATGCATTAAGTCTCCTGGATCAGTGTGCTGCATTTTACATCGGACAGAAGCTGACATACGACCATGTGCTGGAAGTACTGGGGGCGGTGGACACAGAAGTATTCAGCCGGCTGCTTCGTAAGATTCTGGATAGAGATGTACACAGTGTTGTTGAGATTGTAGATGAGTTGGTCATGCAGGGAAGAGAACTGTCGCAGCTCTCAGCAGATTTTACGTGGTATCTCAGAAACCTTCTGCTTGTCAGAAGCTCTGATGATATGGAAGATGTGTTAGATGTATCCAGTGAGAATCTGGCACGGCTGAAAGAAGAGGCTCAGATGATTGAGGATGATGCATTGATCCGGTATATTCGCGTATTTTCAGATTTGACCAGTCAGTTAAAATATTCAACCCAGAAGAGGGTCATGCTGGAGGTAGCACTGATTAAATTGTGTCGTCCGGCAATGGAGACAAATCCAGATACATTGCTTGACCGCCTGCGGGCAATAGAGGAAAAGCTGGAAAACGGTGATTTTATGGAAAATGCGACGAGAGAACGTATTGTCTATGTAAATGGACCGGAAGGAGCAGAACAGGAACCGAAGAAAAAGCCGGAACTTCCGGAAGCTCTGAATGAAGATGTAAAACAAGTGGCAAAAGATTTCCGTAAACTCACATCGGATGCATCGCCAATGCTGCGGAATTATCTGAAGCAGGCAAGACTAAGTGCAGGAGAAGGAAACAGACTTCTGATCGTATTGCCGGATGCAGTAGGAGCCGGGGTAGTAGGAACAGAAGAACATAAAGAAGAAATCAGAAATCTGATCGAGAGTAAAATCGGAAAAAAACTGGACATCGATGTCCGTCAGGTAGAAGAAGGACGGAGATTTGAGGACAGTTTTGTAGATATAGAAAAACTAATCAATATGGATATTGTAGTGGAGGATGATTAATTATGGCAAAAAGAGGTGGATTTCCAGGAGGCGGAATGCCGGGGAACATGGCAAACTTAATGAAGCAGGCTCAAAAGATGCAGCGTCAGATGGAAGAGCAGGCAAAAGAAATGGAGACAAAAGAATTTACAGCAACTGCCGGTGGCGGAGCTGTAGAAGTCACAGTATCAGGATCCAAAAAACTTGTAAAAGTAAAACTGGATGAAGAAGTTGTAGATCCAGATGATGTAGAAATGTTAGAAGATCTCCTTGTGGCAGCAGTGAACGAGGCACTTGACAAAGTAGATGAAGCATCTGCAGCAAGTATGTCCAAATTCACAGGAGGCATGAATGGATTACTATAGTAACCAGATCAGCAAATTGATTGACGAGCTGTCCAGATTGCCGGGCATTGGTGCAAAGTCAGCATCCAGACTGGCATTTCATCTGATACATATGCCGAAAGAAGAAGTGAAACGTCTGGCAGACACTATGGTCGAGGCAAGAGAAAATGTACGTTACTGCAAAGAATGCTGCACCCTGACGGTCATTCACCCTGCATCTGAAACATTAGAATGGATAATAACGCCATTCCTGCTGTTTCGGTACGTAAAATACGTTTTCCAAGCGTCATCGGATGTATGTTTCTCGTCATGGCTCGTTCCACTTCCTCCGGTTCAAATCCACCTTCCGGCCCGATGAAAATGCCAAGAGACCGCTGCTTACACGCCTGATCCACAATCTTTCTTGCCTCTTCCATCCCTGTCTGAAGCTCATATGGTATTACATTATAATCAAGTTGGTCTGCCATAGCAAGTGCTTCCTCATAACTTACCGGTTTGTGTACCGTAGGAATGATCCCTCGGTCGCACTGCTTTGCTGCCGCATACGCAATAGACTGCCAACGCTCTAACCGCTTGTTGATCTTTTTTTCCTCAGACAGCTTAACAACTGTCCGTTTTGTCATGACCGGCACAATTTCACAGGCACCCAGTTCCACCGCCTTTTGAATGATCAGTTCCAGTTTGTCTTTCTTCGGCATTCCCTGAAATAAAGTGATCCTCACCGGCAG